>TBL_comb47_HYPODRAFT_10003105_pt1 | contig 19995 bp, 16 predicted proteins | sample TroBogypolimnion_40_FD_10682 | JGI IMG/M metagenome (IMG submission 10682) | reverse complement strand
CTAGATGATCTAAATTGTAACTACTGTAAAGGGATTCCTCATTCATAGATAGCCTCCAAAGATTATGATCCGCTACGTATAGTTTAAATCATTTTCTATCTTGAGGGGGTGCGGAATGCCGGTTTAATGATTTATCTAAAGTTAATAGCTTAACTAATAGCTTGCTGAGTCCTATCGCCCGCACTGAATTGGCTTGGGGTCATTGGTTGACTAGTACAGAAGTGCGCCTAGATCATTATGATCAATTTGGCGGCGATCATGTGCTTTTTAATGTCAATAATAGCTGGCAATTTTTGCCTACTATGATGGCTTGGGCAAAAACCGGCACCGGTTATCGTACACCCGCGATGAATGAGCTCTTACATCCTTTATTTGGCAATATCAAATTAGCGCCAGAAAGTAATTTTGGCGGTGAAGTGGGGTGGCGCTGGAATCCGAATAGTTTTTATGAAATTAGTACCTCTAGTTACCTACAGCATTATCAGAATTTAATTATTTTGCAACAAATAGTGCCCGCTAACATTCACATCCCTGCTATATCAAGCGCCAATATAAATGAAGCTCATATTTTTGGTGTCGAAACTCAAAATAATTTTAACTGGAACTCAGACTGGAAAAGTGGCTTTAGTTACACCTATATGCTGGCTAATAATCCGCAAACAGGCTTAAAAGTTCCCGGTCGCCCTCAACATCAAGGTCAAGTCTGGACTGATTGGAAAGTGCGTCCTTTGGTAACGCTGAGAGTTGATTTAACTTATCGTCAGGGGTATTGGGCTGATCCAGCTAACACGCTACAGATTCAAGCCGCACCTCGCGTTAATGCCAGTATTAATTATCAGCTTTCGCCTAAAATTAAATTGACCGTGCGAGGAGAAAACATTAGCAATCAACGCACGCCTGATTTATATGGTTTTAATTACCCAGGTGCTGCTATTTATGGGGGCGCTTATTTCGATTGGTAAAATTTAGCTAAGCTTAGAGCGATTATGAATCAGGTTTTTGAGTGGGGGTATTTCTCTCAGAAATCCCCTAAACTTTTTTAAACAGAGCCCGAGTGGGTGTCTGCATAATGATTTGCAAAATGGCCGACAAGGGTAAAATGCCATCGACACCGCCTAGCTTGATCGCTTCCTTGGGCATACCATAAACCACGCAACTGGCTTCATCTTGGGCGATAGTTAAAGCGCCTGCATTGTGCATTTCTTTCATGCCAAGGGCACCGTCATCACCCATACCGGTTAAGATAATGCCTATGGCATTAGCGCCAGCGGACTGTGCGCTGGAGCGGAATAACACGTCAACGGAAGGCCGATGCCTACTTATAAGTGGGCCGTCTTTGACATCAACTCGATATTGAGCGCCGCTACGTTGCAACAACATATGTTTGCCACCGGGCGCGATTAAAACTCGCCCTGGCAAAGCTAAATCATTTTGTGCCGCTTCTTTTACTGTCACTTGGCAAATGCCGTCCAATCTTTTGGCAAAAGCCGCCGTAAAATGTTCCGGCATATGTTGTACCACAACAATAGCAGGCGCTGATGGTGGTAATTGAATAAATAAATATTCTAATGCTTGCGTACCACCGGTTGAGGTGCCGATAACAATGATCCTATCTGTCGTTTGCAGTATTGGTTTCAGAGTGCTGGCAGTAAAAGAATGGGGCTCAACGGAGAGTGCTTTGATTATTTTAGGCCGAGATTGGGCGGCGGCCTTGATGATGTCAATAATGTTGGCTTTGGATTCTTGTAAAAAATTACGCAAGTTTAACTTCGGCTTAGTAATAATGTCGACTGCTCCTGCACTCATCGCTTGCATCGTTACTTCCTCGCCTCTTTCCGTTAAGGTGGAACAAATAACGACCGGCGTGGGGCGATCATTCATTAATTGTTTAAGAAAAGTGATTCCGTCCATACGTGGCATTTCAATGTCTAGCACAATAACATCTGGCCATTCGATTTCCATGCGTTTCATGGCAAAAATGGGGTCAGCCGCAGCGCCTATCACTTTTATTCCTGATACACCGTCTAGTAAACCGGTTAATACTTGCCGTACTACGGCAGAGTCATCGACAATCAATACTGTAATCATTCGATATGTTTTTCAATGTGTAGAATGTTGTTACCAAAAGTCAGCCTGATCTGATGGCTGTAGTGTTTGTATGGTGGTCGTTTTTTCCAATAATCGCTGTTCTTTTTTAATGACTGATTGTTCTTCGGTGTGCTTAATGCTTTTAACATAAACGGAAAAATCATTGGCCAGAAAAAAAATATGGCGACCTATTTTGCCGCCCAAACCCGAGGCTACCAATGGGATACATTCAGTTTTTAAAAAAGTTTTAACAAATTCGCAATTGACCGAACCTACGGATTGTCTGCCTTGTGATTTATTGCTTAGATTAAGTACATCGCCGCCACCAAAAGCTTTTGCTTTTAAATAGTGACGTTGAGCTCCCTGTTTCAGCATTTGGTTAATGAGCAGTTCCATCGCATGTATGCCATAGCGGCCACCTTCTGAATCTAATAACACGGCATGATGTGCAGCATGTTGATGAGCCAGTAAAAAATGATTCATACCTATGACACGATTAACAGGGTCATACAAACACGCCGCTACGCATGAGCCCAGTAACGTAGAAATGATTTCATCTTTTTGGGTAACATAACTTTCGCCAGGATCAATAATAACGCGTGGTAATCCTTGATAGTGTCCTATTTGCATAGTTTTTGATAGATAGACGGCGTCACCATAGATAATTCGGTTTTAATACTGTGTAGCGTTTCAGAATGACTGATAAAAAAATAGCCGCCTGGCTTTAACGCTGAAATAACGCGTTGCACGATATCTTGTTTTGTTTCAGTATCAAAATAGATCAACACATTGCGTAAAAATATAACGTCAAATTGCCCAAGGTTTTTGGGTAGTGCTGCTTTAAGGTTGATTTGTTTAAAATGGACTCGGTTTCTTATTTTTTCATCGACACGAAAATAACCTTCTTGTGTACGCACTCCCTTTAGACAATATTTGTTCAGGTAACGCGGTGCCATATTATCGAGTCGGTCAATTAAATAAACACCTTTTTGTGCAGTTTCCAGCACCTCCGTATTGACGTCGGAGCCGAAAACCTCCCATTTTCTCATACCTAATGCCTCGGCCAGTAACATGGCTATAGAATAACTTTCTTCGCCAGTGGAGCTTGCCGCGCTCCATAAACGAAAATTATCGCCCCGCCAAGACTTAATGATCTGTTCTTGAAGAAAATCAAAGTGTTTAGGTTCGCGGAAAAAATACGTTTCATTGGTTGTTAGTATATTAACCATCAATTGAAATTCGTGGAGATGCTGTCCGGCATTCAGTAATTGGTAATATTGCCCATATGATTGCAAATCATAATGTAGTAAACGTTTGGCTAAACGACTGGCCACCATAATTTTTTTTTCAGGTGAAAGAGCGATGCCTGCGTGATCGTAAATAAGACGCCTGAAACAGGTGAACTCTTCAACGCTGATGGATTCAATACGACTAATAAATTTCTCGCTTTGTAATAAAATGATTACATTCGACTGCTATTACATGATAGCACTAAATAAAAATATCCATTACACTTAGGAATAATCATATAAGTATAAAGGATATTCCAGTGCCGCCAGTTCAAAATAATAGCGACAATCTGTTTTTATACGGCTCATTACCTACGCTGCCAGTAATCTTGGGTGGGGTAATCGTCGGTTGGCAAATTGGGATTACTTTTTATAGTGTATTGGTTTGTTTGTTATTGATTTTTTTGGCAATGGGCTGCGGATTATTTTTGTGGCGTCGTCATGTCGATGCCATGTTATTAATCAATTCTCATTGGGCTGAGGATGAAAATTGCAAGATAAATGCTGTTGCTAGTTATACTAATGAATTGGAGCGGTTACTATTAAGCATCAGTCCTATACTTTCCCTGCACGTAATGGATTCGCGTGAATCTACCGAGCAAGAGATTATTTCGCTAGCCAATCGTTTTGCCGAAATGGCTAACGCGCTTCAGCAGATCGTTGAAAGCACTGACAATGGTTTGGAAGGTAGGCCACACTTTCACTTAGACAGCGTTATTAATGGCTGTCATGCTTTATTGCAATCCGTTCTGGAGACGCTCAGACAAAATCAGCAGCAAAAAGATAGTGTTATGACTGAGCTGCAACAATTAGTCGGTTATATCCATAATCTACCGATTACCTCAGCCCTAGCTCAGAATTTACACCTTAAGTTGTTGGCACTTAGTGAGGCTGAAGCTCAGATGCCAGATTTTGCAGTTATTACACGTAATTTAGCGAGTGATGCAATAGAAATTGATCAACAACTAAGCAATAAGCTTAACGAGATTAAAGCAAAAGTAAATGCTGCGTTAATGGCGTCAGAACATTCCGTGCAAGCTGATAATGTCATACTGTCTCAAGCCGAAGCCAATATCGACCAAATCCTATCCCATTTGAATCTAGCTTCAAAGCATTATCACAATAATATCAAGGCGCTAAGAAATAATGCTGAACAAATCCGTCAAGAAATCAATGAGGTGCTAATCGCTTTGCAGTTTCAAGATCGTGTCAGCCAAATCTTAACGCAAGTTGAAAATAACTTGTTGAATTTGCAAAAAACGATTGAAACTATACAGCAGCAAGGCACTAATCGTGATGGTAATATGTTGCAAGTTGATGCCGCCGTGGAACACATAGAGGAAAATTATAAGTCGGTCAACTCGCAACATCGTATGCCGCATGACTCAGATGACTTAACTTTTTTTTAAGCCCCCCCCCCTTTTTTTTAACTTAACGAATAGGCTTTAGCTCATGGTGAAAACAATTTTAATCGTGGATGACTCTACTTCAATGCGACAGGTAATTAGTATTGCTTTAAAAGATACCGGTTATGAGGTCATCGAGGCCTGTAATGGCCAAGATGCGTTAGGCAAACTAACGGGCATTAAAATTCATCTGATAGTCTGCGATATTAATATGCCGATAATGGATGGCATTACTTTTGTTAAAACCGTTAAACAATTAGATCATTACCGGTTTACCCCCATCATTATGCTAACGACTGAAATGGCGGATGAAAAAAAACAAGCCGCAAAAGATGCAGGCGCTAAAGCTTGGGTAACAAAGCCCTTTAAACCACCGGTATTACTCTCAGCTATTGCCAAATTAGTGCTACCCTAATCTTATCCNGGAACTATCATGACCGCAAAAGTTAACCACGATGGTATATTGCAAATAGCTATTCATGATGAGATGACCATCTATAATGCACACTCACTCAAAGAAATGTTCTTGGAGTATTGTCATTCCGGAACACAGGAATTACAACTTGATTTGTCGGCGGTGACTGAAATTGATAGCGCAGGTGTACAATTACTGCTATTGCTCAAACTTGAAGCCCAAAAACACGGATTTACTTTGCGCTTGTTTAGACACAGCGAAGCGGTCATTGAAGTTTTTGAGTTACTTAAACTGAGTCTGTATTTTGGCGATCCCATTGTTATTCACGCTAATTGGACATAAATAATGATGAGTGATCTTAATCTCGCCTTGGAAACTTTTACGCAGGAAGTTGATGAATTATTAACCACCATGGAAGACGCGTTATTGGTTTTAGAGCTAAGACCTGATGATGTTGACTGCATTAATAGTGTTTTTCGTGCTATGCATACTATTAAAGGTTCGGCGGGACTCTTTGGATTTGATGACGTTGTTGCATTTACCCACGAAGTTGAAACATTGTTAGATAAAGTTAGAAACAGCGAGCGTCAAATTGATGTCGAACTTATCGCAGTTTTACTGGCTTGTAAAGACCACACCGTTCAAATTATTCAACATGTTCTTTCCAATGAAAACGAGCCCCTGCCGATAGCACTGCAACAACAAAGCGAGGCGCTGATTACCCAATTAACCGGTTCATCGCCTATTAGCAAAGGCATGACATCGACTCAGGAGAAAAAAACGGATCATTTTGTAGTGGATATCAATAGCTCTGATAGCTGCGATAACTGGATTATTAGCTTAGCTTTCAAACAGAATGCACTGCGTAACGGCATGGATCCTCTATCGTTTATTCGTTATTTACAAACGTTAGGCAAAATTATAGACGTGATTGTTAGCATGCCGACATCACTTTGTATGGAAGAGCTGGAGCCAGAAGATTGTTTTCTTAATTTTAAAATAGCCTTTAATAGTTGTGCCGATAAAAAAACGATAGAAGAGGTGTTTGAGTTTGCCGAAGATGATTGCGATATTACTATATTGCCACCACATTCCAGACAAGAACATTATTTACAATTGTTGGAGCATTTTCCAGAAGATCAGCTTAAGCGCTTAGGGAAAATGCTGATCGAAATCGGCGCCTTAACCGAAAAAGAACTCGATTGCGTCCTTAGGGAACAACGAAACGAACACAATGCCATTATCAAACCTGTTGGCGAAATACTGATTGCTAAAAATATGTTGCAGCAACCGGTCATAGAGCAGGCGCTGATAAAACAGGAAGCAATCAAACAAAAAATCAACAAGGAGGCCAATTACATTCGGGTCGATGCTGCGAAGTTGGGTTATCTGATTAATCTGGTCGGTGAATTAGTGATTTCAGACGCCGCGATACGGCTGATGGTTGAGAAACACGGCTTGTCCGATGTTAATAATGTCGTTGGCGCCATGAGTCATCGGGTGGAAGAAATACGCGATACCGCATTACAATTGCGCATGGTACAAATCGGCGAGACTTTTACGCGTTTTCAACGAGTAGTCCACGATGTCAGCAAGGAATTGGGCAAACAAATTCAATTGCAAATTACCGGTGGTGAAGCCGAACTGGATAAAACCATCATCGAAAAAATCAACGATCCATTAACCCATCTGGTGCGTAATTCGCTGGATCATGGCATCGAAACCCCCGAAGAGCGCATACAGGCAGGTAAGCCGGAAAAAGGTATTATACAGCTCAACGCTTATCATGATTCAGGGCATATCGTTATCCAAATCAGCGATGATGGTAAAGGCATTGACTCAGAAAAAATAGTTGCCAAGGCGATAAGTAAAGGCCTACTTAAGCCCGATCAAATAGTAAGCCAAACGGATATTTACAATCTTATATTTGAACCTGGCCTAAGCACTAAAGAAGAAGCCAGTAATCTTTCTGGTCGTGGCGTTGGCATGGATGTGGTCAAACGTAATATCGAGGCATTACGCGGCAGCGTTTCAGTGGATAGCGAACTGGGTTTAGGCACCACAGTAACGATATACTTGCCCTTAACACTGGCGATTATTGACGGCTTTATGGTTGAAGCGCAAAAAGAACGTTACATCATTCCGCTAAATATGGTCGAAGAATGTGTTGAAATGAGTAGTACGGAATGGAAAATTGATCATGTTCAACATTATGTTAATTTGCGCGGTCAGGTTTTACCTTATTTACGCTTAGGGGATTTTTTCCACAACAATAAAAAACATCAGCCTACTCAACGAGAAAGCTTGGTCGTTGTTCGCTTTGGTGAGGAAAAAGCCGGTTTTGTTGTTGATGAATTACATGGTGAAAATCAAACTGTGATCAAACCCTTAGGGATGTTATTTGAAAATCTTAAAGGTATTGGTGGTGCAACAGTGCTGGGCAGTGGTGAAGTCGCTTTGATTCTCGATGTGCAAGGACTTATTCAATACGCAAAAAAACGGGTAAGCCCTGCTTTGGCATTATCAATGAATGATTAAACGTCAGAGCTGAACACAATGTATAGTGTGAATCACTTAAAACTTAACTGCTGTTCGTGATCCGTCCCGTCCAGCCATAAACTAATTAAGTCTCGTACCTTCTCCATCTTAAGTTGGTAGCCAGCATTGATATACAGAACTCACTTAAAAGAGATAAGAAATGAATACTATGAAAGTTAAAACCAGTTTGATCTTAGGATTTAGTGTCGTGTTGTTATTATTGGTTTTTATTGCCGGTATTAGCATCAAAAACATGAACGATCTTAAAATTAATCTTAACGATATTATTAATGACAAATTTGCCAAGACGGAATGGACTAACACTATGTCCTCCAATATTAATGTTATTGCTAGAGCCATGCGTAACACCTTGATCCTAAAAGATGACGATAGAATAAATCAAGAGCTTGGACGCATTAAGGACGCACATAAAACGATTAAAGAAAATTTAGAAAAACTTGAAGAGCATATTCAAAGTCCCGAAGGCAAAGCTTTATTTCAAAATATAATAGATGCTCGCATCATCTATGTTGCAGCACAGGAAAAATTTATCCAACTTGCTAGCGATCATAAACAAGCAGAAGCAACTGACTATTTGTTGACTGAAGTGCGTGGCTTACAAACCGCTTATATGAGCGCTATTGATAAATTGACTGAATATCAAGTTAAGCTGATGAAACAGTCAGGAAAAAATGCCGATATTTTGGTAGATAATGCTTTATTTATCACGTTGATAGGTACTGCTATTGCTCTGTTCATAGGTATTATTACCACGTATTTAATTATTCGCATATTGATGCGACAACTGGGTAGTGAACCTGCTTATGCTGCTAATTCCGTTACTAAAATAGCTAATGGTGATCTCGGTTTAGATATCGCGTTAATGGACGGCGATCAGAGTAGCTTATTGTATACGCTAAAAAACATGTGCGATCAGCTAAGTGATATTGTGCAACAGGTTCGCTCCAATTCTGATGTTTTAGGCAGTGCTTCACAGCAAATTAGCGCAACCGCTCAATCCATCAGTCAAAGTACAACCGAACAGGCTTCAGGCGTTGAGCAAATTACCTCTTCTATTGAAGAGTTGAGTGTATCAGTTAAACAAAATGCAGATAATGCCAAAGTGACTAATAGCATAGCGACCATGGCAGCAAAAGAAGCAACTGCCGGCGGTCTTGCTGTAAAACGTACTGTAGAGGCTATGAAAGATATTGCTGAAAAAATCAGCCTAATTGAAGATATTGCCTATAAAACTAATTTACTATCCCTTAATGCCGCCATTGAAGCCGCCTTGGCCGGTGAGCACGGAAAAGGTTTTACCGTAGTAGCCGCTGAGGTGAGAAAACTGGCCGAAAATACCCGAATAACTGCGCAAGAAATTAATAGTCTGGCTAAAAATAGCGTCAAGATTGCTGAGGAAGCGGGCAGTGTACTAGAAAAAATGGTACCTAAAATACAGAAAACAGCCGATTTGGTGGACGAAATTAGCGCAGCATCCAGTGAGCAGGCGCAAGGTATCAGTCAAATTAGCGATGCTGTCAGTCAGCTAGATAAGGCGGCGCAACAAAATGCTTCAGGATCCGAGCAGCTTGCCGCCACCGCAGAAGAACTAAACGGTCAAGCCATGCAATTACAACAAGTGATGGCATTTTTTAAAGTCGATGCAGACCTGCGTCGCATAGTTAACAATCAACCACCGGCTGCATTTAGTACTCCAACATCTGACAGAATAAGCAATATAAAAGTTGAGCCTCATTTCACTTTAACGGAGGTTACTTCATCAACGTCTATACCTGCGCCAATTAGAAAAGAAAACAAACCAGAGTTTAATGAGAATGACTTTGAACGATTTTGATAGGTGCAATAAATTATGAATCCATTGATACATAAAAAAGACAACAAAATCGAGTTAACGACTCAAGATCAACTACGCCAGTATCTGACTTTTCAGATGGATAATGAACATTTGGCCGTCAGTATTTTAGATGTTAAAGAAATCATCGAAATTAATACTATTACTCACGTACCGATGACGCCCACCTATATACGTGGTGTTATTAATCTGCGAGGCAATGTTGTGCCGATTATTGATTTATCAGCACGTCTAGGGCGAAAAGATAGCGAAATAAGCAAGCGTAGCTGTATTGTATTGGTGCAAGTTGATTATAAAGATGAGATTCATTTACTGGGTATGCTGGTCGATGCCGTCGAAGAAATCTTGGAAATCCCTGAATCCAACATTATGCCGCCACCTGATTTTGGCGGGGATATTAGGACTGATTTTATTCAGGCGATGGGACGAGTAGGAGATGAATTTATTATTTTGCTGAATATTAATAACGTACTCTCGATAAAGGAATTATCTCAGCTTAAACAAATGGCTGATTATGAAGGTAGTGACCATGCAAACAGAGAAACTGGCGACATTGCAGCCAAGTAATAATCTACAAGAGCTTAACTTTTTGTAGCTCTAAAAAACAAGTAGACGACTATATCGCTATGTCTGTAGCCCACAACTGTATATTTGCTTCATTCAACTGGCAATAGTCGCCCAAAGATAAGTATGCGTAGCGTCAGCTACTTTAATTTATAGCGGAATAAACAATGAAGATGACTATTATTAGAAAGATGGTTTTGCTAGTCGCCATCGCAGTTTTGGGTTTAGTGATGTTAGCTAGTCTAGGACAAAAAAAAATGAGCGAGGTCTATGACAAAGCCAATTATGGCAATGTCAACGTGGTTCCTAGCGTTCTTGTGCTGGATGAAGCGTCTGTATCATTCGGTCGTTTGCGTGTCCGTATCTATCGTCATGTACTGAATACTGACACCTCTAAAATGGCAGAAATAGAAAGCAAAATCAAGGATGCGCAAAATACATTTAGCGCTGCCCTAAAAAAATATGAAATAGATGGCTGTCTTGGCGGGAGCTGTATTGCTGATGATAAGGACAGACAATTATTGGCTGAAGATTTCGCAGCCTATAAAGACTATCTGCCAGGCGTGCAAAAAATACTTGAATTTTCCCGCCAGAATAAAAACGAAGAGGCCCGTGAGGTACTCACTCAATATGTTGATCAGGCCGAAAGGCTAAATACGGCGCTACAGGCGCACATGGATTATAACAGTGCTTTAGCAAAAAATGGAGCGGATGCTGCGGCGGCAACCAAGATCGCTGCAACCTTAATATTAAACATCATAGCGATTGTTATCCTATTATTTACTATAGTGCTGGGCTGGCTCATTATCGGGGACATTATTCGTCCTTTGAATGAATTGAAACATGTTGTTGAAGCTTTGGCTGAAGGTGATTTCAATGCCGCGATAACCATAGATAGGGAAGATGAAATCGGCATAGTAGCCAATTCATTGAAAAAGATGCAGCGACAATTAGTTAATGTCGTACAACAAGTTCGCATCAATTCCGACGCCTTAAGCAGCGCCTCACAAGAAATAAGTGCAACCGCCCAAGCCATCAGTCAAAGCGCCACCGAGCAAGCATCAGGCGTTGAACAAACCACCGCCTCCATTGATGAATTGAGTTGCTCTGTCAAACAAAACGCCGATAACGCCAAAGTAACCAACCACATGGCGACAACGGCAGCAAAAGAAGCGGCCAATGGCGGTATAGCCGTAAAACGCACAGTAGAGGCCATGAAAGAAATTGCCGATAAGATTAGTTTGATTGAAGATATTGCTTATAAAACCAATCTGTTATCACTTAACGCTGCGATTGAAGCAGCACGCGCGGGTGAGCACGGCAAAGGCTTTACTGTCGTGGCCGCTGAAGTGAGAAAGTTAGCAGAAAGCAGTCGAGTCACTGCACAAGAAATTAATAGCTTGGCCAAAAGCAGCGTTAAAATTGCTGAAGAGGCCGGTAGCATGCTGGAAAAAATGGTGCCTAATATTCAACAAACAGCCGATTTAGTCGAAGAAATTACAGCCGCTTCCAAAGAACAGGCGCAAGGTATCGGACAAATCAGTGATGCTGTCAATCAATTGGATAAAGCGGCGCAACAAAACGCCTCAGGTTCGGAACAACTTGCCGCTACAGCCGAAGAGTTGAGTGGGCAGGCTCTACAATTACAGCAGATGATGTCTTTTTTCAAAATAGATAATCATTAAATTTAAAGGCTGATGTTATTAGGCAAAAATCTCGTTCAAGTCCAGCTTAATCTAAGCATGAGTGGGTTACCGCTCAACTATCAAAAATTACGCAAGGAATAAGCATGGTAAACAATAGCTTTTATACATTGAACTTAAGATCAAAATTAATGCTGATAGCGGCAATCCCAATGCTCGCCTTGTTATATTTTTCTGGGATGGGAATTGTTGAGCGACTATCACTTTCAGAAGAAATGCTTAAGCTAGAATCTCTGGTTAATGTTTCTGTTAAGATTGGTAATCTTATTCATGAAATGCAGAAGGAGCGTGGCATGAGCGCTTCTTTTATCGCCAGTAAAGGTGTCAAATTTGCGATTGAATTACCTGCGCAACGCGCACAAACCGATAAAGTTATTAAACTATATCAAACAACTATAGAAAGCTTTGATGTAAATAGCTACAGTAAAAAGTTAAAAACGCTGCTGGATGTTGCAAAAGACAATCTTAAAGAACTACCTACTAAACGTGAGACCATCAGTACTTTTGGTATGGAAGGACTACAAGCCAGCAGCTATTACACTAAAACCATAGCTTCCTTTCTGGATATTCCAGCTCAGACGTCTTCACTCAGTAGTCATAGCGCAATTTCCCGTCTGGCGTCTTCTTATTCAAGCTTGCTCAATGCGAAAGAGCGTGCGGGTATGGAGAGAGCCTTGTTGGCAACGGTATTTGTCGCAGATCAATTTACACCTGACACCCGAATTCGATTTTTGAAAAATCTTTCCGCTCAGGATGTCTATATTGAGCTATTTTTTGTTTATGCATTAGAGCCACAAAAAGAATTTTACAATGCTAAAGTATCAGGGACGGCTGTTGATGAAGTGGCACGCATAAAAAAAGTAGCTATCGATAAAGGCGATGAGCCAGGACTTGGCATTGACCCGCTTTATTGGTTTAAAACAGCAACCGAAAAAATGGATCTTATTAAGGNCGTTGAAGATAANCTGTCCAATGATCTACTGGATGCGATGACTCAACTTAAAAATAAAAGCCATCAAGTGGAAATATTTTTCTTNGTATTAGCCATNCTTTCTATCTTGACCACAATCGTATTAACCCATTTTATTGGTAAAGGTATTTTACGTCAGTTGGGTGCAGAACCGGATGACGTTGTTAATCTAGTCAGAAACATTGCAGCTGGTNATCTGGATAATGATATAAGCCTTAAACAAGGTGACAGCGATAGCTTGATGGCATCCATGAACAGCATGCAGCAACAACTTAGCTGTGTTGTTCAGCATGTACGTGCCAATACCGATGCCTTAAGTAGTGCCTCACAGGAAATTAGCGCGACGGCACAATCCATCAGTCAAAGCGCCAGCGAACAAGCTTCAGGGGTAGAAGAGACTACCGCCGCTATTGAAGAATTGAGCGCATCGGTTACACAAAATGCGAGTAATGCCAAAATAACCAATGGCATAGCAACAACGGCCGCCAAAGAAGCGGCCGATGGTGGAATTGCCGTAAAACGCACGGTAGCGGCGATGAGAGAAATTGCCGATAAGATAGGTTTAATCGAAGATATTGCCTATAAAACCAACTTGCTCTCACTCAATGCTGCCATTGAAGCCGCACGCGCGGGTGAGCACGGCAAGGGCTTTACCGTCGTTGCTGCTGAAGTAAGAAAGCTTGCGGAAAGCAGTCGCGTGACTGCACAAGAAATTAATAGCTTGGCTAAAAATAGCGTTAAAGTCGCTGAAGACGCAGGTAATATGCTGGAAAAAATGGTACCTAATATCCAAAAAACAGCCGATTTAATCGAAGAAATTACAGCGTCATCAGAAGAGCAAGCGTTAGGCATAAGCCAAATTAGTGATGCGATAGGTCAGTTAGATAAAGCGGCGCAACAAAACGCTTCAGGCTCTGAACAACTTGCCGCGACAGCCGAAGAACTGAGCGGCCAAGCTATGCAGTTACAAGACGTTATGGCATTTTTTAGATAAGGTCATTCGAAAAGGTATATCTTCTCAATCAAAATCAATAGCTATCTTTATTTATTTTTTTAGGCTAGCAACTTAAGGCGTGACAGATATTCGGCTTAACCCTTCGCCCTTTGTCTGCGCTTAGAAGAACCCTATCTAAAAATGAACGATTGAGCTAAACCGTCCCGTCTTAAGTTGGTAGCCTTTTTTTATAAGCAGCTGAATGGCTGCTGCGTAACATCAGTTAGATAATAATCTTTGTCACAGGCTCACAGTAATCTGTAGTGCCATTGGCCGTTATAGCGGCGTAGCGAAATTTATAACGCTTCATAACCTCTAAACCACTCACATCCAAAGTGGCGCGTGTACTGCTGCCGATAGCTATCCAAACCAGCCCCGTTTCTGCTGCGTCGTCTATAGCCATTTGCCAAAGATAAGCTACGGCTCCCAATAAGGCTTTAGCCACTAATCTAACGCTACCTGAATGCTCACCATCAAAAGCGGCGAGCTCAGCTTTAGGCGTTTTGACCGGTTGTTTAGAAATATGAAAACCACTGCTTAATATACTGGTTTCATCGCCAGCCGCTATGCGCTCTACATAATGAGCTAAGTTTCTATAAAGGGTGTCGGCTCGCTCTGCGGCATCATGCATCGCTGACACAGCGGTAGGGCCACCTTCCTTAGCGGCCAGTATCGCAGCTTCTAAAGCATCGACTGCCGCTTTTGCCTCGGCAAAGGTAATGTCAGGGGTGGTAAAAAGCGGATTGCCATATAGCTGATCATTAACATGACGAAAGAAAGTCACTTTCTCTGACATAGAAAAACGAGCAAAGTCGATGACGGGTTTGGATATTTTCATAGCATTACCTGTAGGCTGTTGTTGTGATGGTCTAAGTGAATAAAGCGCTGTTTAGCTATCGTTTTACTGTTAGTGATCTTGTTTTTTTCTGCTATACGTTGATTCAAGCATGTTTAAGGTCGATTCAGTATGGATCTCATAGCTTCAAACATGTTTAGGGTCGATTCAATGTGTATCTCATAGCTTCAAACATGTTTAGGGTCGATTCAATGTGTATCTCATAGCTTCAAACATGTTTAGGGTCGATTCAGTGTGTATCTCATAGCTTCAAGCTTGTTGAGAGTCGATTCAATGTGTATCTCATAGCTTCAAGCTTGTTGAGAGTCGATTCAGTGTTCTTTTCATCGATTTTGATGTTCTATTGACGACTAAGTTGTAAAGCTGAAGCGTTAGCAGTAAAAGCAGTCTTAGTACACAATCAAATCGTGGCAACTTGTATTAAAGAAGGGTGAATATACCTAGCTATAAAACTAAGTTTTTCGAAGTATTACACAAAATAAAACAGTAAACAAACTATTTTTACAGCGCGGTTAATAACGTAGGTTATTTTTGGTAAATATAAGATATAAGCATGTAAGTTATTTATTACAAAGGAATTGTAGTCTTGTTTTATTGTGTGGATGAAATGCTTAGTAAGTGATTAGGTTGACTATAGTTATATAAGTAATGAAAATTAATGACTTAATTTAATCGTTAATAATTTTTTTGTCAGAATGCCACGATTAGGATTGCATTAGTCTATTGTGTCCAGATTCAAAACAAGGCAATCCGTATCACTCAGAATTTAAACGATCAATAATAACAATATTTGTTATTATTGATCCTCAATAGCCAAAACTAAGGAGTTAAAGCCATGAATATATCCCTCAACCCTCAACTGAAGAACTTGTAAAAGGCAAAGTACAAAGTGGCCTTTATAATTCAATAAGCGAAGTGATGCGCGAAGCTTTACGTCTCTTGGAAGAGCGCGATCAGTTGCGTGATTTACGACTTGAAGAATTAAGAAGCGAAATTCAAAAAGGCATAAATAGTGGTAAAGCTACGCCCTTAAACATCGAAGACATTAAAGCGAGCGGTCGCAAGCGCCTTGCTGCACAACAAATAACTGGCTGTGTTAATGCCACAACTATTAAAGCGCCCAGAAGCCGAAAACGACCTTGAAGAAATCTGGTGGTTTATTATAGTGCCAAAAATATGTGAGTTAGGTAAAGTTGCAAACTACGCTATTTAGATCAACCATTATTACCCTCTAAAGTTATCTTAAGGAAAAAATCACCCATGCCAACACTTACCTGGGTCGGGAAAGACAAGGTTGTAAACCATCATCATGACGTACCTTTTAAAGTTTTGCAGCAGCAAAGACGTTTTGACGCGCCAGAAGGTTCGCCCACCAATAGCACGGATAACCGGATTATTCATGGCGATAATCTGGAGGCGTTAAAAAGTCTGTTGCCTGAGTTTGAAGGTAAGGTTAATTGTATTTACATCGATCCGCCTTACAACACCGGTAATGAAGGCTGGGCTTATAACGATGCGGTAAACGATCCTAAAATCAGGAAATGGCTGGGTCAGGTGGTCGGTAAAGAGGGCGAGGATTTATCGCGGCATGACAAATGGTTGTGCATGATGTATCCACGGTTGAAGTTGCTGCATCGCTTGTTGGCTAAGGATGGGGTTATCTTTATATCGATTGATGATAATGAACAGGCAAATTTAAAGCTAATTTGTGATGAGATTTTTGGTAGTGCGAATTTCATCAATAATATAATTTGGCAAAAAAAATATTCACCTCAAAATGATGCAAGACACTTATCAGATAATCATGATTTTGTAGTTTGTTACGCAAAAAATAAAACTATTTGGACACCCAATTTATTACCAAGAACAGAAAAACAAGATAAGGCTTATAAAAATCCAGATAAAGATTCTCGTGGCATTTGGAAAGCGAGTGATTTATCTGTGAAAACTTATAACAAATCTACAGATTATTCGATAATAACTCCCAATGGACGTGTTATTAATCCTCCAGAAAGTAGATGTTGGTCTGTAAATCAAGAACGATTTACAGAGTTATTAGTCGATAATCGCATTTGGTTTGGCAAGGATGGTAATAATGTCCCTGCTATAAAACGGTTTTTAACTGATGTCAAAGATGGAATAACAGCTTTGACGGTTTGGACTTATGAAGAAGTGGGACATAATCAAATCGGTAAACAAGAATTAAAAAATATATTTTCAGAAATTGTTCATACTTTTGATACTCCAAAACCAACGACTCTAATAGAAAGAATCTTACTTCTTGCTACTGCCCCTAATTCTATTATCCTCGACTCTTTCGCAGGCTCAGGTACAACCGCTCACGCCACCTTAAAACTCAACGCCCAAGACGGCGGCAATCGCCGTTTTATCCTGATTGAAATGGAAGACTACGCCGACACCATTACCGCAGAACGTGTACGCCGCGTGATGTCAGGTTATGGTGAAGGCAACAAACAAGTCCCTGGACTCGGTGGCAGTTTTGCTTATTACACCGTCGGCGAACCAATTTTTAACCCGGACGATACGCTTAACGAAGCCGTTGGTATTGACGTCATACGCAACTATGTCGCTTACAGTGAAGGGATTCCGGGTGAAGACCAAACAGCGCAAGATAATGCCTACACGCCCTACCTGATGGGACTCAATAGCGACACGGCTTGGATATTCTATTACGAACCCAAGCAAGTGACTTGTCTTGATCTGGATTTTCTTGGCTTATTAAAGTTTGGTGCAGCCAAACCGGGAACCGCCATTATCTATGCCGACAAGTGTTTGTTGACTAAAGTGTTTATGACTAAATACGGTATTATTTTAAGAAAATACCCCGCGATATTACCCGCTTTTAATTTCGGAGCACACACCATGCAAACCACGATTAACATTGATGACAGCCTGCTTGAACAAGCCGCTAAATTAGCCAATATTGACAATCAAAGCCAAGTGATTGAGTTGGCTTTGAGTGAATTTATTCATCACCATCGAGGATCTCATAAAAAATCGAAACTACTGGAACTTTATGGCGCTGGAGGCATTTGTGAAGATTACGATTATAAAGCCTTACGTAATGAAGAGGATAAATAATGTATCTGGTTGATACCTCGGTTTGGATTGATTTTTTTCGCGGAAAACAAACTTCTGCTGTTGAGCAATTGCGTTATATCTTGCAATCGGAACAGAAAGTAGGGATCAATTCGCTTATTTACCAAGAAATTTTGCAGGGTTCTGAATCTGAACAACGCTTTAATCAATTTCGCGATTATTTTAAGGAGTTGATTTTTTATCAGCCAAAAGATGTAACCGAAAGTTATGCGCAAGCCGCCCATCTTTATTTTTCCTGCCGACGCAAGGGCATTACGATTCGCAGCACCATAGATTGCTTAATCGCACAAACCGCTATCGATAACGATCTGATTTTATTGCATAGCGACAAAGATTTTGAGCGTATTGCTACGGTTGCCACCACGTTAAAATTATATCTGGCCTAAAGCGCCGTGGAGTACAAACCTGGGTTTGTACTTTGTTTGTCATTAACCTGAAAAAGTTGTCTCAACATGGAATTAAAAGATTATCAACAGCGCGTCATCGATAATTTGGATGATTATTTAGCTCAACTGGTCGTTAATGCCAGTCCAGGCAGTGCTTTTAAAGCGTATTGGGATGCAAAAGGCGTGACCGGTATGGAGGTTTATAAAAATAATGTACCGGGTATTCCGCATGTCTGCGCCAAAGTACCGACTGCGGGCGGTAAAACCTTTATTGCGGTTAATGCCATTAAGGCCATTTTTGATGCATTGGCGGTTCATAACCCGGATCGTAGTAAATTGGTGGTTTGGTTGGTGCCGTCCCTGTCCATTCTGGAACAAACAGTCCGACATTTGGATAATGCAGATCATCCTTATCGGCGACGGCTCAATCAGCTTTTCAGCAATCGCGTGGCTGTTTTTGAAAAGCGCGACCTGCTGATGGGCACAGGCTTTTCGGCGGATACGGTGAGTGAGCAATTGTCTATTATTGTCATGAGCTTTGGGAGTTTAAAAGCCAAGAACAAGGAAGACCGTAAAATCTTTCAGGACAATGCTTATCTGGCCTCCTTTGCCGCTAATGAGGTCGATGAAAATGAGCTATTACCTGGTTATGATGCTACGGCCTTAATCAATGTGATTCGCGGCTTGGAGCCGATTGTCATTGTCGATGAAAGTCATAATGCCGAAACCGAACTTTCGGTGGAAATGCTGGTTAATCTCAATCCACATTTTATTTTTGACCTGACGGCAACGCCCAGAAATAACAGCAACATCATTAGCTATGTTGATGCGATGGCGCTTAAAAAACAGCACATGGTTAAACTGCCGGTGATTGTTTCAAATCAACCCAGCCGTAATGAAGCCATTGAAAGCGCCATTATTTTGCGGAAACGTCTGGAAGACATCGCCATTAAAGAAGAAGCAGCCGGCGGAAAATACATTCGGCCTATCGTGTTATTTCAAGCACAACCCAAAACGGGTGAAGACAAAACCACCTTTGAGAAAACCAAAGAGCAGTTGATTAACGCGAGTATTCCGGAAGCGGAGATAAAAATTAAAACAGCGGATATCAATGAACTAAAGGCGCTAGATTTAATGAGCCGTGAGTGTCCGGTACGTTACATTATTACGGTTAATGCCCTTAAAGAAGGTTGGGATTGTCCCTTTGCTTATATTCTGGCATCCCTGGCAGATAAATCGTCGGCGGTCGATGTTGAACAAATTCTTGGCCGCATACTGCGTATGCCGCATGTTCAGCAGCACGGCCATGAATTGTTAAATACCAGTTATGTGTTTACCGCCTCCGCTTTGTTTAGCGCAACCTTACAAAATATTGTTAAGGGCCTTAATCGGGCTGGATTTTCTGATAAAGATTATCGTGTCGCCACACAAACTGTCATTGAAAGTACTCAGACACCTGAGACAGATGATCTTTTCATCACCCATACTTATGACCATAGCTCAATAGACCTGTCAAATAGCTCTATTGATAATCAAGCGGCTTATGAGATAGCCGATCTTGTGCTTAACCCTAATGTCATTAATGCCGTAGTCAATAATGACAGTGACACCCGTGAAGACAATCGAACGCCCAGTGAAATAGCCGTAGATGCCTTGACACAGCAAGCCGGTATTGCCAGCCAAGCTTACGAAGAACAAGCCCGAGAGGCGTTGAATGTTGATATTCCCATCGAGCTGGAAGACAAAATGAACAAGCATAAGCTTAAAGGTAATTTTAGAGACGATGCTTTGGC
>TBL_comb47_HYPODRAFT_10003103_pt1 | contig 20003 bp, 18 predicted proteins | sample TroBogypolimnion_40_FD_10682 | JGI IMG/M metagenome (IMG submission 10682) | reverse complement strand
GTAAATTGGAATGAACTAAAAGAAAATCAAAATCACATTGATAAACTATTAAATAATTTGAATAAAATAGTTATTGACTATTTTTATAAAGAAAATGTTTATCCTGATGTAAGTTATATTAAATCAAAAATGAACCTTGTCATTAATAAGAAAGATGATATAAATAGTCTATTTGATATATTTCTAAACAATAAAATTGAAAAGGATTTAATAAAGAAAAATACCATTAGCAATTTAACTAAGGTTAAAAATTATTTGATAAAATATAGTGAAAATATAGAAAAAATTGATGTGAATAAATTGAATGAACCATTCATATTAAAGTTTCAAGATTATCTAAATTCAAATGAAATATCAGATAATACACAGATTCAATACATTAAAACACTTAAAACTTTTATTAAGTATTGTGAAAGTAATAATTTAGTAAAAAGGAATTTTATTGACTGGGAAAAAATTGGGAAAAGAAATAAAAAATATAAGACAGAAAAACAAACATTAACTAATGATGAAATTTCTTTCTTAATTTCAAAAATAGATATTGAAAAGAAATATAAAAAAGTATTAGATATTTGGCTATTTCAAATTTTTTGTGGTGTCAGGTTTAGTGATTTATTAGCAATTGATAAAAAGCATCTAAATGGCAATAAGTTAATTCTGAATAATCAAAAAACTGGAACTGAAATTTTTGTGGATTTAAATGGTATTACACAAGATATTTTGGAAAGGTATGATTATAACATTTCTATTGATTTAACTGATTATGATAAAAATATAAAATTATTACTAAAAAAGTATTCTGAAGAAATGCCATCTTTCAAAAAAGAAATATATGTAAAAAAGAATAGAAATTGTAAAGAAGAATTTGAAAAGAAATTTAGATATGATTGTTTTTCATCCCATTCAGCAAGAAGAACCTATATTACAAGATGTATTGAATTAGGTGTTCCTACAAACATTCTGATGGAACATACTGGACATTCAAATATTCAAACTTTGAATGGCTACATTAATAAAAAAACAAATAGGGAAGCCAATTTATCTGAATTGATGCTTTCTAATAAAAAATTTGAACACTAAATATCAAATTAATTCCAGTCAATTGATAATATGTGTATTTACCCAAAATTGATAAAATTGAATATATCCTAAAATTGAAGCAATAGTCAAACCAGCAAGACCAATACACAAACTAATTTTTTCATAAAAACTCAATTGACCAACTTTTTCTAACAAAACAACAATTTTTTTCATATTGAATAATAATTTAATGTTCCATATTATAAGTTAGTAAATTATTCAATATGTTGTATCACATAAAAAAACCAGAAAAATCAACCCTTTCAGGATTTTTCTGGTTTCTTATTGTGAAATTTTTCACTTTTTTCATTAAAACAAACTTTCTTCAGGCTTGAAAATATCATCTTGTTCTTTCTTGTAGTCTTCAAAGAACTTAACAAAGATGACATACTTGGCATCTGTCTTTTCTTTCTGTCTTTTCACATTTTCAAATTTCTTGTTGATGTGAAATAAGATTTCTGCTTTTTTAGAAGCATACTTCTTATTCCAGTATTTCTGACAAATTGGTTTTGCGTCATCCCTGGTGAAATTCAACTGACGGCTGGTTAATACTGATGATTTTTCTTTCTGTTCTGCTTTCTTTTCAATCTGACTTTTCAGAAGCACCATTTGAACTTCCATAAGTATGTAAATAATGTTGTGAGTTTTACAGAAAAAAACAGATATGAACTATTTTCATCACATTCAGGAAGACGAAGTTTTATAACTATTTCTTATGAATTAGGTGTGCCTTTGAATGTTATTCAATTAGCAACAGGACACAAGAAATTAGAAAATCTTATGGGGTATATCACAAAAAATAATAATACATCTATTAACATAGCATCTATGATGGATGCTAAAATGAATAATTTGTAAGTCTTGTTTTGTCTTCTACCAGAATAAAAACATTTGTAAAAATCTTTTCTGTCTTCAATTTTTACAAATAATTTTCCCTCACTCTTATCAAGTGAGGTTTTTTAATAAAAAAAACCACCGATAATTCAGTGGCTTTTTTTTCATTCATTAGAATAATTCTTTTTCAGGTGTGAAAATTTCTGCTTGTTCTTTCTTGTAATCTTCAAAGAATTTTTCAAAGATTAAATACTTTGCGTCCGTTTTTTCTTTCTGCTTTTTGACCCGCTCAAACTTCTTAGTAATGTAATACAAGATTTCACTTTTCTTAGAACGATAATGTTTGTTCCAATACTTCGCACAAATTGGTGCGGCATCATCTTTCGGAAAATTCAACTGACGCTCGGTAAATACTTCATCTTTCTGTTCATCCTTTTTTGCTTTCAAAGCCTCAATTTCGCTTCTGACTTGTTCCAAATTGATTGATAAGCCTTTAGCAAGAATTTCCTTTTCCTTCAATAATGTTGTGTTCATAATTTTTGTTTTTAAATGGTTAATATATATTTATTGATGTTTTGTCGGGACAAAGGTAAATACTAAATATACAAATTCAAAACATTATATATAATACACTATATCAATATAATAATAGATTATTTCTAACACGATGGATTTTATTTGAACTAATGACATATTAACTTAACAAACTATTTTCAATTTAATTTTACCATATTTGTTTAAGTCGGTAAGTAATGGGACTTATTCAAAAATTATTTATCTTCATTCAAAATAAAAAAAGGTCCTTCCAGTGCTGGAAAGACCTAATTTTGAACAAAGTGTTCAATTCTGTTAAAACGAACCAATTATTTTCAATTATTTTTTTTATTTAGTTCATAAATGGTTCGCATATTTCATAATGTATTGATATATTGTCTAATATATGTTAAAAAATAAACCTTCAAGGTTTTAAAAACCTTCGAGGTTTATAATTTTCGCAACAGGGTCATGCCATCGCGAATGGGCAGGATGGTGGCCTCGACGCGGGGATCATTTTTAACAAAATCGTTAAAAGCCAGGATGGCAATGGTTTGTTCATCATTGGGCAGGATTTTACCGACTACTTTCCCTCCCCAGAGGGTATTGTCGGCTATGATCACTCCTCCCAAGGTCATTTTTGGCAGGATGAGTTCAAAATGTTCAAGATATTCTCTTTTATCGGCATCCAGAAAGGCCAGTTCAAATTTGTCGTTCAATTCCGGTAAGATATCTGTTGCATCTCCAATGTGTTGAACGATCCGGTCCTGCAATCCAGCTTCGAGAAAATAATCTGCTGCAAACTGCTCCAGTTCATCGTTGATCTCTATGGTGTGGAGCATTCCGCCGTCAGGCAAGCCCTTTGCCAGGCAAATGGCCGAGTAACCGGTATAGGTACCAATTTCCAGGATGCGCCTGGGAGCCATCATTCTGCTAAAAAAGGTAAGTATGCTCCCCTGCAGGTGTCCCGAACACATCCGGCCATTCACCAGCCTGAGATAGGTATCCCTGTAAAGTCGTCTGAGAAGCGGATCTTCCTCAACGGTGTGGGCAAGGATGTAATTTTCAAGTTGCTGATCCATCATCTTTATTTGTAAATCAGACAAGAGAGATTTTTAGGTTCCAGCACCCGGTTGGCTACCTCCATCAACTGACCTGCCGTAACCTGACTGATGCGTTTGTAAATCTCCTCCAGGCTCTCTATTTTATTGAAAACCAACAGGCTTTTCCCGATGGCCAGCATCAGGTCTTCGTGGTTTTCCTGCGACATGGCCAATTGGCCAATCAGTTGTTTCCTTGCCTTGCTGAGCTGAATTTCCCCGAGGGCCTTGTGCTGAAGCAGCTTAATCTCTCGGTCAATTAAGGTCAGAGCTCGATCGAGGTTCTCCGGGTCGGTACCGAAGTAGATTGTCAATGTGCCTGTATCGGTATAGGCAGTATAGGAGGATTCCAGGTTGTATGCGATACCGTTTCGCTCGCGCAAACTGAGATTCAGCCTGGAATTGCCGGATTGTCCGCCAAGAATGCTGTTCAACAGCACCAGCGGCAAACGGTCAGGATGGTAAACATCGAATGCTTCCCCCCCCAGGATGCAATGGGCCTGAAAAGTTCCCTTCTCAATGGTTTTCTGTTTTGGTTGATAGGCCGAAAAACGGATGCGCCGATCCTGACGCTGGCTGGTTTTCAATCTTTCGAAATAACGTTGTGTCAGGTGAAAAAATTTCCTGGCGGGAATATTGCCCACCGAGCAGATCACCATCTGATCGGTATGGTAATTTTCGGCCATGAACCTTCTGATGTCGGCAGACTGAAAACTCCTGACCAGCTCCGGTGTCCCCAGGATGTTTCTTCCCATCGGATGACCTTCAAACATCAACTCTTCGAATTCGTCAAAAATAAGTTCGGCGGGGGTATCGTTGTAGGAGTTGATTTCATCGATGATTACCTCCTGCTCTTTTTTCAACTCCCTTTCCGGGAAGGTACTGTCGATGAGAATATCGCTGAATAATTCGATGGTCCTTTCGTAATATTCGCAAAGAAATGAGGCATGGATCGCCGTTTCTTCCTTGGAGGTGTATGCATTCATCTCGCCGCCAACATCCTCCAGCCGGCTGATGATGTGATAGGCCTTTCTTTTGGTCGTTCCCTTGAAAATAGTGTGTTCAATGAAGTGTGCCATCCCTTGCTCCTCAGGACTTTCATCCCTCGAACCGGTATTGATCACCACTCCGCAGTGTGCAACAGGAGAATCGACCGAGGCGTGAATCAGCCTGATCCCGTTGGGTAAGGTCATTGAGGTATAATCCATAGAATAATATCAGGCCGGAAAGATAGTACAAAAAAGAGAAAGGGTAAAGATTGCTCTTTACCCTTTCGTGGTGCCACCAAGAATCGAACTAGGGACACACGGATTTTCAGTCCGTTGCTCTACCAACTGAGCTATGGCACCCTATTTAAATGCGGTGCAAAGATAAACATTTAATTATTCCGTCAAAAGATTCTACCGTTTTTTTGAGGTGAAAAGGATCACTTCATCCAACTGAGTCTGTATTCGTGGATAAAATCCTCCAGTTTACGGGGTTCAATGCCCGTTAACTCCTTAAAAACATTCGGACATCTGGCCCATTTTACCATTTCTGGCGGCACTGTAAAGCAGGGAGAGCGTGACGATGAAGGGCATTCCCTTTTTTTCATTCATCTCCTTGCGGATGAATTTAATGGTCAATGGCCGGGCGTACTTGATTTCCCGTCCCAACTCCCTGGAGAAAAGAGAGGCTATCCTGTAAAAATCCATCGGTTCCTGACCTGTGATATCGTACTCTTTTCCGACGTGACCAGGTTTGGTGATCAGTTCGACGACCAATCGTGCCACATCCCTGGCATCGATGTAATTGACCATTCCTGCTCCTGCCGGGATATAGATTCTGTCATTTTGTCTGATCTCCTGACCGTGCAGGGTGATGAGGTTCTGCATGTACAGGGAGGGACGAACGATGGTATGTGGAATGTTCATCTTTTTAAGGTGGGTCTCGATCCTGTGGTTGGCAAAAACCCTGTTGCGTTCGGCTCCCACGATGGAGACAAAAACAAGTTGCTCTACCCCCGACTTTTCCACCTGATCCAGAAACGGAAAGATGTGTTTGGAGACATCGGAGACCTGATTGGGTCTGATCAGCAAAACTTTTTTTACATCCTTCAAAGCGGCAGCATAGGTTGCGGGCTCGTCAAATTCAAAATTCACCAGTTGAGCCTTCGCCAAACCCTCTAATTTTTTTGCAGACTCCACATTACGGACTGCAGCCAGTACCTCGTAGTTCAGATCTTGCTGGTCAAGTAAAAGCCGGACTGTAGAAAGTCCTACATTCCCTGTTGCGCCCGTTATTAAGATTTTATCCATAGAAGGATCACCTTTATGATTCGAAAAGTAAAATTCCGTTAACTACGGGGCAAAAATATATTATTTAGGAATCAATCCTCTCTGGAAGAGGCAAAAATCTCTTCAATCAGGTCACTGTATTTTTGTTCGATCACTTTTCGCTTCAGTTTGAGCGTTTGGGACAGTTCTCCGGTTTGGGCCGACCAGGTATCTGAAACCAGGCGAAATCGCTTGATCTCTTCATGTTGTCCGAGGGTTTTGTTGATCTCCTTTACCTCGGTCTGAAACATGGAGAGGACTTCAGCCTGGGTGATCAAGTCTGCATTGTCCGTGAAAAGGATCTGGTGTTCATTGCAGCATTCGTGGAGATAGACAAAATTGGGAGCTATCAGGGCACTGGCAAATTTCTCGTGACTGCCAATGACACAGGCCTGTTCGATCAGCACAGACTCCTTCAGTTTGTTTTCAATCAACTGGGGAGCAATGTATTTTCCACCCGAGAGTTTGAATATCTCTTTTTTCCTGTCTGTAATTTTGAGGTATTTACCTTCATCCAGCATCCCTACATCGCCCGTGTGAAACCAACCATCTGCGTCTATGACTTCGCTGGTCAGTCCGGGCTCCTTGTAATAGCCCATCATCAGGTTTGGCCCTTTTGCCAGGATTTCGCCATCCTCGGCAATTTTCACCTCTACTCCTTTGATGACAGGTCCGTTGGTGCCAATTTTTATTTCACCCGTTACGGCATTACTCACGGCAATTACCGGTGAAGTTTCCGTCAGGCCATACCCTTCCAGTACAGAAAGCTTAGCCGCGCTAAATACCCTTGCAATCCGCGATTGCAACAGGGCACCACCGGAGACGATCAGCTGGATATTCCCGCCAAGTCCTTCGCGCCATTTGGAGTAGATCAGTTTGTCGGCAATGGCCATTTCGATTTTTCGGATCAGGCCTACCTTTTTGTTAAAATCAAAATCCTTTCCAAGATCAACCGCCCAGAAAAAGAGTTTGTATTTGATGCCTGTCAGCAGTTTGCCTTTGGCCATGATCCCGTCGTACACACTCTCCATCAGCCTGGGAACAGCGGTAAAGATATGTGGTTTAACCTCCCTGATGGACTGAACAATCTGGGGAAGGCTTTCCACATAATAGATTCCGATTCCCCTGTACATAAAAACGTAGTTGACGGTTCGTTCAAAAATATGGCAAAGCGGCAGGAAAGAGATGGACCGGTGGCCCAGTCCAAGGGCAAAATGGTGGGAACATGTAGTAAAATTGGAGACCAGATTCCGGTGCGACAACATCACTCCTTTTGGAATGCCTGTGGTTCCGCTGGTATAGATCATCGTTACCATTTCGTCTTCCCGGATGCTGTTTTTAATCTCCGTCAGTTTAGGTCCAAGCTCATCTTCATATTTTTCACCCAATTTCATCAAAACCGACAAATTTTCGGTCCCGGGTACCTCATTGAAGGTAAATATTTTCTCCATGCTGACCACTTCCACCACAACGGGCGAGAGCTTGTTGTACAATTTTTCATCCGAGACAAATAAAAACCGAATTTCGGCATGGTTGAAGATGTAGCTGTACTCCTCTTCGCTGATGGTTGGGTAGACCGGTACGTGCACTGCCCCCGTCATGGCCAGGGCCATGTCCACAAAACTCCACTCAGGACGGTTTCCGCTCACCGTAGAGACCCTGTCGCCTTTTTGAATTCCAAGTGACAGGAGACCATAGGCCACCAGTTCGGCGTTTCTGACGAACTGTTCTGTGCTGTATTTGACCCATTTGGATCCCTGTTTACCGGCAATGGCATCTTCCCGGGAAAGATTTTCAAGGCAATATTGAAGCAGATCAAACGTGCGCGTAAGCTCCATGAGAATTTTTTCCCATAAAAATAGACAATAATGATATCTGCCAACGGCAATTCTGTCCCGAACGGGGATTTCTGCTGCACAACATACCCGTTTTACAATAATATTCCGTTACTTTTTGAATAAAAAAGTGGATTTTTCTAGTTTTGTATTCCCCGGGATTCTCATATTTTCACCACGATCTGGTTTCTCCAGAGATAGCGTGCAACCAGGTAGCAAAGGGAATATATGATTGCAAATCCGCACAGGGCCTGCCAAACAGGGGCTTTGGAAGGCAATATTTTACCGTGCATATCGATCAGTACCTCCTGCACGATGTAGAGCAGAAGCGGATTTACGCCGAGGATGGTCAGGTGAGGCAGTTCTATTTTTTTAAGATCATTGACAACGTAAAATATCAGGAAGGTAAGAAAGCCGATGCCAGAAGAGAGAATTGGATAAGCCATACTCATGCTGCGCTGCGAAAATTGCCAGACCTCCTGCGGTTGCAAAAGGGAGAGAAGGTATCCCATTACCGTCAGCGTCGCCCCCGAGATGAGTACTTTTCTGATGAAATCCCTTGAACTGTTTTCTTTGAGCAGATCGTAGAGGATGGTTCCGAAAAGCAGGATGGAGACCCAACTGAGCGGTCCAAGCGGTCCGCCATCGATGCTGCGGGCCATGGTCCATTCCCCGTAACCAGCATAAACGAATAAAAGCTGGTAAGCTATCAAAAATGAAAATGCGGCAACGGCCCTGACGGTTTTGGTTTGCAGAATGAAAGGCAAGGCAAGCAGTCCGGCAAATCCGATGTCGACAAGCGCATCCCAGATGTCGACCCTGATGTCGGGACCATAAAGCACAAATCCGATGAAAATCAAAATCAGGTACCGCTTCACAGAGTGAATGACAGCTGATTGCAATCCCGTTCTGGAAACCATGTTCACAAAGGAAATCCGGAACCCCATTCCGACTGCAATCAGGAAAAATGGGGCAATGGCATTGGCGAAAGTCATCCCGTAATGGGGATGTTTGAAGGTTTCGGGGATGGCTTCAAAATGGTTCAGATAGTTGACCATGATCATGCCGAAAATGGCAAAACCACGAAATTGGTCGATGGAGAGTTTGCGTGTGCTTGCGGTGGCGGGGGCAGTAATCATTTGCTATTACAGTGAAAAATGAAAAATGAAAAGTGAAGAAGGTGTATATCAGGACTATTTACATCCATTTGAAAATTTCTAACTGAAAGTTGATTTTCACTTTTCATTTATCACTTTTCACTTTTCACTTTTCACTTTTCAACCAATTATCTCTTTTGCTTTGGAAAGAACATCGGGAATGCCTTTGGGGTTCTTTCCGCCGGCGCTGGCATAGAAAGGCTGACCGCCCCCGCCGCCATCCACCAGTTTGGCCAGTTCGCGGACGATATTGCCAGCATGGAGCCCTTTCTCCTTGACCAGATTCTCGGCAATCATCACGTGAATGGAGGCCTTGCCGTCGATTTCCGCGGCAAAGACGAGGAAGAGATCTTCCACTTCTCCTTTCAGTTGAAAGGCCAGGTCCTTGATGATTCCCGCATCATCGACAGGAAGTTTGCTTGCCAGGAAGTTGATCCCATTCACAGGAGTAATCTGTTTCAGGAGTTCTTTCTTAAGACCCGATGCTGCCTCTTTCTTGAAAGTTTCGACCTGATTGTTCAGGGTACTTACCTTTTGAAGCAACTGTTCCACTGCTACTCTCAGATCAATAGGATTGTTAAGCAGATGCGTCAGCTCTTTGGCCATTTTCAATTTCTGGCGAAGGAATTCCTCTGCTTTGGCTCCGGTGATGGCCTCGATTCTGCGCACACCAGCCGAAATTGAGCCTTCAGAAATGAGGACAAACTGACCGATTTCGCCTGTGGCACCTACGTGGATTCCACCGCAAAGTTCGATCGAATCACCAAATTTGATGACCCGAACCTTGTCTCCGTATTTTTCGCCGAAGAGTGCGATGGCACCCAACTGTTCGGCTTCGGCCATGGGCATTTCGCGGCGTTCGTCGCGGAGAGCATTTTGTCGGATCAGTTCATTTACCCGCTTTTCAATGGTTTCCAGCTCCTCTTCAGAGACCTTCTGGAAATGGGAGAAGTCGAACCGCAGCGAGTCGGGAGTGACGAGGGAACCTTTCTGTTCGATGTGAGTACCCAAAATCTCGCGCAAAGCGTGATCCAGCAGGTGAGTCGCAGTATGGTTTCCGGCAGTGGCTCCGCGTTTGGCAGAATTGACCCTACCGGTAAAGGTAGCTGCCGGATCTGCCGGAAGTGATTTGGTCAGATGAACAGTCAATCCGTTTTCCTTCACGGTGTCGAAGATTTCAAGTTTTGTCCCATCGGTTTCGATCCAACCGGTATCACCTATTTGACCTCCTGATTCCGCATAAAATGGGGTCTTGTCAAAAACCAGCTGAACATATTCTCCCTTTTTATCCTTGACCTTCCGGTACCGACAGATTTTCAACTCTGAAGCAGTGCTGTCGTAACCTACAAATTCGCTTTCGATGGATGGGCGAACTTCGATCCAGTCACCCGTTTCGAGCTGAGTGGCATTCCGCGAACGGCTTTTCTGTTCCTCCATCGCCTTTTCAAATTCCTCCCTGTTGACGGTAAAATTCTCCTCCCGCAGGATGAGCTCTGTTAAATCAAGCGGAAATCCGTACGTATCATACAATTCGAAAGCAACGGTTCCGCTGATTTCGCTTTTGTTTTTCTTTCTGGCTGCCTCCATGATGTTTTCGAGCATCCTTATGCCCGTTTCCAGGGTACGCAGGAAGGAGTCCTCCTCTTCGCGAATCACCTTGGTGACCAGGTCGCGCTGTTTGTTCAGTTCCGGAAAGGCGGTGCCCATCTGATCTGCCAGAACGCCAATCAACTGGTGCATGAAGGGCTTCCTGAAGCCGAGGAAGGTGTAGCCGTAACGAACGGCTCTCCGCAAAATGCGTCGGATCACATAGCCCGCCTTGTTGTTGGAGGGAAGCTGTCCATCGGTGATGGCAAAGGCTATGGCACGAATGTGGTCTGCAATGACCCGCATGGCGATGTCCGATTTTTCGTTTTCGCCATATTTTTTCCCCGCCAGGTAGCCGATTTCGGTGATGACAGGCTGAAAGACATCGGTATCGTAGTTGGATTGTTTCTTCTGCAGTACCATGCAGAGACGTTCGAAGCCCATTCCGGTATCGACGTGTTTGGCAGGAAGCTCTTCGAGCTGGCCATTGGCTTTGCGGTTGAATTGAATGAAGACGAGGTTCCAAATCTCGATGACCTGCGGATGGCTTTCATTCACCAATGCCCTGCCGGGGATTAATATGCGTTCGTCGTCGTTGCGGATGTCCACATGAATTTCGGAGCATGGGCCACAAGGACCACTGTCGCCCATCTCCCAGAAATTATCTTTTTTGTTGCCGAAGAGAATCTGATCTTCAGGCAAATATTTTTTCCACAAGGCGAGTGCCTCTGAATCCACAGGGACTCCATCCTTCGTATCACCCTCAAAAACAGTCGCATAGAGACGATCCACGGGAATGTTGAATCTGCCTACCAGCAGTTCCCAGGCCCAGTCGATGGCCTCCGTCTTGAAGTAATCGCCGAAAGACCAGTTTCCCAGCATCTCGAACATGGTATGGTGGTAGGTATCGTGACCGACCTCTTCCAGGTCGTTGTGCTTTCCGGATACGCGCAGGCACTTTTGGGTATCGGCGATTCTCGGGCTTTTCACAGGGGCATTCCCCAGAAAAATATCCTTGAACTGATTCATTCCCGCGTTGGTAAACATCAGGGTTGGATCATTTTTCACCACCATGGGTGCGGAGGGAACAATCTGGTGTGCTTTGGAGGCAAAAAAGTCCAAAAAAGCTTCACGAATCTGCTTTGAATCCATCATTGAGAAAATGTTAAAAACCTTTAAATGGCATCGGTCATCCTTCTGAAAATCTCCGAATGCCTATAAATAAACTAATTTTGCCCTCATCAGGCAAGGCGCAGGGGGTCAAAATCGTTGCAAAATTAGATTATTTCATTAATTTTGGCCTACCTCTGTTCAAAATAAATCATTTGGAATGGGCATTAACAATTACAGATTCAATCCCGACACTTTAAGTTTTGATAAGATCGAACGAAATCTTCGTTCCCTGATCAAAAAAATTCTGGGTTACCTGTCCACGGGGATTGTTTCCGGTATCATTTTCTTCTTCATTTTCCTTCAGTTTTTCGAGACGCCCGTCACCAAACGATTGAAAAGAGAGAACCAGCAGTTGTTGTCGCAATACAACCTGATGAACAAGGACATTGAGAAGATTTCGAAGGCGCTGGAAGACATCCAGATGCGTGATGACAATATCTACCGAGTCATTTTTGAAGCCAATCCCATCCCGTCGGCCGTTAGAATGGCCGGTTTTGGTGGTGCCAACAGGTATACCAAACTGGAGAGCATGGACAATTCCGAGTTGATTGCCTCAGTCGCCAAGAAACTGGATATTCTCTCCAAGCAGGTTTATGTCCAGTCGAAGTCCTACGATGAGGTGGTAAAAATGGCACTTGGCAAAGAGAAGATGCTGGCCAGCATCCCTTCGATCATGCCCGTCTCCAACAAGGATTTGAAAAGAACTGCCTCCGGTTGGGGGATGCGGATGCACCCCATTTACAGGATTCCGAGGTTTCACTATGGAATGGATTTCACAGCCCCTACCGGGACGGATGTCTTTGCAACCGGGAACGGCATCGTGAAGGAGGTTGACAGGAATGCCGGTTATGGAAACATCATTGTGATCGACCACGGATATGGTTTTGAAACCCTTTACGGACACCTTTCACGCACCAACGTCAAGGTTGGACAGACCATCAAGCGTGGGGATGTCATTGGTTTCGTGGGAAGTACCGGTGCGTCGACCGCTCCACACCTCCATTACGAAGTGATGAAAAACGGACAAAAGGTGAATCCTCAGAATTACTACTTCCAGGATCTTAATCCATTGGAATACGAGAAGATGATCTCCATTTCGTCCAATACTGGTCAGAGTTTCGATTAACCTTAAATTTAAAAACCGTGGGATTCAAGACACCTAAATCAGAAAAGCTCTATTTCTCCATCAGTGAAGTGGCGGAGAAATTCAATCTTGCCCCTTCGGCCCTTCGTTTTTGGGAGAAAGAGTTTGATACGATCAAGCCTTTCAAGAACAAGAAGGGAAATCGTTTTTATACGCAGGAAGACATCGACCATCTTGCCCTGATCAACCATCTGGTCAAGGAACGCGGGTTGACCCTGAAAGGCGCCAAGGCGAAGATCAAGGAGAACAAGGATGAGGTAGAGCACAACTACGAAATCGTCCAGAAACTTCAGGAGATCAAACAGTACCTGATCCAGATTAAAGAGACCCTGTAAATCCGGATACCCATCCGGCAAACGAAGCGATTTACTGCACCATGCTCCTTCAACAACTCATTCAACACCTTGAATCCTACGCACCCCTATCTTTTCAGGAGTCGTATGACAATGCCGGCCTGCTGCTCGGAGATAAAAACAGACATATCACTGCAGCCCTTGTGACGCTGGACGTTACTGAAGCGGTGTTAGACGAGGCCATTTCGAATAAATGCGAGTTGATCATTTGTCACCATCCCCTCATTTTTAAAGGCATCAAACGCATTACGGGGAGCAATGAGGTTGAGCGGTGCCTGATCAAAGCCATTAAGAACGATTTGGCCATTTATGCGGCTCATACCAATCTTGACAGCGTCACCGGAGGTGTGAATTCGAAGATCTGCGAAAAGATAGGACTCAAGCATTGCAGGATTCTCTCTCCTGCCGGCAATCTGCTGCTTAAACTTGTGACCTATGTTCCCCACAACCAATTGGAGGTGGTAAGAACGGCCATTTTTGCTGCAGGTGCAGGAGAAATTGGCAACTATGATCAATGCAGTTACAGCAGCGAGGGAGCGGGAACTTTCAGGGGAAATGAAAACAGTGTTCCTTATGTTGGAACTGCGGGCCAGATGCACACTGAACCTGAGATACGGCTGGAGATCATTGTCCCGCGTCATTTGGCGGGAAAAGTGGTGGCAGCCCTGAAGGCAGCCCATCCTTATGAAGAGGTGGCCTATGATTTACTGCCTCTCGTGAATGACTATTCAACCGTTGGCATGGGCATGATTGGAGAGTTGGAGGTTCCAGCCGATGAGACCCGGTTATTGGAGAGTATTAAAGCCATATTTGAATGCAAAATGATCAAGCATACCGCACTTCGGAACAGGAAAATTAAAAAGGTTGCCGTTTGCGGAGGATCAGGCAGCTTCCTGATAAACAAGGCTATAGCAGAAGGGGCGGACCTTTTTGTCTCGGCAGATTTCAAGTATCACGACTTTTTCGAAGCAGATAAGGCCATTGTTCTGGCCGACCTTGGTCATTATGAGAGCGAACAATTTACGAAAGAGGTTTTAAAAGAGATAGTTTTAAAAAAATTCCCTACATTTGCACTCCATTTATCGAATGTAAAAACCAACCCGGTTTCCTACCTTTGATAGCTAAAGTAAAATACTAATATTCTGGATATGTCGTTAGAAATTAACAAAACAACCGATGGCAAAGAGGTTTCAGTTCAGGAAAAACTGAAAATGCTCTATGAATTACAAACTGTTGTTTCAGAAATCGATAAAATAAACACGCTGCGCGGTGAATTACCGCTGGAGGTTCAGGATCTTGAGGACGAGATCGTCGGATTGAAGACCAGACTTTCCAACCTTCAGGATGAGATTAAAAACCTCAACACGGCTGTCACCAACAAAAAAACGGAGATCAAGGATTCCAAGACCAAGATCGACAGATACAAGGAACAGCAGGAAAACGTGCGGAACAACCGCGAGTTTGATTCTATCTCCAAGGAGATGGAATTCCAGACGCTGGAGATTGAACTGGCTGAAAAAAGAATCAAGGAATATTCGGTGGATGTGAAGGCCAAAAGCGAGTTACTCGACGCTTCCAACCTTTTGCTGAAAGAGCGCGAAGAGGATCTGGTCCGCAAGAAAAAAGAGCTCGAAGAGATTACAGCAGAAACAGCTGTTGAAGAAGATTTGCTCAAGGCTAAGACTGCCAAAATCGCTACCTTGATCGAAGAGCGCTTGCTGACTGCCTTCAATAAAATCAGGAAGAATGCCCGCAACGGCTTGTCAGTTGTAACCGTTCAGCGCGATGCGTGCGGTGGATGCTTCAACAAGATCCCGCCACAGCGCCAACTGGACATTGCTTCCCGTAAAAAGATCATCGTTTGTGAATATTGCGGTAGGATCCTTGTCGACAAGGACATTGCCACCCCACAGGCAGAAGAGAATTGAGATAAATGCAAAACATAGAAAAAAGCTCCCACCGGAGCTTTTTTTATGACTAAAATCCAACTCTTTTGTGTTGTTATTGAACCATTTGCCGTCTGTCTATTTGCTATAGAAAATTCAGAACTTCGCCAACATCTTTGAACTGCTTATCATACTTTATTTCCAGTGCTTCGAGCTGATCAGAAACATCCCTAAAATTTATAGCGAATTGTTTCAGCGCGGTAAAACCTTTGCGGTCGCAATGCAGGTTTGCCGCGCTTTTTTAGCCCCTAAAACTTTGGCCAGCATGGTACCCCCATGCGCTGTAAATGCCAAAGGTAAAGCATTCCCAGGACGTTTTGTAGGATATGTCATCACATTTTGTGATGACATCGTTTCCCATTCCTCCAGCGCAAGCTGAAACACAAGCCAGTTGTAAAAAATCTATATTTCGCCTAACAGCTTGATTTAATGAACGAGTATCCACTTCTAAAAGATCTGCCAGGTCAAAATCCGGCATAACCCTCTGACCCCTTACTTCGTAATATTCTACTCTGGATAACCGGTAATTGCCTGACAAAAATTAAAATTCGTCAAACAATTCGTCTGTTGCATTCTGCCACTTAGCTAAATATACGGCGAAAATCCCAAAAAGAAAATTAAAAAGCCTGTTTGACAGGCAGTAGATAGCAAATCCACTCCCTGACAAACAGGCCCGTCCATTATTTGGTTGATTGATTTACCATTCACCGCCGGCGCCGCCGCCACCGAAGCTTCCTCCGCCAAAACCGCCGAAGCCGCCAGAATCACCACCGCCGCCACCTGAAAAATCACTCCAGGAGCCGCCGCCGCCTCTGCCACCCAACATGCTCAGCAGCCAGAAGGAACCAAGCAGGCTTCCACCGCCGCCATCGGCACCAACCGAACGATATCGGTTCCTGTTGAAAAGCATCACGACAGCAAAAATCAGGATCAGCAATCCAAATCCTGGAAAGACCGATTTTCTGGAAACTTGTTTGTCGTACTGATCCGCGGTAAATTCACCGGAGGTAAGCGATATGAGGACCGAAGTAGCCCTGTCGAGGCCGGTATAATAATCATCAACCTTGAAGCTGGGCATCATCTCTGCGGCAATGATGGTTTTCCTTGCAGTAATGTCAGGTACAGCACCTTCCAGTCCGTATCCGACGGCAATGAACACCTTACCGGTCTCCCTGTCGTTTGTTTTTGGCTTCAGCAAAATCAGAATGCCATTGTTTTTTCCCTTTTGGCCAATGCCCCATTTCTCTGCCAGTTGGAAGGCATATTCCCCTTTTTCGTGTCCAAACAGGTCCTTCACTATGACCACTGCGATCTGGGTAGAGGTGCGCTGATTGAAAAGATCCAGCTTGTGTTCGAGTGCGGAAACCTGTTGTGCCGATAGGACGCCCGTAAAATCGTTGACCAGCCGGGGTGGATCAGGGCGTACAGGAAATTCATCTGCTGCATGGACGACAAAGCCTGCCAGCAGGAGAACAAAAAACAGAAACAGCCGGGGATCAACCAGCTTGCATAGTATTTTCTTCATGGTTATTTTCCGTATGATATTTCGTCGGGCAGCTCGTTGATGTCATCTTCCTGGTAAGGAAAAAATTCCTTCAATTTCTCTCCAACCTTCTCAATTCCCAGAACAAATCCCTGCACCAATTCTCCTTTTGAGAAATTTCCTATCATCAAATCCCTGACGTCATCCCAGTACCCCGCGGGCACTACCGCATTGATGCCGGAGTCACCGATGATGGCAAATTTCCTGTCGTTGGTGGAAAGGTAGATCAGCACACCATTTCGTAGGGCAGTTTCGTGCATCTTCAGCGATTTGAAAAGCCAGGCCGCCCTGTCAAGGACATTGCCCTTGCATTTCGATTCTATGTGCACCCGAATCTCACCGCCGGTCCTGTGTTCGGCCGATTGAATCGCCTGAACGATCATTGCTTCCTCTGCTGTGGAGAAAAATTTATTTTTGCTCATCCCAATAGGGGCTTAATGTTAATGAAAAATGAAAATCTCAAAATAGAGTTTCGGATCTTGCAAGGTGACTGAACAGGGCTTCAGAGCCTGATTAAAACTGTACCTTTGGTGCCTTTTCGGCTCCCTTTTCAGCTTCAAAATAGGCCTTTTTCTCGAAGTTGCGCATCGAGGCGATGATACTTTGCGGGAACAAGCGGATGTAGGTATTGAATGCCTGTGCCGTCTGGTTGAATTTTTGGCGCTCCACAGTTATTCTATTTTCTGTTCCTTCCAACTGGGCCTGAAGATTGAGAAAATTCTCGTTGGCTTTCAGATCGGGATATTTCTCCACCACCACCATCAACCTGGACAAAGCGGAAGACAAACCGCCCTGGGCCTGCTGAAATTGTTGAATCGATGCTGCATTCAATTTTGATGGATCAACAGTGACCGATGTTGCCTTGGCCCTGGCCTCCACAACAGCTGTCAAAGTTTCACTTTCGTGGGCGGCATAACCCTTCACCGTGCTAACCAGATTCGGAATCAAATCAGCCCTGCGCTGATAGACATTCTCGACCTGCGACCAGGAGGAGGATACTCCTTCTTCCATTGCCACCATGTTGTTTCCGGTCTTGATTCCCCAATTGACTACCAAAAAAAGAGCCAGTAAAATGACTCCAATGACTATCCAGGATGCTTTGCTCATACTTTTGTTTTTGTTTATTAGACGAATAAATCCATGTGAAATTACACAAGATATACAAGAATGTTACGTCCCCCCCCTTTTTTCGTTCCGGGATCGATTCGAAAATTTTTATACAAACTTCTCTATCAGAACAATTGCCTGCACAGAGATCCCCTCCTCCCTACCTTCAAATCCCAGTTTTTCGGTGGTAGTTGCCTTGATATTGATTACATCAGCACCGCATTTCAGTATTCCGGCTATCACCTTTTCCATGGCAGGAATCCAATCTTTCAGTCTTGGGCGTTGCGCAGCTATCGTTGCATCCAGATTGATGAGCCTAAACCCTCTCTCCTGTAGCAATTGATACACTGAAGCAAGCAATATTTTGCTGTCAATATTTTTGTATGCCGGTTCAGTATCAGGAAAATGGAATCCGATGTCCCTGAGTCCTGCGGCGCCCAGCAGTGCATCACAGATGGCATGCAGCAAAACATCGCCGTCTGAGTGTGCAATGGTTCCCTTTTCGTGCGGAATCAGGATACCTCCCAGCCAAAGCTCTTCGCCGGCTGCCAGCTGGTGGACATCGTAGCCCAGGCCAATTCGGATGTTCATGGGTTAAAGTGAATTAAAGTGCCAAATGAAAGGGTAAAGTTACATTAAGGATTTTAAGTGACAAGCAATTTGGTTACAATCGTACTTACAGGGATCATCATTTCAGCCAGACCAATCTTCCCGATCTGGACGCATGAAAGCCCTCCTGATCCGTCAGGGTGATCCGGTAAATATAGGTCCCGGCGGAGGGTACAGGGTCTGATTGTCCTGGATTCCAGTACAAATCACTAATTTCATATCCCTGAGAAGCCAGCACCTGATGCGTTTTGCTCACGGTTCTCCCTTCCAGGTCAATGATCTCCAGGTCAACCTTGAATAACTCGTCGTATCTGTTGTGGTGAAGTACAAATCGGGTTTGTACGGTGAAAGGATTGGGGAAATTTCCCGCACTGTCAAAAGCCAGGTTGTTGCGCGCAAAAAAGCGGACCGTTACTGCAGATGAGTTGTCCGCTGTGTCCCAGGCTTTCAGGGTCAATGTGTGCCATCCGGGTGAGAGCGCCGAAAGTGGGTACAAAATAGAACCCGACTTCCAGGTTCCCGCATCTGATTGGTAGTAGTCATTCAGTACCACCTGGTCACTTGCCAGTCCATCCAGTTCGAGGGTGATATCGTGACCGATCCCATATCCCGTGGTATTGATTCCCGAATCATCACTCAGATCAACCATCAGCAATGGATTGACGGAAACAGTACCTCCATCCCTGAAGGCTTCGTTTTCGAGGTAAACTTTGATGACGGGTCCGGTATTGTCGGCCAAGGGTATATTCGTCCCCCCGTTGAAGAAAATATTGGCAAAGGAGCCATTTGCATCGGATGCTCCGTTGCTGAAATAGTAACGTATCAATCCTGCCTCCTTGTTGAAATTCACATCTTTGGGTACGATAAATGCATAATTAAAGGATCCGCTCCTGACAGGAACGGTTCCACTGAACAACACATTGTCCTGCACCTGATAGGTAAAGGGCGGTAGTCCGCCATTCCCCAGGGTATTCTTTTCTGTTGGCTGGTCATAAATGATGGCAGAAAGTGAACCCGAAAGGAGCTCCATTTTTTTCCCAGTTCTATCCTGAATTTCGCCGGAAATGGCAACCTGGCTCAATGGAGAAAGAGTGCCGCCAAACTGTGAAACGGATTGGTTGTTGATGGTCAGATTTTCGCAGTTGAACTCCGGAAAATTGAGACGCAGGGCAGGGTCTCCAAGCAGGGAAAATTTTTTGTTGTTAATGCTTGCTCCTGTCTCATTTTTCACCAGTCGGATCAAATCGCCCAACCTGAGTGGTGCACCCGAATCATCCTTGTCAAATAGGTGATTGAAAAAACTGTTGTTGATTTCAAAGTTGGAAGCCGAATAGACCAGTCTGGTGGCAGAAAGTAAGGCAATGGCACCGCCGGCAGGATGAAAGTACAGGTGTTCACCTGCCGATCTTTTGACGGTCATGTCCCAGCGGCTGAAGGCGCAGGTAGCCGTCACGAAGAGCGGAAGACGCGACTGGTTCGTCCATGCATCGATATCGGCGGATGTGAGGACCCTCTCCTGCGCGAGGCCATCTTCACTGGCATGTCCAACATAATTGACGACCAGGTCGCCCGTTTGTACGGAACGGCGGATGGCCTCAGTAACGGCGGGATAGCTCTCTTCCGGAGTCAGTACCTGGGGAAAGGCATCCAAATAGATTTTTTCGGCTGCGTATGCAGGATTTCGCC
>TBL_comb47_HYPODRAFT_10003102_pt1 | contig 20010 bp, 13 predicted proteins | sample TroBogypolimnion_40_FD_10682 | JGI IMG/M metagenome (IMG submission 10682) | reverse complement strand
TCTTTGAAAAACTCCCGTTTGCCATGTCAGAAGATGATTATGGGAAGCTCTTGCCGCAAAATCTCACCCCCACCGACTTGGACCTCGGACAGGTGGTGACTGGGGTTTAATTGGCGGATACGATAGTTGAGGTAAGTCCTAGCTATCTAAAGACACGGATGACTGTAATCCTTTTTCAACAATACCGACAGCATATATTCTTCATGCTCTTCTATTTCATCAGCCCACCAGTTGTCTTTATCTTTAAGCCATTTCAGCATGGCATACAGCTTTAAACTGTCAATCTGCCTCTTTTCAATACTGATGGCAAAGTGTTCCTGCTTGTTTTTGGGTTGGAAATTACTCAGCCGCGAGTTTTTACTGTGGCTGATCAAGCGTTTCCTGAGGATTAATGCCGGAGCAAATTCTATAATCGGTTTGTTGGTTAAAGATCCTTGTTCTGGCTTTAGCGGATACGTCACCATCAGGGAAAAGGCATAGGCCGGTACAGTTCACACTGTATCGGTCTTTTTTTTGTCTCATAAAGAAAAAATGAGGGATGAAATTATAGGCAGGTTCGGGTAAGAATGTTTAGGTTTATAAAGCATTAGAAATAAAGGTTGTACAGGGGTTGCACAAACACCCTCAACTGCGAAAGATAGTTTTCGGTAATTGCAAAATACCATACTGATATATAACAACATATCTTTAGAACAAAGTTACAAATAAATCCTATAACCTATCGGATACTGCCAATATGCTCGAACTTCGATTTATTCGGGAAAACCTCGACCTGGTAAAAGAAAAATGCGCAAAACGGGGAATGCCCGCGGACAAGCTTGATGAGTTTTCAGTGCTCGACAAGAAACGCCTCGCCCTGCTGGGTGAGGTTGAGTCCCTGAAAAACAAGAGAAATACCGCATCCAGGGATATTGCCGCAATGAAAGGCGGACCGGATAAAGACCAGGCCTCCCCCCTTATTCTTGAAATGCGGGAAACTAGTCAGAAAATCAAGGACCTGGACACAGAACTCGCCGACATCGAGCTGCTGCTCCAGGATATCGTCATGACCATTCCCAACCTCTGTGACGATTCCGTCCCGGCCGGGCGCAATGACAGCGACAACATCGAGGTGAAACAGTGGGGCGAAAAACCTGTTTTCTCCTTCACGCCCAAAGCGCATTGGGAACTTGGCGAGCAGCTCAATATTATCGATTTCGAACGGGCGGCCAAACTCTCCGGGGCCAGATTTTCGCTGCTCACCGGTTTCGCCTCCCGGCTTGACCGGGCATTAACCAATTTCATGCTGGATCTGCATACCCAGAAAAACGGCTACACTGAAGTCCTGCCGCCTTTTCTGGTGAACAGCGCCTCCATGACCGCCACCGGCCAATTGCCCAAATTCGAAGCGGATCTTTTTAAAATCAAAGACTGGGATCTCTACCTCATCCCCACGGCAGAGGTACCGGTGACCAATATTTTCCGGGAAGAGACGCTTGCCGAAAAGGACCTTCCCATCAAGTTCACAGCCTTCACCCCCTGCTTCCGTTCCGAGGCCGGGTCCTACGGCAAAGACACACGGGGACTGATCAGACAGCACCAGTTTACCAAGGTGGAACTGGTGAAATTCACCACCCCCGAAACCTCCGGAGCGGAACTTGAGTCCCTGCTTGCCGATGCCGAGTCGGTCCTGCAGCTGCTGGGGCTTCACTACCGGGTGGTGACCCTTTGCGCAGGCGACCTGGGTTTTTCATCGACCAAGACCTACGACATCGAGGTCTGGCTGCCGGGACAGCAGACCTACAGGGAGATCTCATCCTGCTCCAACTTTCTTGATTTCCAGGCCCGGCGAGGCTCTATCCGCTATCGCCCCGAGGGCCAGAAAAAAAGCAGGCTGGTGCACACCCTGAATGGTTCCGGGCTTGCCATTGGCCGTACCCTTTTGGCCGTCTTGGAGAATTATCAACAGGAAGACGGTTCGATCAGGATTCCCGAGGTCCTCAAACCCTATTTTGAAAATCGATTCTGAGACAGAAGACTGTCATACAACCAGCCCGGCCCTCCGTCCGGTTTCCTTTTTTTAAGACATTGATGGTATGGAAATATTAGGAAAAGACTCAATATTTACCTCGATGAAGCAGAACGATCTCTTCGCCACCGACTTCGTCGTCCCGTTCACCCGCCCCTTTTCCAAAGAGGCCAGGGACTGGGTTCGCCAGTACTGCGGCGATCAGATCAATGTCACCAAGTACAGGGCCATCAGAAATCAGATTTTTGAATTCCTGGACATCTCCGATTATGATGACATCCAGCTTCTGATCAAGGATACAAAACTGCGGGCCATTCGCCATGACCGCGCAGTCACCCTCCTGGCAAATATGTTCGGGATCGACGGCAACTCCAGAGAGATCCAGAAGAGACTGCACGAATACGCCCATACGGCCAACGATGTCATCTCCTATCTCAGCTCAAAAATCATGGCCCCCTACTCCTCTCATATTGAAACGACGAATGAAATTGAGGTGACCAGCGACCCGGTAGACCTGCTGCTGATCGTCTTCGATGACCGTTATCATAAAAAGGCCCGATTTGAAGCAAAACGCAAGCTGACCCTGATGAACCTGGCCGGCTCCATCGACCAGCGTGAGAGGGAAACGGATATTGAAAATAAATTCAATGGGTTTTTGCATTTTCTCAACGAATATGTCTGGAGCCCCAGCATGAAGATCGGGGAACTGGAGATCGTCTACCTGATCAGCCAGCACGATGCGGAATCCTTCGCCTGCACCCATGTCAAGGTGATGGATGAAAAGGCCAGGCAGGCCCTGCCGGCAAAACCGGGACAAAAAATCACCCTGATCAAGCGGCGGCGCTTTTCCAAGGGCAAGCGCGAGATACCGATCTATGTGACCATCAGGAAAAAACCGCCTGCGGCCAAGGTACTGAAGCTGCTCAGGAAAAACCAGAAGAACCCCGCTGTGGCCGTGGATGACGAACTGGGCCTCATGGCCGTTCTCAACACCATCAGCGATGTTCAGCACTTCCAGCAACATCTGACCCAGAGCGCTCTCAAAATCGACTCCTTCATGACTCTTGAAGATATCTCCGACACTCTGACAGGAAAGTCCTACAGGAGCCATAACACCGGCAGTTCGGAAAAGACGCAGATGCTTAAGTTCTTTGCCCGCCTGGGCGGAATGCGGGTTGAGTTCATTCTGCATACCAACCAGAGCTATCTGAACTATATCTACCAGCGCGATGTCGCCCACGACGAATATGAGGTCAAACGCATCTTCGACTCAGGCGTGGCGGAGCTGCTCTTCCCGCCGGACATCTACAAGCTGAACCTGAACGATATCAAAGCGCAGCAATTAAACCGGTTCAGAAGACAGATAGAGGAATTATAAGACTTGCCGTCTGATCAGCCCGATACCTTTCTCCATGGCCAGACAGGTTCCCCCATCCTCGCGCAATACCCCGCAGACCGTCTCTCAGCCAATCCTCACAGCGCAGGCAAAAATCCGTGAAACCATTAGAAAATGAAGCAGTAACACTGTCATATACCTCCACCGTCATCACTCCCGAAGGCTGTGCGCGGCAAGCAGAGAAGCTTGCCATCGAAACCCCCTGCACGGTTGCCCTCAACGACGAGACCATCGGCTCATCCATGGTGCTGCCCGTGGGCCTGGAGGAATTTGGAGCAGGATTTCTTTTTGGACAGGGATACATACAATCCCCGGGGGAGGTGAAGGAGGTGCTTGTCTGTCCTGAAGGGCGGATTTCCGTCTACGCCGATGTGGAATTCACCGGGCCTAAGGAGGTCATCATCACCTCGGGCTGCGGCGGCACGGGAAAGATTGCCAGGGAGATGCTGACCGGGGCGTTCAAACCCCTGAACGATTACACCCTGCCCTTCGCCGAGATCAAGGACTTCATCTTGCAGGTCCTGCACGCCTCCGCCCTGAATCAGGAGACACATTGCGTCCACGGGTGCGGACTGTGGGCCGACGGCCGGCTTCTGGCCTTCTTTGAAGATGTTGGACGGCACAATGCGGTGGATAAGATCATGGGGAGCATCCTGCTGGGCAGAGCGCACGCAAGGGCCGCCGTCTTTACGACGGGGCGGCTCACTTCGGACATGGTCCTGAAATGCGCCCGCATCGGCATCCCTATCATCATCTCCCGGACCGCCCCGTCATCGCTGGGGCTGGCCATAGCCGACCGGGCTGGCGCAACCCTGATAGGCTATGCCCGGCCCGAGCGGATCAATGTCTTCACCTGCCCGGAGAGGATCACCCTGTAACCGGCGCAGGCAGCTGCAACCGCCGGGCTCTTTCCTGCGGCCTTTGCCCTATTTGCTCTGCATGCCAAGCTCAATCAGCGTCTCCAGAAGAACGGGAAACGGCAGGCCATAGGCGGCTGCGGCCTGGGGGAAAAGGCTGGTCGCGGTCATTCCCGGAATGGTATTGGTCTCCAGCAGGACAAATCTCCCCTCCTGGGTCAGGATCATATCGGTGCGGGAATATCCACGCAACTGCAGGGCCCGGTGAGCGGCAAGCCCGTACTGCTGCGCCCTGGCGGCCAGGCTCTCGTCAAGAGGCGCAGGACAGATCTCCCGTGTCGCGCCGGGCTTGTATTTGGCGGTATAATCGAAGAAGTCGTACTCCTCCCCCGGAATTATCTCGACTAAGGGCAGGGCCACCGGCACGTCGTTGCCAAGCACACCGGCGGTGACCTCGCGGCCTGCGATGAACTGCTCGACCATCACCCTGGAGTCGTGGGCCAGGGCCACTTTGATCCCTGTTGCCAGATCCTCTGCCGTGCGGGCTATGGTCATGCCGATACTGGAGCCCTGACAGATGGGCTTGACTACCAGCGGCAGACCCAGGCGTTCAATGAGTTCGGAGGCAGTTGTTCCTCCGCGGACATCCACCATCTCCCAGTCAGCCACTGGCAGGCCATGCAGACGATACATCTCCTTGGCCAGATTTTTATCCATTGCCAGCGCGCTGCCCAAAACTCCCGAGCCCTGATAGGGAATCCCCAGCAGTTCAAGAAATCCCTGCACGGTTCCATCCTCGCCCAGAAGGCCATGGAGCAGGATAAAGGCGAAATCAATCGCCGGGGCATCGGCGACCAGAGCCTCCAGATCCGATGCAGTATCATACTGCTTTACCACGAATTTCTCTGGATCGAGGGCCTGGGCAACCCCTTTTGCCCCATCCAGCGAGACGTCCCTCTCACCTGATTTTCCACCGGCAAGCAACGCCACGCGCAACTTTCTTTTTTCTTCCACGTCAGCACCTCTCAAGTATTTTCGGCCTCAATCCGCCAGTCACCACCGTACAGCCATCTTCACTCCGTCCGGCAATGGAAATTTCCTCTGTTTCCAGCATATACCAGCCCAACGTCCACCATTATGAATCGTCCGGACTTTAAAAGCATTAAAAATAAGTGTAATTTGCACTTCCAAGGCGGAAGTCAGGCCGTGCCTGAAAATTCTATTGACAGAACTCAAGCTACTTTATATAAGAAGAGATTATTGTCATGAAAATTTGTGCTTTTTAAATATATCTTTATTTGATTAATTCGTCAAACGGAGCCAGAGATGATAGAAGTTGAAGTTCGGGGGGACCTTGAATACGCCATCAGACAACTGAAGAAAAAGTTGCAGATAGACGGAATTAAAAGAGAACTGAAGCGTCGTGAATACTACGAGAAACCGAGTGTGAAGAAACGTCGCAAGCAGGCAGAAGCACGCAGGAAACTCCGCAAATTCAATCGTATTCGCAAGACAATCTGAGCTGCCAGCCGATAAGATGCCCTCTATGGCGGGCATCTTATCCATACTGCCAACCCTTTGCCCCTGAATCCCATCGATCCGTCGATTCTGCCCGCACAGTTTTCCACCCTGCACGACCTCTTTCTGCATTATGTAATCGCGGAAAGACGCCTGGCGGAGAATACCGTTCAGGCGTACTCCGCTGACATTCAGTCTTTTCTCCTTTTTCTCCATGCCCGTGTACAGACCGATCTTAACGGGATTGATCGCGAGACCGTTCATGCCTTTCTGGAACAGGCCCGAAAGCGGCATATTTCTCATCGCTCCAACGCCAGACGGATCTCGGCCTTAAAGACCTTTTTCGCTTTTCTTGCCACGGGCGGCCATGTCACCCGCAATCCCTTTTCAGGCATAGACCTGCCCAGAAGCGGGCACACCCTGCCCAAGGCCCTGACGGTGGATGAAGTCACCTTGCTGCTCACCCCACCTGCCGTCTCCTCACCGCTTATTCTGCGTAATTTCGCCATGCTCTGCCTGTTGTATTCCACAGGTCTTCGAGTCTCCGAGCTCGTCGGTCTGCCCATCGCCGCCTGCAACCTGACGTCCTGTTTCGTCCGGGTAATCGGAAAGGGAGACAAGGAACGGCTGGTGCCTTTCGGCGTACGGGCGAAGGAAGACCTGGAGACCTACCTGAAAAAAAGCAGGGCTCACATCCTGAAGGGAAAACGCTCCAACGCCATGTTCGTGACCTCCCGCGGCAAGGCCATGACCCGTCTGCGGTTCTGGCAGATTCTTGGCGACATGGCTGTTGCCGCCGGCATTCAAAAGAAGATTTCACCGCACATGCTCCGCCATTCTTTTGCAACCCATCTCCTGGTTCATGGCGCCGATCTCAGGTCGGTGCAGATGATGCTGGGGCATTCCGATATCGCCACCACACAGATCTATACACAGATCGATCAGGACCGCCTCAAGGGAATCCACAAAAAATTTCACCCCCGCGGCTAGATTTTCATGTCCAGACATGGACTTCGCGTGGTAAGAATGAAAGGCAGCAATACGATATTATCAAATAACAGCAGCGTATACGCATAAAAGGGCGCACCGTCGCCATGGGCCTGTAGCTGATCCGGAACAGGGGCCAATCCTGCCCGGCATCAAATATCCGGCATCCGCTTCTGCATACTCATTTCGTCGAATTTTATGCTGGTCATAACCACCCATCTCAATGCCGATTTTGACGGCATGGCTTCAATGATCGCCGCCCAGAAGCTCTATCCCGGCGCTGTGCTTGCCTTTCCCGGATCCCAGGAAAAGGGGCTGCGCGATTTCATCTCGCAATCGCTTCTGTACAGGTACGATTTTCAAAAAATTAAAACTATCGATCTGGCCAAAGTGGATCAACTGATCGTGGTCGACACCCGGGCTTCCATCCGTATCGGCCCCTTTGCGGCCTGCCTGAACAATCCAGGGCTGTCGCTGCACATCTACGACCATCATCCCGGCAGCGCGGGAGATATGACGGGAGACATTCAGGTCGTCGAAAATACCGGGGCAACCATCACCGTATTGATCCGGATTCTTCGGGAAAGGCAGATCCCGGTCAACGCCGACGAGGCGACCATCTTCTGTCTGGGACTCTACGAGGACACCGGCTCACTGACCCACCTGACCACAACGCCCGCAGACCTGCGCGCCGCCGCCTGGCTTTTGGAACAAGGGGCAAAACTCGATATCGTCTCCCAGTTTATCACCTACGAGTTGACCACACTGCAGGTCGAGCTCCTGCATGATCTGATGAAGACGGCCCAAATGTACACCATTCAGGGCATCCCCATTGTCGTGGTCAGCCTGAGTCTGCCTGACTATATCGATGACTTCTCGCTCATCATCCGGCGTTTCATGAGCATGGAAAACCTCGACACCCTCTTTGCGCTGGTCTCCATGGCCGGGAGGATCTATCTGATCGCCCGCAGCCGCATCCCGGAGGTCAATGTCGGCACCATTGCCAGAGATATGGGCGGAGGCGGGCATTCGACGGCAGCATCGGCCACGATCCAGGATATGACTTTGATTGAGGCCCAGGAAAAGCTTTTCCAAGTCCTGCACAGGCACATCTTCCCGCTGCCGATCGCAAGAGAGATGATGTCCCAGCCTGCCATTACCATCTCCGTCGACACCAGCATCCACCAGGCGAACCTGATCCTGACCCGCTACAATATCACCTCGATTCCGGTCCTGCCGCAGCCAGCCGAACCGGACAGCCAGGACGAAACGCTGCCGCTGGTTGCCGGGATCATCACCCGGATGGTTATCGAGAAGGCGATCCATCACAACCTCGGGCACCTGCCGGTCAGTGAGTACATGACTTCGGATATTGAAGTCCTGTCGCTGAATGCGACGCTCTTTGACATCCAGGAGGTGATCATCGAACATCGCCAGAGGCTGATCCCCATAGTCCACGAACGGGAAATCAAAGGGGTTATCACCCGCACCGACCTGCTCAACAGACTGGTCAACGACCCTTCCCATCTCCCGAAAAATATGCTGCACGAGTCCGAACAGCCGTCGCTGGCCCGAACCCGCAACGTCAATGCCATCATTGTCGAGTGCCTGAACAAAAAGATGATCGGCCTGCTGAAGACCATCGGCGAGGTAGCAGAATCGCTGCAATTCAACGCCTTTGCCGTGGGCGGATTCGTCCGCGACCTCCTGTTGAAAAAGAGCAATCTTGACCTGGATGTCGTCATTGAGGGAGACGGCATCGCCTTTGCGAAACAGCTGGCGGAGACCCTGAAAGGCAGGGTGAAGACCCATGAGCGCTTCGCCACCGCCATGGTCTTGATGCCCGACGGATTCAAGATCGATATAGCCACGGCAAGGCTTGAATACTATGACTATCCGGCTGCTTTACCCACCGTGGAACTCTCCTCGATAAAGCTCGACCTCTACCGCCGTGATTTCACCATCAATGCCATGGCNCTTCACCTCAATCCTGCCAGCTTCGGCACCTTAAATGATTTCTTCAACTGCCAGAATGACCTGAAGCGCCGGGCCATCAAGGTTCTGCACAACCTCAGCTTCGTGGAGGATCCGACCCGGATATTCCGGGCGATCCGTCTGGAAAAACGAATGGATTTCCAGATCGTTGAACACACCAGGAGGCTTATCCGCAACGCTGTGAAGATGGCCCTTTTCGGCAAGGACTGCGACCCGCGCTTTATGACGGAACTGCAGATTATCCTTTCCGAGGAAAATCCTCTGCCGGCAATCCAGCGGCTTGCCGAATTTGATCTCTTTCAGTTCCTCTGGCCGGACCTGAAGCCCAATCTGAAAATCGACAGACGCTTCATGCACATCCTGACCCAGGCGTACCGGGCCCTGTCCTGGTACCGTCTCCTGTATCTCAATGACCGCTGCGAGGCATGGATTGTCTATCTGCTGGCCATCATGGGGCGGTCGACCTCCGCGGAGCTGCAGGCTTTCTGCAGACGTTTTCAACTGCCGCAGAAGACCACCGAGACCCTGATTGACCAGAAGGAGAGTGCGGAGAAAATTGCGGGCCTGATGGTGCGGCGCCGGACCATGCGCAACAGTGAAATCTTCCGGCTCCTGCACAATCTCAACAACGAAGGTCTCATCTACCTGATGGCCATCGCCCGCAAGAACGATATCAAAATGGCCGTTTCCCTTTATGTAACGAGCCTGAGCCGGATTCGGCCCCTGTTGACCGGCCAGCGGCTCAAGGAAATGGGATATAAACCGGGGCCATCCTTTACTGTTATGCTCAACGATCTGCTGGATGCGCGTCTGGACGGAGCGGTGCAGACCGAGGCAGATGAAACGGCATTGATAAGAAAGAACTATCCCCTGTGATTGCTTGCCTTCTCCTTATCCGGTGCTTATTTTAACCGTTCCGGATGCGGATGCCCTGCGTCTGCTGCAAAGAAAGTTTTTTTACAACGGAAACCACAATGCCAAACCAGTCCCTCCCCGAGCTGATTCTTCTCGCCCCGCCGCTGCTCTTCGCCCTGACTATCCACGAATTCGCCCACGGCTTTGTCGCTTTCTCCTTTGGAGATCCCACCGCGAAAATGAACGGCCGTCTGACAATGAATCCCTTGAAACACCTGGATCCCATCGGGACCCTCGCCTTCTTCTTCATCAGTTTCGGCTGGGCAAAACCGGTCCCTGTCAATCCCGGCTACTTCCGCAACCCGCGCAAGGACATGCTCTGGGTCGCCCTGGCCGGTCCGGTTACCAACCTGGGAGTGGCAATCGTAAGCGCCCTGATTCTCAAAGGCCTGCTCCTGGCAACCTCATTATTCCAGATTGACCACGCTGCAATTGCCATCCTGAGGCCGATGATCCAGATGCTGGCCGCCAGCATCTGGATCAATCTGGTCCTCTGCATCTTCAATTTTCTGCCCATCCCGCCCCTGGACGGCAGCCGCATCCTGGCAGGATTGCTGCCTGAATATCTGGCCAGACCCTATGCCGCCCTGGACCGGTACGGCTTTATCATCCTTATTCTGCTGATGTACACCAGGACCATCTCGAATCTGATCATGCCCATAATCAGGTTTGCCAATCGCCTGCTTCTCTCCTAGAAATTTCAGGCAGAGGGAAGTAATTGACAAGGCCTGGGAAATCGTCTAGGTTCAATTTTCATTGATTCCGCTCTAAATTTCCGATGCATATTATTAAAAATCAGCCTCTTGTCATCTTATGGAACCGGTCAATATCGTCTGTATGAAATGGGGGACCCTGTACGGTCCCGAGTACGTCAATATCCTCTATAATATGGTCAAGAGGAATATCACGCTCCCTTTCCGTTTTATCTGCATGACCGAACGGCCCGAGGGTATCCAGTCCGGAGTGGAAATCGCGCCCCTGCCGGCCTTTGAACGGCCCAACTCCCAGTACTGCACCGCCTGGCGCAAGCTGGCCCTTTTTGACAAGCAGGTTCTGGATCTGAAAGGGAAGATCCTGTTCGTCGATCTTGACGTAGTGATCGTTGACAATATCGACTGTTTTTTCACCTTTTCCGACAAGCTGGCCATCATCGAAAACTGGTCGCAGAAGGGCCGGATGATAGGACAGTCCTCGGTCTTCTGCTTTGAGGCCGGCACCTGCACCCATCTGCTGGAGAAATACAACAGCCAGTACGACGAAGTTGTAAAGCACAATGAAACCGAGCAGATGTACATCACGCGGGAACTGGGAAAGGGCAATTTCGACTACTTCCCCGAGGACTGGTGCAAGAGCTTCAAGATGCACTGCATGCCGGGCGGGTTCCTGAACAGCTTTATCCTCCGACCGTCATCCCCAAAAATGTCCGCATTGTTGTCTTCCACGGCAACCCCAACCCTCCCAACGCCATCGCCGGCGTCTGGGGCAAACCGGTCAAACCCTGGTTTAAGAAAATCTACAAGACCGTCAAACCGACCAAGTGGATCGCCGACTACTGGCGCTAAGGGCAGCCGAGGAAGATCTCCTATTATCGGTAATTTACTGCCGCATTCAGCGGGATAAGGCCTTTCCCTCGCGCCCGATCCTGATGAAAGAATTCAGTGAGGACTTCTTTTTTTTGCGCCTCCGGAAAATCACGCCTAAAAGGCAGAAATTTTCGCATCTTTCTCAAGACCTGAAACACAGAATATCCGCAAGAAAACAAAGGTTTTGGGTTTGACAATTGCCATTTCGGATGTATCATTGCATCATTTCCAGTGTTTTATCTCTATTACAGCAACTTACAGCACACGATCAATCCAGTATCCAGGCAATAGCCCCCCGGAGTTGCGCTGTATCCTGGAAGCCCAGGCTTTCAAAATTCAGAGACGCGAGGTTTAAGAGACAATGACAGCCAGTTTAGAAAAGATGCATTCCCTCTGGCCGGAAGGCAGGCTTGTGATGAAACATTGCAAATGGCTGATCGCCCTCTGTGCCGTCATCGCAGCCGCGGCAATCGGTTTTCCAGGCCCGGCCAGGGCGAAATCACCGGATCAGGCCCGTCAGTTCATTACTTCGGTGGTCACTGCACCCGCCAAGCAAAGCGACCTCAACATCTACATCACCGGACTCGGCGCAGTTCAGCCTTTGGCCACTGTCACCGTCAAAAGCCTTGTCGATGGTCAACTGGTAAAGGTGAACTATCAGGAAGGACAGGTTGTCGAACGCAACTTCGTCCTGGCGGAGATAGATCCGCGTCCCTACGAGGCGCTGTTGACGCAAGGGGAAGGACAGCTGGCCCGGGACCAGGCCCTGCTTGACAACGCCCGTATCGATCTGAAACGCTATAAGATCCTGACAGAGCAGGATTCCATTGCAAAGCAGCAGTACGATACCCAGGTAGCCCTGGTGCATCAATACGAGGGCACCGTCAAGCTCGATCAAGGGACCGTCGACAACGCCAGACTGCAGCTCAGCTACTGCCGCATCACCTCGCCGGTAACAGGCCGGATCGGCCTGCGGCTTGTCGATGCCGGCAATATGGTCCACTCCACCGACACCACGGGTCTGGCGGTCATAACCCAGATGCAGCCGATCACGGTCGTCTTCTCGATACCTGAGGACAACATACCTGCTGTTCTGGCCAAGCTCAAGGAAAAGACCCCGCCGGTTGTCGAGGCCTACGACCGTGCCCAGGCCCATAAGATAGCCACCGGAAATCTCTTGACCATCGACAACCTGATCGACCAGACCACGGGCACAGTGAAGCTCAAGGCCGTTTTCCCAAACAGTAAAAACGAACTCTTCCCAAGCCAGTTTGTCAACATCAAGCTTCTGATCGACACGAAAAAGAACGCGATCATCATCCCCCAGGCTGCGGTGCAGCGCGGGCAGCAAGGGACCTTTGTCTACATCATCAAGCCGGACATGACCGCCACGGTCAGGCAGGTCAAACTCGGCCCTGCCGAAGGCGACGAGGTCTCCGTCGAGGAGGGCTTGACGTCCGGTGAGCAGGTTGTCCTGGAAGGAGCTGACAAGCTGCATGAAGGAAGCACGGTGGAGATGCCGGGACAGGGTCAGAATAGCCCGAAGGCCAGATAAATGAATCCCTCACGTATCTTTATTCTGCGGCCGGTCGCAACCGCCCTGATCATGGTCGCCATGTTCCTGGCAGGGCTGGTGGCCTATCATCAGCTGCCGGTCTCGGCCCTGCCCCAGGTGGATTACCCGACCATACAGGTCTCGACCTTTTATCCCGGCGCAAGCCCCGACGTCACCTCGTCGTCGATTACAGCACCCCTTGAAAAGCAATTCGGCCAGATGCCCGGACTCCGGCAGATGACCTCGACCAGTTCCGGAGGCAGTTCCGTCATCACCCTCCAGTTCAGCCTCGACCTGAGCCTTGACGTCGCCGAGCAGGAGGTGCAGGCGGCTATCAATGCCTCGGCAACATTCCTGCCGAAGGATCTGCCTAATCCGCCTGTCTACAGCAAGGTGAATCCGGCGGATGCGCCGGTCATCACCCTGGCGCTGACCTCCAAGACCATGCCGCTGCCGCAGGTCGAGGATCTGGCCGATACCCGGCTGGCCCAGAAGATCTCCCAACTCTCGGGCGTGGGTCTGGTCAGCATCAGCGGCGGCCAGCGGCCCGCCGTGCGCGTCCAGGTCAACCCTGCCGCGCTTGCCGCCTACGGTCTGCAGCTCGAAGACCTGCGGACCGCGCTGCAGGCCGCCAATGTCAATGAGGCCAAAGGCGGCTTTGACGGCCCCCGGCAGTCTTCGATCATCGGCGCCAATGACCAGCTGCTGACCAGCAAGGACTATAAGCCGCTGATTGTGGCCTATCGCAACGGGGCCCCGGTTCTGCTCACCGATGTGGCCACGGTTGTTGATGATGCCGAGAACATCAAACAGGCGGCATGGATGAACGAAGACCCGGCGGTCATCATCAATATTCAGCGGCAGCCGGGATCAAACGTCATCGAGGTTGTCGACAGGATCAAGAAGCTGCTGCCGCAGATCGAACAATCCCTGCCCTCCTCCATCAAGGTTTCTGTCCTGACCGACCGGACGACGACCATCAGATCGTCCGTGGAAGATGTGCAGTTCGAGCTGATGCTGGCCGTGGCGCTGGTGGTCATGGTCATCTTCCTCTTTCTGCGCACCGCCGCCGCGACCTCAATCCCGAGTATCGCGGTGCCCTTATCCATCGTCGGCACCTTCGGGATCATGTATCTGCTGGATTTCAGCCTGAACAACCTGACCTTGATGGCCCTGACGATCGCCACGGGCTTCGTGGTCGACGACGCCATCGTCATGATTGAAAACATAACCCGCTACATCGAGCAGGGAGATTCGCCTCTGACCGCGGCGCTCAAGGGTTCGGAGCAGATCGCCTTCACCATCATGTCGCTGACCATCTCGCTCATCGCAGTCCTGATCCCGCTTCTCTTCATGGGCGATGTCGTGGGCAGGCTCTTCCGCGAATTCGCCATTACGCTGGGGGTCACCATTGTCATCTCGGCTGTGGTCTCGCTGACCCTGACTCCGATGATGTGCGCCAGGCTTCTGAAGGCCCAGACGGAAGAAAAGCATAACAGGCTCTTTCAAAAATCCGAGGAACTTTTCGACACCATCATCGAGTTTTACGGCAAGACGCTGCGCTGGGTCCTGCGCCATCAGCCGGCAACCCTGGCCGTCGCGGTGGGGACCCTGGTCTTCACGGTCCTGCTCTACGTCTGGATACCGAAGGGCTTCTTTCCCGTGCAGGATACCGGCATCATCCTGGGGCTCTCGGAGGCTCCGCAGTGGACGTCCTTTTCAGCCATGGCGGAAAAACAGCAGGCCCTGGCCAAGGTCATTCTCAAGGATCCCGCCGTCCAGAGCCTGTCGACCTTCATCGGTGTGGACGGCACTAACACCACCCTCAACACCGGCAGGGTTCAGATCAACCTCAAACCGCTCTCCGAGCGCGGGCTCAGCGCCTCCGAAGTCATCCACCGCCTGCAGCCGGAGGTGGCCAAACTCCAGGGGATTTCCCTCTTCATGCAGCCGGTGCAGGATCTGACCGTTGAAAGCCGCATCTCCAAAACCCAGTACCAATACAGCCTGGAAGACCCTGATTTCAGTGAACTGAATGAATGGACGCCCAAGCTGATTGCCGCCTTGAGCAAAAAGCCGTCCTTGCGCGATGTGAGCAGCGACCAGCAGGACCAGGGCCTGCAACTCTCGCTGAAGATCGATCGCGACACGGCGGCCCGTTTAGGTATAACTCCGCAGATGATTGACGATACGCTCTATGATGCCTACGGCCAAAGGCAGGTCTCGACGATGTTCACCCAGCTGAATCAGTACCGCGTCATCCTGGAGGTCAAACCCGAATTCAAGACATCGCCCGATAAGCTGAATCATCTCTATATCACCGGCTCGACCGGCGGACAGGTTCCGCTGAGCGCCATCACCACGGCTTCGCAGACCTCCGGCCCCTTGATCGTCAGCCACCAGGGACAGTTCCCAGCCAATACCATCTCCTTCAACCTTACCCCCGGCGCCTCGCTGGGCGACGCCGTCAAGGACATACAGCAGACGACCCAGGAACTGAACATGCCTGCCAGCATTCAGGGCAGTTTCCAGGGCACGGCCCAGGCCTTCAGGGCCTCGCTGGATAACGAGTCCATACTGATCGTCGCGGCGCTGGTGACCGTCTACATAGTGCTCGGGGTCCTGTATGAGAGCTATATCCACCCCATCACCATCCTCTCGACGCTCCCGTCGGCAGGCGTCGGCGCCCTGCTCGCCCTGATCATCTGCCGCACCGAGTTCAGCGTGATTGCCCTGATCGGCATCATCCTGCTCATCGGCATCGTCAAGAAAAACGGGATCATGATGGTCGACTTCGCGCTCGACGCGGAACGAAAGGACCGGATGACCCCGGTGGATGCGATCTATCAGGCCTGCCTGCTGCGGTTCCGCCCCATCATGATGACCACCCTTTCGGCGCTTCTTGCCGCGGTGCCGCTGGCCTTCGGCAAGGGCATGGGAGCGGAGCTCAGGCGTCCGCTGGGCATCTCGATTATCGGCGGTCTCATCATCAGCCAGATCCTGACCCTGTACACCACACCGGTCATCTACCTCTGGTTTGACCGGCTGGCTGCCAGGTTCGGCAGAAAAAAACCGGAGGCAGGGCCTGAAACGGATCTTCCCGAACCGTCTTTACCGGAAGAGAAATGAATATCTCCGCACCCTTTATAAAAAGGCCCGTCGCCACGGCACTGCTGACCATAGGCATTGTCCTGGCAGGCCTGATAGCCATGCGGACCCTGCCGGTCGCACCGCTGCCGCAGGTCGATTTTCCGACCATCATGGTCTCCTCCTCCCTGCCGGGAGCCAGCCCCGAGACCATGGCGACATCGGTTGCGGCCCCGCTGGAGCGCCAGTTCGCCCATATCGCGGGAATAACCGAAATGACCTCGGCAAGCGGTCTGGGCAGCACCGCCATCACCATGCAGTTCGAGCTCAACCGCAATATAGACGGGGCTGCGCGAGACGTCCAGGCCGCCATCAATGCCGCCAGGTCCAATCTCCCTGCCAATCTGCCCAGCAACCCGACCTACCGCAAGGTCAATCCCGCCGATGCGCCGATTCTGATTCTGGGACTGACCTCCCCCACCAGCAAAAGAGAGAAGATGTATGATACCGCCTCGACCATCCTCGCTCAAAGGCTGTCCCAGATCGACGGGGTCGGGCAGGTGCTGGTGGGCGGCAGCTCCCTGCCGGCCGTGCGGGTGGAACTGAATCCGACGGCGCTGAACCATTACGGCATAGGACTCAGCGATGTCGGCACCGCCCTGGGTCTCACCAATACCAACCGGCCCAAGGGACAGATCGCCGATGCCGACCGCTCCTGGGAAATCAAGACCAACGACCAGATGTATAAGGCCGCCGACTATAAGCCCCTGATCATAACCTACCGGTCCGGGGCTGCCGTGCGGCTTGCCGATGTGGCGGATGTGCAGGATTCCGTCGAAGACGTGAACAATTCCGGCCTGGTCAACGGCAAGCCTGCGGTCATGGTGATCATCTTCAGACAGCCCGGAGCCAATATCATCGAGACCGTCGACCGGGTGCTGGCGCTGCTGCCGCACTTTGAGGCCTCGCTGCCGGGCGCAATCAAGATGACCGTGGTCAATGACCGGAGCACATCGATCCGGGCCTCTCTGAATCATGTGGAGGTGACGCTTGTCATCTCCGCGATCCTGGTTATCCTGGTGGTCTTCGCCTTTTTGCGGGACGGAAGATCGACGCTGATACCGGCAATTGCGGTACCGGTGTCCCTGATCGCCACCTTCGGCGTCATGTATCTCTTCAACTACAGCCTGGACAACCTGTCGCTGATGGCGCTGACCATCGCCACCGGCTTCGTTGTCGATGACGCCATCGTGGTCCTGGAAAATATTACCCGGCATATGGAAAAGGGCATGTCCGCCCGGGAGGCTGCATTTGTCGGGGCAAAAGAAATCGGATTCACCGTCCTGTCCATCAGCATCTCCCTGGTCGCGGTCTTCATCCCCATTCTCCTGATGGGAGGTATGATCGGCCGCCTCTTCCGGGAATTCGCCATCACGCTTTCAGCAGCCATCATGCTGTCGCTTGTCGTCTCGCTGACGACCACACCCATGATGTGCGCCTTGCTGCTCAAGGACAAAAAAGTCAAGAAACAGGGCAGGCTCAGCACAGCCAGCGAGAACGCCTTCCTCTGGCTGCACAGAAAGTACGAGACAGGACTGCGGTGGTCTCTCGGGCATCCCCGAACAATGATTTCCCTCACATTTTTAACGATCGGAATCAGCGTCATCCTGTTCCGGGTTATACCCACCGGTCTCTTTCCCCAGCAGGATACGGGCCGTCTGATGGGCGCCATACAGGCCTCGCAGGACATCTCGTTTCAGGCCATGAACAAGAAGCTTAAGGACATTGTCGACATCGTCCAGGCCGATCCCGCCGTCGACACGGTTGCTGCCTTCACCGGCGGCGGCTCCACCCGGAATACGGCCAGAATGTTCATCGCCTTAAAACCGCTGGCGGAGCGCAGGCTCACCGCTGATCAGGTCATCGGCAGACTGCGCAAAAAATTGGCCAGCGTGCCTGGAGCGCCTGCATTCCTGCAGGCAATCCAGGATCTCAGGGTCGGCGGCAGGTTGAGCAGCGCCCAGTATCAGTTCACCCTGCAAAGTGACGATCTGAATGAACTGATGACCTGGGCGCCCCGCGTCGAGCAGAAACTGCGGACCGTAAATGGCATTGCCGATGTCAACTCCGACCAGCAGAACAAGGGCAGCGAGTCTTTTCTGGTGATTGACCGGACCACGGCCTCCCGCCTCGGGGTTTCAACCCAGAATATTGATAATACCCTCTATGCCGCCTTCGGACAGAGTCAGGTCTCCGTCATGTACACGCTGCTCAACCAGTACCATGTCGTGATGGAGGTTGCGCCGCAATACTGGCAGCGCCCGGAAACCCTCAGGGACATCTACGTCAAATCCGCGACCGGTCCGCTGATTCCCTTAAGCGCCTTTTCCCACTACGAACCGGCGCCCACGTCGCTGTCCATTGCCCATCAGGGACAGTTTCCGGCAGTGACCATCTCCTTCAATCTCATTCCGGGATTCTCTCTGGGCGACGCCGTCAGCGCCATCCAGGACGCCACGCGAAAGATGATGCTTCCCGCCTCCATCCTCGGGACGTTTCAGGGCACGGCCCAGGTCTACCAGGCGTCTCTTGCCAATCAGCCCCTGCTGATCCTTGCGGCCCTTATATCGGTCTATATCGTTCTGGGAATCCTGTATGAAAGCTATATCCACCCGGTAACCATCATCTCCACCCTGCCCTCGGCAGGCGTAGGCGCACTGGTGGCGCTGCTGGTCAGCCGGACTGAGCTCAGCATAATAGCCCTGATCGGCATGATTCTGCTCATCGGCATCGTCAAGAAAAACGGGATTATGATGGTCGATTTCGCCATTGAGGCCGAACGCCGGGAAGGCTGCAGACCCGAAGAGGCCATCTTCCAGGCCTGCATGCTCCGGTTCCGTCCGATCATGATGACCACCATGGCCGCCCTGCTGGGAGCCGTGCCGCTGGCCGTAGGCCTGGGCGACGGCGGCGAACTCAGGAAACCCCTTGGCATCACCATTGTCGGCGGGCTGATCTTCAGCCAGATGCTGACCCTGTTCACAACGCCGGTGGTCTACCTCTATATGGACCGTTTCAGGATCTGGATGGCGAACAAGCGGACAGCGCGAAAAGGAAGGCTGCTGCCGTCAAGGCCATAAGAATGTGCCGGATTCGGCACCACGCGTGATGGATTATTGCAAAAAAACAAACTCTTTGAGATTGAACGATATGAGAACAAACGCTGCGGAAACGCAAACCGGACAAGGGCTGTTTTCGATGGACATTGGATTGGGGGTAGAACTTTCCCGAAGGAGAAAATTACCGCCGCTCCTCCACTGTTCCGCCGCAGCGCTCATCTGCCTTGCCGTCATGCTGCTCAACGGCTGTTCCGCAGGCCCCGACTATGCCAGACCGGCAACCGAGACTCCTGCCGCCTTCAAAGAGGCCGGCTGGAAAACCGCCGACCCGAAGGATACGCAAATCAAGGGAAAGTGGTGGGAAATCTATAATAATCCGGAGCTGAACGCCTTGGAGGAACAGGTGGCCGTTTCCAACCAGAACGTCGCCGCCGCCGAAGCCCAATACCGCCAGGCCAAAGCGCTGGTGCAGGCAACGCGGGCCGCCCTGTTCCCGACAGCCGGAATCTCCGCGACCCCCTCCCGATCGGATACGCTGACAAGTTCCAATGGAGTCCCGACAAGAGTGATTTCCAGCGACTATCTCCTGACAGGAAGCGTGTCCTGGGAGCTCGATCTATGGGGCAAGACCAGAAGGGCCGTCGAAGCAAGCGAGGCAAGCGCCCAGGCCAGCGCCGCCGATCTGGCTGCGATGCGGCTCAGCATGCAGTCTTCCCTCATGCAGGATTATTTCCAGTTACGGGCCCTGGATTCCCAGAAAATGCTCCTGGACCAAGCCATCGCAGAATACCAAAAGTTTCTTGAAATCACCAAAAACCGCTATAAAACTGGCGTAGCAGCGCAGACAGATATCCTGAATGCCCAGACACAGCTCAGCAACGTCCAGGCTCAGGCCATTGATACGACGGTTCAGCGAGCGCAACTTGAACACGCCATAGCCGTTCTCACCGGAAAACCGCCATCCGCCTTCTCGCTGCCGCTGGCACCGCT
>TBL_comb47_HYPODRAFT_10003101_pt1 | contig 20013 bp, 13 predicted proteins | sample TroBogypolimnion_40_FD_10682 | JGI IMG/M metagenome (IMG submission 10682) | reverse complement strand
CAACCTGGAGAGATAATGATCCGTTTTTGGTCGCCTGAAACTGGCAATCAACTGCCGGTTTCCTGCGTCCGGATCATAAAACCAGGCCGTGTAGACCGTATTTCCCTCCCCGTCAGGAGTTCCCTTCAAGAGGAAGCCATAGGTTTTTCCGGCTTTCCAGTTGGTTTTCAGGTAACTTTGACCTCCCGATCCCTCATCGCCAAATTCGCCGGCATGGACACCCTCTCCCTTTTTCAGTAAAACGATCTTTTCCGACTCCGGGATCTCTTCCGGCCGGTCGGAGTGGTAAGGGCTCCAAACGGAGAAGAGCACTCTTCTTTCCGTTGGACCATTGACCTGCATCCCAAAATATCCCTCTCCAAAACCGGTGGCCATAAAATAGGAGCCTTCGGGATCGTGACCGACAGGAACCGTCAGTTCATTGTAAAAATATTCTGCCTCGGATCCTGCAGGAAGCTCATAATTGAGGTGAACGGAAGGGCCACGCCGTCCCCAATAAAATCTGTTTTCTATATTGTCTTTAACATAATTGAGCACGAGTCCATCCGTATGGGATTGCAATATAAGTTCTTTAACGGTGCCGAATGAAGAACCTGTTTTGGATTTACCACGAAGCTCGATTTTGTGGTAACCAGCTTCCAATCTGACCTTTCCGATCCTCACCGGGTGAAATTCCTTCCCGCTGGCCTTTACCTTAAAAACTCTTGTCCCCGTCGAGACTTCCAACCTGGAACTTCCTTCTTCGATGGCCATATTCAGGGAAAGATCCATCACGCACGGGCGATCCGTCCGGAAAAACAGCAGGTAACGCTGGTCGCTGGTGTGCCACAATGCTTTTTCATCCCCATCCCTAGCCAGTATGTCGACCAGATAACTGTTTCCTCCGGAAGGGACGATCCATTTTCCTGCCGGTTGCGCACCAACTTTGACAGTGGCTAACATAATGCAAATTATAAGTACCCTGAAATAAATTTTTTGCCTGTCCATTTGAAAGTATCTATCTGTATATGTTGTTATTACAATTTTTTTTTATTACATTTATGGGATTGCGAAGATCCTTTTGAAGTCCAACAAATTTACCAAAAATTAATCCCTTACACGATGGAAAAATTTAACCTAACTTCAAGACTGGGCTGGATACCCGACTGGCCCGATTTAAGGGACAAGAGTGCCGAGGACGATGAGATTTCCCCGCGCCTGATGCGGTTGGGACAACGCGACTCCATAAAAAAAATGAAGGCCCAGCTAAATCCCGGGGAAAAATCTGGCAATTCCCTGCCAGCCACCGTAGATTTAACCAAATGGTTCTCTCCGGCCAAGGATCAGGGCAACCTGGGCTCCTGCACGGCGAATGCGGCCGCGAGTCTGGTAGAGTATTTCGAAAACAGGGCATTTGGAAAGTACCTCGAACCATCCAGGTTGTTTCTCTACAAGAGTGCCCGCAATTTGCTGCATCAAACTGGCGACAGCGGTGCGTTTCTGAGAAGCATCATGGGTGCTCTGGTCCTTTTCGGCGCACCACCGGAAGAGTACTGGCCTTACGACGAAACGGCTTTCGACAACGAACCCACCCCTTTTTGTTATGCCTATGCCCAAAATTACCAGGCGCTCACCTATTACCGCCTTGATCTGCCCGGTACATCTCCCGCATTGCTTTTAAACAGCATCAAACAAAACCTGTCGACCTCGCTTCCGCTGATGTTTGGTTTTACTGTATATCAGTCCATCAACCAATCCATCTCCAACAGAGGCTTGATACCCTTCCCCGGAAAGGGAGAAAAAGTGGAAGGTGGGCATGCAGTAGTGGCAGCCGGATACGACGACAACAAAAAAATTTGTAACCAGGGCTTGAAATCGGCAGAGACCACGGGTGCCATCCTCATTAAAAATTCCTGGGGAACCGGTTGGGGAGAAGAGGGATTCGGCTGGCTTCCCTACGAGTACATCCTGAAAGGACTGGCGATAGATTGGTGGTCATTGTTGAAAAATGAATGGGTGGATACCGGAAATTTCGATTCCTGATCTTCCCGGCCGGATTCATTCCTGCTCCCTGTTCAGTGTTGGATTGGTTTTGCACAAGAGGTTTGACCACCACTTTGTATTGAACAAAATAATTTTCCTGCGAAATGCACCGATTTATTTTTTTGTTTGTAATTTCATGAAATATTTTCATAACTGTTTGTGTTTCAATATTCATAAATTACTGTATATAACCAATCTAAATTAAATACCATGAAAAAAACCCATTTGCTGTTTGGCCTCCTATTGCTGACCCTGGCCTCCTGCAGTGCCATTAAGGATGCGATCACGGTGCCGGTTACCACGAGTTTGCAGGTAGACGTTCCGATTTCGGTCGTCGTAACAAAGAGCGCGAATCTGAATGACAAGGCGGGAACCATCTACAATTTTACCGCAACGAAAGTATTGCAGGTGGCAGACAATGTCGACATGACCTCCTACATCAACAAAATCAAATCAGTTGATTTAAGGGGAGTATCTGTTACCATTGCCACACTGACTGGTACGGATCAGGTATTGACCCTTGATCTTTCAGTAAGCGGCATCACAGGTACCCTCTTTTCGGTCACCAACATTGGTGCAACCCTCAACAATCCATTCACACCTACCATCACGACGGATGTGCAGGCACAGTTGAATCAGGTCGAAGCCAAAATTGTCAGCGACAGGGCCCTGACCATTACGATCACAGGTACCACCAACAATGCACCACTTTCCCTGACCGCCAAGTTGGCCTTCGACGCGAAGTTCACCTGTGCACCGCTGGATTGATTTCAGTGTAAAGGTTTCGAAATGTTTAAAGGGTTTGAAATGTCCGGCATCACAGACATTTCAAACCCTTTGCATGTAGAATTCGGAACGAAACGATTCACAAATAAGGCTTGATCACCCTAAGCCAGGCCTGGTATCCCTCCCCCAGCAAATGCAATCCATCGTTCGTGTACATCGGATTGAGCAGATCGTCGTTGGGGTTCTTCAGTTCATTGAAGACATCCACGTAGGTGGCTCCCAGCTTGGGACAAATCACCTTCAGGCGCTCGTTGAGCTCTTTGACCTGAGGTGTCCTGCTGGTGTGGGAACCAAAGGTCTTGAATGTATTGTTTACCGGGAAAATACTCTGTACGAAGATCTTGGTTTTCGGTGATTTTGAACGGATGGAAGAGACAATCCGGCAAATGTTGAGATAAACCGTATCCGGTGAAACATTCTTTGAAAGATCATTGATCCCGATCAGCAAAAAAACTTTGGACGGTTTCGCCCTGGTAACCTGATACAACCGGAAGAGCACCCCTTCACTGGTATCGCCGCTGATACCGCGGTTCTTGGCGTGCTGATCCTGCAGTAGTTCACTCCATTCAGCCCCATCTGTGATGCTGTTTCCCAGGAAGATTACCTCATTCTTCGTTTCCGGCAGCAGCTCGAAGAGGGATTTGCGCTGATCGTAATAGGTTCCGAATTTGGAGGTCTGCCCAAAGGAGCAAACGGAGAAGAACAAAAGTAAAATGGCAATGAGTTTCCGCATGGTAAAAGAATTTGAAAAATTGAAATTAGCAATCTTTTTGGGCCTTTGGTCAAACTTAGGAAAACTTAATGTTCTTTGTGAAAAGTAAACAATTCCAACCTCTCTGACCAGAAAAAACCAACCATGAAGATGGAGGAAATGCAAGCACAGCTATCTTCAATCGAAAATCGAAAATTTTCTTTTCAGTCCTCGATCTTATCCGCAAATTTTGGTTTCAACACCGTCAGTTGCAAAATGATTGCAGCAACAACAGGAATCCCCAACAAGGCCACATCGTGGCCCAAGCTCCCGGCGTCGGTAGATTTTCCAAGAATGACGGTTATCACAGCTCCTGCCGAGATGCCGGCCATGTTCATAAGTCCATAGGCCGCAGCACGATGACGCGGCGACACAAACTGGCAAAGAATCGGCATGCTGTTGGTGTCAAACATTCCAAATCCCAGTCCAAAGAGTACAGCCCCTCCAATGACTCCGAAGTATCCGGTACCATAACCCAGGAATAACAGGGCGGGTACCATCATACTCAATCCGATCACTCCGGTATAGATCCGTCCCTTGATGTTGAAGTTCATCCACCGGTCGGCAAGAATACCACCCAGGATCACGCTGATCAGCGAGGAGCCGGCAATGGTGATGGTAGCCATCGGTCCGGCAATGGACATGTCAATTCCGAGCGTCTGTGAAAAAAGCGTTGGCATCCAGCTTTTTACGGCCCAGCCAGGGAAACTGGGAGCGGTGAAATAGAAAAGCACCACCCAGAAACTCACCGTACCAAAAATCATTCCCAGACTATTTTTAACTGATTTCAATCCTTCCGCGAAGGTTGTTTTCTTCCTGTCTGTTGCCTGAACACGCTGATCTTTCAGAAAAAGAACCAGCACCAAACTGTAACAGATGCCGACCAAACCAAAAAGATGAAATGCCTGCTGCCAGGAGTAAGAGTGCGCAACTGTTGCGCCAAAACCACCCAGTGCCTGTCCCAGATAGAGACCGGAAAGATGGATTCCGATGGCCAGCGAACGGGTCGACCCACGGTGGTAATCGGCAATCAAAGCCAATCCTGCCGGGATGTACAAGGCTTCGCTTACCCCCATCAGGGCACGCAGGGCATAGAGCTGATCGAAACTGGTGGAATAACCCATCGCCATGGTCACCGATGACCAGACCGCCAGGCTGCCAACAATAAGCCATTTTCTGTTGACACGATCGGCAATCAGTCCTGCCATCGGGCTCATGATGGCATAGATCCAGAGAAAGATCGCCATCAGTCTTCCGAAATTCTCGGCCTTTTCCAGTTCGTGAATATCTCCCATCATCGCCACTTTCATGGTGGAAAGCATCTGCCGGTCCATGTAGTTCAGCATGGCCACCATCCAAAGCAGTGCGACAACTACCCAGGGATAGATTTTTTTGTACTGTGCCTGTGTCATTGAATTAATTGTGTTTTGTAGTTAATAGCAGTTGAGAACAATGAATCTGGATAATGATCCATTTTTGTTGATTGATCCGAAAATCCAAATATACAAATAAGAGATTTATTACTGCCAAACAGACCTCTTTTTTGGAATGAATCAAAATGACACCGCACCTCAAATAGGGATTATCCCAATGATTCCAATGTTTTCCATACCTGATAAAGGCCGCGCGGCACATGGAAACAGCCTTTCCACTTCCCTCCTTTCAGGGGCAACAAGACCTCTCCCCTGCGGTTCAGGTAGCCGAACCACTCACCTTTCCCAGGGTCTGGAAAATGCGACCAGGTATAATCGTGTACTTTTTCGAACCAATCCAGACACTTCGGATTCCCTGTCAGGGCATAACCCTTGATGAGGCTGATCAGGGTTTCCACGTGGACCCACCAGAGTTTCTGGTCCCACTCCAGTTGCTGGGGCGGATAGCCCTTCACATCGAGGAAATAGAAGATTCCTCCGAACTCCCGGTCCCATCCATATTCGAGTGTATTCAGCATAATTTTTATTGCTTGCTCTGCAAGTTCAGGCCTGTTCAGCCTCACAGAGAGATCCATCACAAACCACATGGCTTCGATCGCATGCCCGGGATTCAATAGCCTTCCTTCGAAGGAGTCTGAAAAACTTCCGTCTGGATGCACATTCTCCAGGATCAATCCGATCTCGGGCTTATAGAAGACCTCGAGTACTTCCTGCAGACATTTTGCGATGGTGGATTCCACCATTTCTTTCAGTAAGAGGTGCTCAATTTCGAGGGAGAGGTTGCACAGAATCATTGGCAGGGAAAAACCTTTCAATGGCCTGGTTCCGGCAACTGTCTTGCTGTAGTTTCCCTTGGGGTTACTGCTTCGACTCAAAATGTTTTCAAAGGTGAGTTTGGCAATCCCGGCATATTCTTCGTTTCCCGTTGCAATGGACAACTGACCAAAAGCCATCGTGGCAAAGCAATCTGAAAAGATGTTATAGGCCTCGACGAGTGGTTCTCCCTTTCTGTCGAGTGAAAAATACCAGTCACCCTTCGGATCACGCCCGTGAACCTTCAGGAATTGGGCACCTTGCATGGCCATCTCCAGCCATTCGGGACGCTTCTCGACTTTGTTGTAAAGCGAAGAGAACATCCAAACCTCTCTTCCCTGAAGCCAGACAAATTTATCTGTGTCAAATACTTTTCCATCCCTGTCAAGGCAGGTAAAATAGCCACCAAACTCCTTGTCGGGAGAGTTTTTCATCCAAAACGGCAGGACGTTGCCCAAAAGCTCGTTCCTGTACTGCTCTGCAAGTTTTTTCAGATCTTTTTCCATAAGAATGTTATTTTCAATTTTTGAATTTACATTTTGGAATGCGCGTTGAGCAGAATGGTAGTTGAAAATTTCTCATTTTTCACTTCTTACCCTCTCACCCTTCCATAGTCTTGCACTCTTCCCCGTCCAATCATCCCGGTTTCACCAGGATCACCTTGTCAGATCTCACCCCGGGCCTAATCTCCCCGGAAGGTACGACAAATTTGTCTTTCCAGGGAAATATAACCGTAGTGGCAGGAGCATCTCCCTCTATTTCACCCAAGCTTTTCCAGCTTTTCGAATCGGTTTCAAAAAGCAGGATATGCCTGGAGAAACCCGGGTGGCGCATCAAAAAATCATCCTTTTGGTGCAGCAAGCTTTCCTTTTTAACCACATCATGCTGATTTTCTATATCCAGATTCATCTGCTCGGTTTGGTTGAAAAGGATTCCCCTGTCACCCCCCAAAAGGACGATCCGGTTCTTCCCGATGGCAAAACCGGTTCCTGCGGCCAATTTGATCGTTTGTCCATTGAAACTGATTTCACTTTCAAGATTCCAGGTTGCCGCAGCGGGCGAAAATTTCCAGACATTGCCAAAGAATTCAGTGAGTTCTTTGGTTTTGCTTCTACCTCCGATCAGGAAAACAGCCTCCTCTTTTCCGTCCGACTGGGCGACTCCTACCGCGTGGGACAGAGCTGCCGGCAGGTCGGGAAGCCGCTTCCAGCCGCCAGAAAGGTGGTTCATCTGCAGAGAGTAAAATCCATTCGTTGCCCTTTGGGGATCCATTCCGCCCATCACAAAAATCGTCTGTCCGATCCGAACTGCGGCTGCGGAGGAAACCGCTACCGGAAGTTCGGGCAAGGAATCCATCTTCACAACACCATCCGCAAACTTGAAGCGGATGACTTTGCGCAAGGCGCCGTGATCGGTTTCTCCACCAATCCCGATAAAACCATTTTCCAGCGGAACGCAGGCGGCGTAGGCCATTGCAACAGGGAGCCGTTGTTCACTCTCGCTCCAGAAAAATGTACCATCAGTTTTTTCTTCCAGCAGGTAGATTTCATCGTGGTATTTTTTGACACCTCCCCGCCAGGGCAGTCCATTTTCGAAATTGGCTCCACCGGCAACCAGGACAAAATTACCATCTGCTCCCGAAATTGGCCCGGCCATTCCAAACTGGGTGATCATCCCCTTCCGGGGAGGTATGGGCGGAACAGTTTTCCAATCCATCTTTATTTTTGTTTGACAGCCAAGGATCCATGGCAGTACGACCAAAGCCAACAGCCTTCCTGGTAAGAATTTACAATTTTGAGAAAAGATGTTCCATGTGAAGAGCGCTGACATCTTCCCTGAATTTTTCGTATTTGTCATGACCCATATTTTTGACAGGAGACCTGAACTGACCGCAGTCAAATCCGATGTACCGCATATAGGCTTTCCCAACCGAGATACCGCCATATTTTCCAAGAAGCATGATCATGTCGATGGAGTGTTGCTGTAATTTCCGGGCTGCATCAAAATCGCCTGAATCGTATGCATTAATCAAATTTTGATAAATGGGAGCCGCATAGTTGAAGGTACTTCCAACCGCACATCTGGTTCCGAGGATCAATGCCGAGAGCATGTTCTCATCCCGGCCCCACATCATCTCGTATTTTCCATCCATAAAATGGGTGCAACTCAGGAAATCCATGAAATCCTCATGCGTATATTTGACCCCTGTCAGATTGGGAATATAGGGAGCTGCCTCCTTCAAAAAATCAAGTATGGCCACATTGCAACCCGACAGTACCGGAATATGGTAGAAATAAACGGGCAAATCGGGGACCTTTTCCGCAACTTTAGAAACAAATTCGGCCAATTGTTTCGCGTTGGCAGGCTTGAAATAATAGGGTGCCAGCAAGGCGATGGCATCGATTCCCTGCTCCCGGGCGTGCAGTGCATTTTCTATGCATTCGCTGTAACAGGTCCCGCCAACCAGGGTAATCACCTTGAGGCTTTTCTTCTGGTGTGCCCGCTGGGTCCACGCCTCCACAATTCCCATCTTCTCTCTTTGGGACAGGGAGACCCCCTCCCCGGTAGAGCCGTTGATAAAAGCGCCCACCACTTTGTTTTTCTCGAGCAGGTCGTAATAACTTTCAATGCGATCATACATTACTTCTCCATTGGCACTCATGGGTGCAAACGGGGCAGCAATCAATCCTTCGAATCGTTCCATGGCAATGTTATTTTGTTTTTTATTTCACCTGCCGGAGAGGACCTGTACTGTTTCCCAAAACAGTTCATCCCGTACAAGTTTATTCATTTGTTAGTAAATATTTAAAGGTCGACACAGGAAGATTGGCCTCATTCACCAGGTTTCCCCTTGAAAAAGGTTTCCATCCGTAACGAATCACTTTCGGATCCAATCCTTTCGTGCCGATAATCAGTTTATTTCCAAAGATCTCGGCCTGCACAGTTGCAAATTTGCCATCTGCACCGGCTACTTCAACCTCCCTGGGAGCCGATCCATTTGAAGTTTTCAAAGCAACCGTGAAATCAAAGGTGAGGATGAGCTTGTCCTTTTGCAGGTCCACCTTTTTTAACTCCGGACCCAACGGTGCCTTCCTGTCACCGTAGCATTCGTGCAGTGCCAGTGAGGCAAACCGCTCCCCAACCTCTTTTTTTCTAGTTGGATGAACATTCAGCGAATCGCCCAGATCGAATGTCACCACCATCCCGGCTGATGGAACCGTTCTTGCCAGATTGCGCTGCATATCCCGGAATTCGGGCCATCCCTTCCGTTCGATCCCAGACAACTGCGCAAAATAAAAGGGGAGCGTTTTGGCCTTCCATCCCTTTCTCCAGGAATCGACGAGTGCAGGTAGCAACAATTTATAGAGAGAGGCATTGTGCGCATTCGATTCGCCCTGGTACCAGATCACCCCCCTGATCGGGAAGCCTGCCAGTTGGGAGACCCCCGCTTCGTAGAGGTATCCCGGCTCGAAAGGATGCCGTTGTTCCCTGTTTTCTGAACCGGCAAGGTTCTGAGCCGCACGCTCCCGGCACCAGTCCATCACCAGTTCATTGTGTTTCCAGTCGACCAGTATCTTCTTCAGCACGGAATCCTGTCCCAACGACTTTTTGTCCACAAATGCCTCTACCGGAGCCCCCCCTACCGCAATTTCCATCAATCCTACCGGAACAGCTCTGTTTGCAGCAAGGGTTGTGCCGAAAAAATAGCCAATGGCCGAAAATCCACTACTTGTTGCTGGGGAACAACGTTCCCATTTTCCTTCAAAAAATTCGAAATGGTTGATGCGCTCCAGTTCGGTACGATTCCAGGCGACAGCATCAGGCCGGACGATTCCCGAAAAATTAAAGATTCTGATCTCAGGATGATTAGACTCCTGCACGGCCACTTTTCCTCCGACAGCCTGACTGAGTCTGAACTCCATGTTCGACTGACCGGCGCAAAGCCAAACCTCTCCCACAAGAATGTCCTCCAGGATGATTTTCTCCCCGTCGGAGGAAGAGATGGTCATGGTCTTTTGGCCGTCCGGGTTCATCGGGTGGAGCACAACACGCCAGGATCCCTCCCTGGAGGCATGGACCGATCTGGTTTGTGAGCCAATCTTTACGGTAATCAATGCATCCGGTCCGGCGGCGCCCCAAACCGGAATCGGTTGCTTCTGCTGCAGCACCATGTGGCTCATAAAGGGTTTTCCCAATATCAGCTTTTTTGCAGCACCAGTGCCTGCGGTGGATTTGACATTTTCTGAAAAGGAATTTCCGGCAAAGGGAGCCGAATAGCAAACCTTGGCCGTGAACCACAGGATAAGTACCATCCCACCAATTTTGAGGTATCTGGTCATGAGTTTGGCAGGATTTTATCCGGGGAATAGATCAATCCTTCCAGGGCATCTCTCCCGTCGGTTGTGACAAATATAGCCGTGAACATCCACTTTACCAGTCTGGTGCCGGCATCGGAAAACTCACCTACCGGGATTCTAACCAATACCTTGTTCCATCCACGGTGCAGACTTACCTGTGTGGGTGCCCTCAGTTCAAAATTTTCATCCGTATAAGGAATCTCCCTGGATGTTGGTTTCATGCCACCAGTTTTCCATACTGGCGGGGCAATCCTCGCGTTATTCAGCCAAATGGAACTCTCTTTGTAATCCCATTTCCCGGCAGGTGGAGTTGCATCACTTTCTGATCTGCCAAAATTGTGAAATCCGATCCACATACCTGCCTGCTGATCCTTGGGCGAATAGACTTCCGTGAAGGCGTAGGCAGTTGAATTTGGTTTTGGATCCGCATAAAATGAAGGAGCCATTTTCCCCCAGTAATGCCTCAAATAAATGGCCGCACCGTAGGCAAGCTTCGTCGCATATTCTGCCCCCTCAAAATGATAAACGGCAGCAATTTCCTGCTCTGGTGGAAATGCTGTTGACAGGTTTCCCTTGTTGGGAAAAGCATCGGTGATTCGCCAGCAGACATTGCTCTGCCTGACATACGGGAATGGCAATCCTGCAAAATATCTATTTTTGTGGTCAAGCAACCTATTCTCAAAGCCTCTGAACGACTCAAAGGTCATATCACCCGGCTGATCCGTGCAAAGAGACCAATCCTTTTTTGGTACCCCACCTCCGCACCAGAGTCTTTCGGCAAAGGTGAGCATCATCGGATAAAAATCATTCTGCAGCAACAGCTGGTGATCGGAAGCAGAGATGCGGTCGTTCCAGAGACACATGATGCCACCCAGCCTTTCGTTGCTGCCGGCGATTGTGTCGCAAACTTGCAGGCTGAAAATTCCTTTCAGATCTGCAAAAGGATCGGTATGATTGATGTAATAGAACCTGGAATCAACTACGCTGGTGCCCTTTAACGGCTTCACGCTTCCTGTCCACATTTGGCGCACTCCGCCCGGACCATTGTCGGCTCCTGGCAACCAGCCCACGGGTTCCTTTTGGTGATTGCGGACGATCTGAACCATCTCCGCAACAAAATTTTTATCCCGAATCTTTACTTCATCAGTGCCCAGATGAATAAACGGGACTTCAAACAGATCGCACATCTCTGCCAGCAGCTTCCCGACCAGCACTTTCCCTTCCGGGGATTGCATGTCCACTCCTGTTGCGCGCTGAAAAGCGGCACTATGGCCCGGCATATCGAATTCAGGGATTAGCAGCACCTGATGGTCTCTGCAAAGCTGAACCAGTTCCCTGGCCTCCTGTTGAGAATAATATTTTCCCGGGTGGCGCTGCATCGCAGCAGCATTTGTGAGTAAAGGCAACACCTTGCTTTCGATTCGCCAGGCCAAGTTCTCCGTCAGGTGCCAGTGAAAGACATTGATTTTGTAATGGGAAAGCAGTTCAATCTCACTTTTCAGCTCTTCGAAGCCTATGTAGCTACGGCCCGTGTCGTGCATGAATCCGCGAAAGCGGAAAGCCGGCCAGTCGACGATGTCACATCCACAAAGGTGGTTTCCGGAAGAATTCCTGACAATCAACTGTCTCAGCGTCTGAAGGGCATTGAATACTCCGTGGTTTGCAACTGCCTTGACCTCAACTTGGGTCGAATCAATGTGAATCGCATAAGCCTCCTCTTCTGCATAGGGATCATTCGAAACAGCAGTCACTTTTTTGATGTGCACCAGAATTGATTCTCCCGACTTTGGAGTGGACACCTTTCCCGGCAGGGAGAGTTCCTTGCAAAATTGAAGGATAAATGTTTGATCGAATGCCTTATCCAGGATAATTTCAGCTCGTCCGGCAAGTTTGAATTGTTGGCTATTCCAGGAAAGTTTCTGTGGCATTGGCAAAAGTGATGGCTCCCCGGATGCCATCAGCATGCAGGGTAAAATCACAAAAACCGTTGTCAGGAAAACTGCCAGTTTCATGCTTTCGCACCAATTTGAGTTCATTTTTTAAAAATCTCCTCTACTCCGATTTCCTGAAAATAGAGATCTTTTGTTCCTTCATACAGGATTCCTATGGTGTGGTCATCGACCATGGTCAGGCAGGAATAGCCAAACGAATCGGCACTGTTGAGCTCGGTCTGGTATGCGATCGGCCAGGTAGTACCTTGATCTAGGCTTACCTTGAGGGTCATGTGTGCCCTGGAAATTTTATCGTTTGGATTTGAAAAGAAGAGTACATCCCTGGAGATGCCATCTACCATCACTTTGGCGGCGAGGATACTGGCCTGGCAATTTGACTCGGGCAAGGCCGAGTTGGAAGAGCTGTGAACCGTCCAGGTTTGACCCAAATCGCGGGTAATGGCAACGGCCCGGCCGTTGTTGTCTCCCTTTTCAGTTTTGTTGCGATCGTCGCGCATGTTGAGCATCAAGGAACCATCCGTCAACTGAACGATCTGCGATTCCGTGGTATTGGACTTGGCGCCTGCTCCTACAGACCAGGTTTTTCCGTGGTCCTTGCTGTAGATGATGGTTGAATAGGGAACTTTCTGGTCGTCCTTGAACTGCGCCGGAAAAACAAGTGTACCGTCAGCGAGCGTAATACCTCTTCCGGGGCCCTGAAAAAACAGGTTCCATGCTGGATTTTTGCACTGTTCTGTGATGTTGATGGGTTGTGACCAGGTCAGGCCGTCGTCTTCACTTTTGGCCATCACGAACTGGCCCGTCTCGCCGGGTTTCATCCCTGATTTGGATCCGTTCCAGGCAGTCTGTCCGGGAATGCCGTTGACCCAAAGTCCGGCAACCCAGATGGTGTTTGTGGTCTTGTCGACCAGTACGCAGGGATCACCAATGCCGTTTTGCTCCTGAGGCAAGCCGCCAAAATCTCCCATATCCAGCACTTTTCGCATCGCAGACCAACTTTGACCGCCATCCGTGCTCCTGCACATGCCGACATCTATATCGCCCTGGAGATCTGCACCATTCAGGTTGCGGTTGTCATAAACGGCAATCAGGGTACCCTTGTTGGTGGTGATTAATCCAGGAATACGGTAGGTATTTACCTGGTCTTGACCCGCCGCACGAAGTAAGAGGGAGGGACGGTTGGAGAATTTTGATTGGGGGACGACTGTCAGCACTGTCTGGTCGCTGAAAGTGAGTACAGCCTGCTGAAGATCAAAATGATCTGTCAATAGCGGACTGCTTTTGAAGGAAAAATGAAGCGTAAAAAAATTTGTACCATCCGTCATCGGGGCATTGCCATCAATTTCCGGAATACCGGCCATTGTTTGGGTGGACCCGAAAATTGAATTTTGAGCATTTGTTCCAACCACGGATATGGCAGCGATTGAGCCTGTTTTACTGTCGGCTGTAAATTGAATTTTTACGCTCTTCAGAAAAATGGTTTCCGATCCTGCAGCATAATTTTTGATTTTCAGGTCAAACAGCACGTTGTCGTAGCTGCCGGAAAATGCAGGAACTCTCCTGGGAATCAGGTCAATGCCAGTAATCTTTGATTTTTCCGCCGGCGGCGGAATGCTCTTTGTGCATTGCGTGAATGCGATGATCAGCATCATGGTTAACATAACGACTCTCATACTACTGCTCATTTGAGTTGGGGAAAATAGGTAAAACAGTGCATTCTACCCTTAAAAAGGGCGCAACTTCTTCGAAATTTATTGCATTTACCAAATGATTGGAGATTTTAAAGAAAAGAGGCCAGGGCTTCTGGACCTCTTTTCTACATCCAACCATGTATCAACTACTACCTAAATCTAATATCCGCTCGTTTGGACCAGTTTTGGATCCTTGCTCAAGGTATTAACGTCTACAGGCATCAACAGTTTGTATGCTTCGCTTGCTCCCAGCAATGGTGCTGTTCTTGCATAAAGAACGGAAGGAGCCGATGAGAAGGCAAGTGACTTGCCGGATGCATCCTGCATGCGAACAAGGTCAAACCATCTTTTGTTTTCGAAGACGAATTCCCTGTCCTTCTCTGCCAGGATCGCCAGCTCGTTGGCTGCAAAGCCCTGGTTGGTGTACACTGGATAGGCAGCACCGTAGGCTCTTTGGCGAATCTGGTTGATGTAGCTGGATGGGTCATCTCCCTTTTTGTTGGCGACTTCGGCCAGCATCAGCAGTACATCGGCATATCGGTAGATCGGAATGTCATCGCAATAGACCCTGCTTCCCGCGGAATTGATCGTTCCCAGGAATTTCCGCAGGATGGTCCCATTGACTGAAAGCTGACCACTCTTATCCTTGTAGTAAAAATCCAGAAAGGTTGCATCACGGCGAGTATCCGTTGCGCTGAAGGCCTGCCAGAAAGGAAAATCGTATTCATTTCTTTGCAATCCGAGATTGGTTTTTAAGGCCAGTGTATCACCCATTGCCCTGCCGGTTTTGGTATAGGCATTGGAGATAAAGGTCACGTCATATACAAACTGGGAAGCATTGTTGGCTGCTTCAGGGTCTACAAAGCGCAAGGCAAAAATAATTTCGGCATTTCCCTTTTGTCCATAGGCAAAAACATTCTTGAAGCTTGGGAGCAGGGAGAACACAGCCGAATTCTTCACCATGTTCAATGCGGTTTCGGCAGTGGTGATATCGGAAGTCGATGGAACCTGGTCGCCCGTGGTAACTTTTGCCGACCACAGGTAAACCTCGGCTTTCAGCATTTGGGAGGCATAGACCGACCAAACCGATTTCTGATCCGTCATCGTGGTATTGGAACCAAAATTGGTGATGGATTTATCGATGTCAGATTTGATGAAATCTAGCGTAACTTTTGGAGAGGAGCGTTCCAGATAGAGATCCGGGGCACTTGTCACCCCGTTGATGACCTTCACATCCGTGACAACCGGAACTCCACCGAAGGTACGGTACAGCCAGAAGTAGTTGAAGGCGCGGATGCCGTACAGTTGACCCAGATAATACTGACGGCTGGCGTCAGAGAGGAAAGTACACTCTTTTTCAACCTTCTGAATGGCCAGGTTGACATTCAGAATTTTCCCATAGAAGCTGGCCCAGCCGGTCAAGCCGGGTTTGTCCTTGGTAAATCCCTCATCGATGAAAGGACTGATGTAGTTCATACTGACACTGGTTGTCGAAACACTTGGTGTCAGTTTCAGTGTTCCACCCCTGACCTCTCCCATCAACCAGAAATTGATGCTGTTGTCCCTGATTTGTTTGTGGATGCCGTATATATAGCCTTTAACCTGGGCCTCGTTGTTCCAGAAGTTGTTGCTTCCGTACCAGTCAAGCGGTGCCAAATCCATCTGTTTGCAGGAGGAGATGAGCAAGATCAGGACCGCGGCGAACGTAAAGTATTTTACTTTTTTCATGATCATACCTATTTTGTTGTTTGCTTGCATTATTAACCGGATCAAAACTTGATATTTATACCAGCTATCACAGTGACCGGCAGTGAGTAGCCACCGTTGGTACCTGCCGTACTTGAGACCTCAGGTGTGTAGAGTTTGGAGGCAGTCAGGTAACCCAGGTTCTGGCCGGAAAGGGAAACATCAGCAGCCTTTACGCCGATGATCTTCATGATTTTCTTTGGCAGTGCATAGGTTAAAGTGACATCGCGGAAAGCAAGGTAACTGGCTTCATAGCAGAACATGCTGCTTTGTCTGGCATAGTTGCGTTTGTTGGTTTGATCCGCCCAGTTGTATTTTGGGAATGGTGCATCGGTATTGGTCGTAGTCCAGGTATTTTTTACCTGCTCCACTCCATTGAATGATCCCTGCATATCCCCCATGAACCAGGGGAGAATGGTGTCATACTGGTAGAAACCCAAAGCGTAGTCGGTCCGCACATAGAGTGTAATATCTTTCCAGGTCACAGTACTGGTGATACCGCCGAACCATTTTGGATCCGTATTTCCAATTTTTACCATATCGAAGTTGTCGATGACCCCGTCGCCATTCACATCCTTCCATTTCACATCACCCGGCTGTATTGGGAAGCCGGCTGCCTTTTGCGCATCCGTCATGGTGGCCCAGAGATCAGGCCCAAACAGAGGTTTACCCGTACTTCCGTTGTTACCGGTTGTGATGTCTTTCCGACTCCCGGCATTTTTCTCAACATCTGCAGCATCCTTGTAGATTCCCTCAGCCTTGAAGGCATAGAGGTCATTTGGCCTTTGACCTTCCTGCAAACCACCTACCCAAATAAGACTCTTGGAGGAGGGGTCATACACCTGAAAGGCACTTTGCCTGTTGCGATCCAATCCGTTGTAGGGCAATTTCATGATCGTGTTGATGTTGTAAGTGGCATTGGCCGAGATGTTCCAGCTCCAATCCTTGTTTTGCAACACTTTAAAGGACATGTCAATTTCAACACCACGGTTTCTGATCTCTCCGTTGTTGGAGAGGATGGAGGAGATACCGGATGACTCAGGCAGCGGAATGCTTGCAAATTTGTCGCTGGTAATACGGTTGTAAAAAGAGAAGCCGGTATTGATCTTGTTTTGAAGGAATCCCAAATCAGCACCGAATTCAACGGTCTTGGATTTTTCCCACCTCAGGTTTGGTGTGGCAATACTGCCGATGTTGTAACCAACCTGGTTGTTGTACAGGGTAGAGACATAGGATCCCTGAACTGTATAGGCTCCAAGAGAGCTGCTGGAGACATTCCCGTTGATACCATAACTGGCACGGATCTTGGCAAAGGAGAGCACATCTGCAACAGGTTTGAAGAAATCTTCACGGGAAACAACCCAACCCCCGGATACACCAGGAAAGAATCCATACCGTTGATCGCCAAGCAATTTGGAATATCCGTCCTGACGGGCAGTCACAGCCAAAAGATACCTGTCCTTGTAGTCGTAGTTGATACGACTGAAGAAAGAGAGGATTCTTTCACGCGTATGCCATGAATCTGTTGTTCTTAACCCCTGATTGGTAGAGGTATATTGCAGGTCGGCAAAATCATCCGTAGGGGCTCCTGAACCTGCGGCCAAAACACCGTAGTTGAAAGAGTCGTAAAATTCAGTTCCGACCAGTGCGCCAATGTTGTGGTTTTCAGCAATTTTGGCGTTGTAATTTAAGATGGCATTGTAGGTCTGACGCATCGTCCTGTCGAAGTAAGCCTGCGAGGAACGCGTGGTAACCCAGGTGTTGGCACCGTTCAGGTAATCCTTGTTGAAGGACTCGTAATAACCTTCGTCGTACATCCAGTTGGCATTGACCTTCAGGCTCAAAACCTTGGTCAGGTCGAATTTAAAAGACTGACCCATCGTGAATTTATCCGTGTTGTTGGTGCGGATGAATTTATCAATGGTCACCAGTGGGTTTCCGTCACCGCCTCCTCGGCCTAAGACCAGTTCTCCGTTTGCATTGTATTCTCGCTGGGTCGGAGGCGCACTCAACATCCTGGCAAAATAGCTGGATTCAGCAACCTGCGGCTGATCGTACCATTTGGAATCGTTGAACTGGAAGGAGCTGCTGGAGGTAATCCAGTCGCGGATCTTGTAATCACCGTTGAAAGTGAAATTGATGCGCTGGTACCAGGTATCCACGGGAAGTCCTTGTGCATTGTAGAAACCAAGTCCTACATAATAATTTCCCTTGTCATTGCCGCCCGAGGCAGAAATATTGTAATCCTGAGAAAGTGCAGGATTCGTAAAAGCAGTTTTGGCCCTGATAAATTCGGAATAGATGATATCGGTTCCGTAAATCGGATCCTTCATGGTCTTCCAGCCTTTCTGCAACAGGAATCTGTTGGCATCCGACAACAGCATCGGACTCCAGATAGCCGAACCACTCTTGTTTCCGTCGAGCGGAACCGTCGGATTGGCAGGATCAAAATAGAGGTTACCCGTACCATAAGGCTGAACACCTGTCAGACTGGTCATGGTAGTGGAACCAACCCAGGTGCCATCCGATTTCTGGTAGATATTGGAACCATTGGAGATGGCTGTTCTTTGCCAATACAAATAATCGGCTGCATTGAAAAAATTGTAGGGGTTATGAAGGTAGTTCAGCCCCTCTTTTACTTTAACCGATATTTCTGAAACTCCTGCTTTACCACGTTTTGTCGTAATCAGCACAACGCCATTGTTGGCACGTGCGCCATACAAGGCAGTCGCTCCGGCATCTTTCAGAATATCCATGGTCTCTATGTCTTCCGGATTGATGTCACTCAAACTACTGCGCACCTGACCATCCACCATAATCAACGGAGATCCGGAACCGTCCAGGTTGGTACCACCGCGAAGAACCAGCGAAGGCGCAGCACCGGGATTACCGGATGCCTGAATCACCTTCAAACCGGAAATGGCACCGGAGAGTGCCTGAGCCGGGTTGGCATGGGATCCTGTCTTTAAGGTTTCGTCCTTCACCGTAGAGATGGAGTTGGTCACCTTGGCTCGCTTCTGCGTTCCGCCATATCCGGTAACTACTACTTCATCCAATGCCAGGTTTGAACTCGTCATAGAGATGGTAAAAACGTCGGTATTCCCAAGTTTAATGATTTGAGTAACATAACCAACAGCAGATATGACAATCTCGGCAGCACCGGATGGAACGCCCAATGAGAATTTACCGTTCATGTCCGTAATCGTTCCAATGGTTGTTCCACGGACCACTACATTCACACCTGGAGTGGTCGTTCCATCAGCAGCATCTGTCACGACCCCCTTTACCGTTCGCTGGGCCACGGCCACGCCGAATGACAGAATAAATGCCAGTCCAAGTAAATAGAGCTTTTGTGCAATAATTCTACTCATAACATTTGTTTTAGTAATTTGATTTTCTATTTTTGTCTTATGTATGACATAATGCGGCAAATATAAAACAGACTTTTGGGATATCAAAATATTTATTAACTTTTTTTAATAAATTCGCAAAATATGACAACAGAAGATTTGCAAACAGGTGTACCCATCATCGATACACGCAGCCTGGTGGATAAAGTTGAGTTTTATCTGATCGACCTCTTCATTCGGAAAAAACTGAATCCTGGAGATTCTATTCCCAAGGAGACGGAACTCGCAAGCTCCCTGAAAGTTAGCCGTACAGTCATCAGGGAATCCCTGAACCGGTTAAAAACCATGGGACTGATAGAATCGGTGAAGCACAAGGGGACTGTCATCAAAAGCCCCGACCTGTCCGAGATTCTGCAGAAGACCCTGATCCCGAATATTCTCGATCAAAGTACCCTGAAAGATATCTTCGAGATGCGTCTGGTCATTGAGGTGGGAATGGCCGATCTGGTTGTGCAGCGTGCCACAAAGGAGGACATCAAGCATCTGTATGAAATAATAAAGGACGAAGTCTCCCCCTCCAAGGAGACCCTTTTCGATATCGACCATGAAGTCAGGTTTCATGGCAAACTGTATGAAATGACAAAAAATGAAACCTTGCGGGGATTTCAAAAAATGCTATTACCCGTATTTAATTACGCCTATTCGAGCGGACTGATCAACAAAAACCTTGCAAACAAACATTTCCTCTCCCACAAGGACCTCGTAGATGTGCTGAGCAAGGGAGATGCGGAACAATTTACACAGGCCATGCGGATGCACCTGGAAAATCACTACAGCAGGCTGTTCAGCATGGATGCGGAATAGAAAGGCAAAAGGCTAAAGGCTAAAGGCTAAAGGATAAAGGATAAAGTGAGGAACTCCGGGGATTGGTGTCTTGAGATTAAAATATTGGCAGCAAAATCCAATCTGCCAGACGAGACTAAACTTCCACACTTATATTCCTGACTGCAGCACAAATTATGGGAGTTTCATACTTTTGCCTTTAGCCTTTATCCTTTTGCCTTTAGCCTTTTATTTTTCCTCCTCCATCTTGTGCAAATGCAGATCCAGC
>TBL_comb47_HYPODRAFT_10003099_pt1 | contig 20017 bp, 15 predicted proteins | sample TroBogypolimnion_40_FD_10682 | JGI IMG/M metagenome (IMG submission 10682) | reverse complement strand
TCGGAGTGGATGTCCAAAATGGGGAACAGAAGCGGACGCAACGAACTGTGAAAAAGTTCAAGACATGCATACTTCCCATAATTCTCATACTTCCCATGAAAAAATTATGCAGACAAGGTGTCCAAAATGAGCTGGAGTGGTGTCCAAAATGTCCGGAACGGCATCATGACGGATGCCGGTACCGGGCAGTTAATTCGTCTTTTCGTTCTGCTGGATCTTTGCCCAGGAGTCTTTCAGCGGGACGGTGCGGTTGAATACCAGCCGGCCGGGTTTGGAATCCAGATCAACGCAGAAATAGCCCTGACGTTCAAACTGGTATTTATCGCCGGGTTTGGCATTGGCGACCGCCGGTTCGATGAAACATTTTTCTATTTTCAACGAATCCGGATTCATATAATTCAGGTAATCGTCTTCAACCCCGCCCGGATTATCAACCGTGAACAGCCGGTCATAGATTCTGGCTTCGGCTTCCAGCGCATGCGGCACGGAAACCCAGTGGATGGTGCCTTTGACCTTGCGGCCGTCGGGGGCGTTGCCGCCTCTGGTCTCCGGGTCGTAGGAGCAGCGCAGTTCGGTGATATTGCCGGCATCGTCTTTGACAATGCTTTCGCATTTGATGAAATAACCGTATCTCAGGCGCACTTCCTGGCCGGGAGCCAGACGGAAGAATTTCTTCGGCGGGTTTTCCATAAAGTCGTTGCGGTCAATATAAATCTCCCTGGAGAACGGAACTTTTCTGATGCCGGAATCCGGATTTTCCGGATTGTTGGCGGCATCGAGTTCATCCACCACGCCTTCGGGAAAATTCTCAATGACGATCTTGAGCGGATTGATAACGGCCATCACCCGCAGCGCCTTCTTGTTCAAATCATCACGCAGGCAGTGTTCCAGCAGCGCAATGTCGGTCAGACTGTTGTATTTAGTCACGCCGATAACTTCGCAGAACGCGCGGATGGCTTCAGGGGTGTAGCCGCGGCGTCTCAATCCACAGATGGTCGGCATGCGGGGATCATCCCAGTTGCTGACCAGCTTATTCTGCACCAGTTCCAGCAGTTTGCGCTTGCTCATGATGGTATAAGAGAGGTTAAGCCGCGCAAATTCGATCTGCTGCGGATGTTTTTTCACTTCCAGCGCATCCAGGAACCAGTCATACAGCGGGCGATGGATTTCAAACTCCAGTGTGCAAATCGAATGGGTGATGTCTTCAATCGAATCGCTCAGGCAGTGGGCGAAGTCGTACATCGGGTAGATGCACCATTTATCGCCGGTGCGGTAATGATGGAAGCGGCGGATGCGGTAGATCGCCGGATCGCGCATGTGGATGTTATTCGACGCCATATCAATTTTAGCGCGCAGGGTTTTTGAGCCGTCTTCGAATTCACCGGCGCGCATTCTGGCGAAAAGATCCAGATTCTCTTCAATTGAACGGTTGCGCCCCGGACTTTCTATGCCGGCTTCAGTCAACGTGCCGCGATGAGATTTGACTTCATCCTGAGTCAGGTCGCAGACGTAGGCCTTGTCGCGTTTGATCAGTTCGACCGCATAGTCGTAAAGCTGGTCAAAATAGTCGGAGGCGTAGAACATGTATTTGCCCCACTCCCAGCCCAGCCAGCGGACGTCTTCCATAATGGAATTGACGTATTCGATGTCCTCTTTGGTCGGGTTGGTATCGTCCATGCGCAAATGACAGACCCCGCCGTTTTCCTTAGCGATGCCGAAGTCAATGCAGATCGCTTTGGCATGGCCGATATGCAGATAGCCGTTGGGTTCCGGGGGGAACCTGGTCTCAACTCTGCCGCCGTGCTTGCTGTTCCTGATGTCTTCCGCGACAATCGCCCGGATAAAGTCTGTCGGAGCCGGGCTGCTGACAATATTTTCTTCCATGATTATATATCCTGAATATTAATTTTTATGCAAACAGTAAGATAATACCGTATCTATTTATTTTCAAAGCACTGAGTATGATTAAAGGCAATGAAAGCGGCTGTTCTATAATTCCACTTGGATGCCGAATTCGGTCACTTGATTGGGCGGCAGGCCGTAATATGCTGTGATGTCGTAGGCGTTTCTGGACATGGCATAGAAGATCTTCTTTTTCCAGAGCCACATTTTCTCCCTGTTTTTCGCAAAAACCATAGATTCTTTGCCCAGGAAATATGAAATGCCTATTTTCCTGCTTAAATCCAGTTCCGGTGTGCGGATCAGCGCCAGCGCCTCGGGGATGTTGATATTCTCGCAAAAACCATAGTTCAGTGTTACTCCGTATAATCCCAGGGCGGCATCATACACGTTGAATTCGACCCTTTCCGCCGCGGAAACGAACGGGACTTCATGAGTGATGATTTTCAGGATTATAGTTTTTTCATGCAGAACTTTATTGTGTTTCAAGTTATGCAGCAGGACTCTAGGCACGCCGTCGTTCCCGCTCAAAAATACGGCCAGTCCGCGAACCCGCAGCGGCAGCTCCAGATTGAGGCTGTCAATGAAAACCGACATCGGAACAGACTGCTGAACAATGTTGTTCCGCATTAATGCGCGCCCCTGCCGCCAGATCAGCGCCAGCATGCAGATAAAAAGCCCCAGCGTCAGCGGAATCCAGCCGCCATGCGATATTTTGTAGGAATTGGCAAAGAAAAATGCCGCATCAACTATGAGAAAACCGCCGAGCACGATAAAAATAAAGAAGCGGCTGATTTTTGAACGCCAGAGCTGAGGAACTGAAAAAACCGCAATTACCGAGGTGAGCAGCATGGTGCCGGACACTGCGGAACCATAGGCTCCGGCCAGGCTGCCGGAATCTTTAAAAAACAGTACCAGCAGGACTGTGCCGGTAAACAAAACCCAGTTAATGACAGGCATGTAAATCTGCCCCATCTTGTCCTTCGACGTATAGGCGATGGCCATGCGCGGCCAGAAGCCGAGCTGAATCGCCTGACTGGTCAGCGAATACATTCCTGAAATGACCGCCTGCGCTGCAATCACGGTTGCCAGCGTGGCGAGTCCCACCAGCGGGTACAACAGGCATTCCGGAGCCAGACGGTAAAACAAGTTCTCCACCTGATCCGGCGAGCGCAGCAGAAACGCGCCCTGACCGAAATAGTTCAGCACCAGAGCGGGAAGTACCAGGCAGTACCAGTTCAAACGGATCGGACGCTTGCCGAAATGCCCCATATCCGCATATAAAACCTCGCCGCCGGTAACCGCCAGAAACACCGTACCCAGAATAAAGATTGAATGGTGATATGATTCCGTCAGCATCCTGAACGCGTAATACGGGTTTGCCGCCGCCAGTACCTGAGGAGTTTTAACGATGGAACATATGCCGAGCACCGCCATCGTCAAAAACCAGAAAATCATGACAAAGCCAAATACCGAGCCAATCTTGGCCGTGCCGTTTTTCTGCACGAAAAACAGGAAAAACAGTACGGTGATGGTTATCGGAACAATGTAAGGCTGAAAATATGTCGTGCTGACATTGATCCCTTCAATCGCGCTGAGTACCGAAATCGCCGGAGTGATGATGGCATCGCCGTAAAGCAGGCCGGCCCCGAAAATCCCGAGCGGGATAATGAAACTCCACCTGGAAGTGATCAGCGTTACCAGCGCAAGAATACCGCCTTCCCCGCGGTTATCCACTTTAAACAGAAACACCAGATACTTCATGGATACCACAATGAAGAGCGACCAGAAAATTAAAGAAAGCGACCCCAGTACATTCGGGGTGTTGACAGCAATGGAATCTCCGGCAAAGCACTCCCGCAGCGCGTATAACGGGCTGGTGCCGATATCACCAAAAACAATGCCCAGCGCGGCAACGCATAATAATGCTATTTTGGATTTTTCAGGAGCTGGAGACGCTGATATATTCATGATTTGTAACTTGTAAAAAACTGGAGTGAAACCGTCAAAAGCTCAGATTCCGCAGTCTTATCAGCACCAACCCCCGCAGTACGGCTTTTATACACCGTAGCGCAATCCGCTGCAACTGAAATCGGACATAACGAGACCATTATCTGCTCTCCGGTTTTATACACTTAACAGTTTAAAGTTTAATGACAAGCTGATACAATAATCTCAAAACAGGCATTATTCAAATATATTGGCATCGCGGCAGTATGAAGAATTACTCTTTTGTTTACACACAACTCTTCCGGGCTTTTGCTGCATAATGAAAGCAAAGGATTGTTGATTCACATATTTTCCGTGTTCCAGGTATTGCTCCATTCAAGGTACGGGATGGCGTTATCATCAAATTTTACCGGCAGCCAGACGTAGCGTCCGTCTATGGCGTTATCCGGACGCCAGCGGTCCGCCATGAAAATAACCCTGTCGTCATCCAGCTGCAGCGCGAATGTTCCCTGGCTTTCAAACGTGTTGTTCATCTGTTCCGCGGCACCGCGAACTGGATTGCCCAGTTCCTGCCACGGACCGCCGATGTGGCCGGCAACAGCCAGCCGCGCGGCGTTGGGCGCCCAGCCGGTGCAGTCGGACGCAATCAGGAAATAGCGGCTGCGGTGCTTGAATATAACCGGAGCTTCCATCCAGCGGTGCTCGAAAGCCCGCCAGTAGCGGCCGGTATGACCGAGCAAATCGGCAGTCAGTTCCGCGATGTGCAGCGTCGAATTGTGTTCAGAAGAATAGATATGGTATGCTTTGCCGTCATCATCCTGAAACAGGGTCATATCCCGCGCCTGCTGACCTTTGACAAAATCTCTGCCCAGAATGTTCAGCGACGGGGTTACCGGATTGCTGCCGTTGGAAATATTTCCCGGATATTGCATGGCCTGTCCGATGGATTTCTGATCCTGCTGTTCCGGACGGACATTTTCCGGCCAGTAACCGGCGTTGGGACGGATCCCGCGAATAAACGTATATGGTCCGGCCACTGCACCGGCGGCGGCAATGCCGGTCAGCGCCGCGCCGTATCCGCCCGCATTGACCGGTTCCAGATGAAAATACATGACAAAACGCCGGTTGACACTGTCGTAAAGCACTTTTGGTCGTTCGATAATTGCTCCTTTGGCAATCAAACTGGCGGAGCCTTCCGGCTCAACCTTCAAAGCGATTCCTTCATCAGTCCAGTTCATCAGGTCGGAGGACGAATACGCGTGAATACCGACGTGAGCCCGGTTGCCGGCCTCTCCGGCGATTTTATGCTCGCCGAACCACCAGTAACGGTTTTCGTGCTTGATGATACCGCCGCCGTGGGCGTTAATATGAACCCCGTTGTTATCAGGCCAGATTTCACCTGGAGTGAAGCACTGCAACATTTTTATTTGTTCTCCAATTTTTAGAGATTTTATATTTTACGGTTTGGAAAAACCAGAGAGAAGGCTCAATTTTACTTCGGCTTCGGATAGAAAACGCCACTTGCCGGATTCCAGCTCCCCAAGCATCAACGCGCCGACGGAGATTCTTTGCAGAGAAACGGTCTTTCTGCCGGCAGCGGCAATCATGCGGCGGATTTCGCGCTTTTTCCCTTCATTCAATATAAAGCGGTAAATGCAACTGCCGGCCTCTTCGATTTTCTGAGGCAGCAGTCGTTCGCCATCGTCAATAATCCCGTGCCGCAAACGGTTCAGTTCGCCGGCCGGTATTGCCGCATCCGTTTTTACCAGATAAGTTTTGAATATCTCGTGCCGCGGGTGAGTAAGCTGCATGGCATAATCGCCATCGTTGGTGATTATCAGCAGCCCTTCGCTGTCTTTGTCCAGTCTGCCTGCTGAAAACAGTCTGGTTCCGTCCATTTCGATAAGATCGAACGCCCGCTTTTCGGCGTGCGGATCATCATTTGTGCAGACATACCCTCTGGGTTTATTCAGCATGATATAAACCCGCGGTTCGATACGGACAGTACATCCGTCATAGACAACGTTATCACTGTCGTTAACCCGGCAGCCCGGCTCGGTCACAGTCTGACCATTTATCTGAACCAGCCCGGCTTTCACGATGTCAGCACATTTCCGGCGGGAAGCGATCCCGGACAGACTGAGAAAATGGCTGAGATGAAATGCTTTTTCTTCCATATTTTGAATATTGATGTTCTTTTCAGTCATTTTTTTATATTTTGTTGTAACAATAATGTCTATTCCGGCGACATGGTAATATACGATTGAATTTATCGGAGGCATTATGGCGATTGTTAAAAATATACAAAAAAAGATTAATCGCGCTTGAAAAATTCAAACAGTTGTTTTAATCTAATGAATGAAACAATTGTTTAATCCGGTTTGATTTCAGTCGTAAATACCGGATATATATTAATTTACTACATCAACTTATAAAGAATTTATCAGAGAAATGACGGAAAATACAAACAGCGGCAGGCTGTATATAGTATCAACACCGATTGGCAATTTAGAGGATATCACGCTGCGGGCGCTGCGGGTTCTGAAAGAAGCGGACCTGATTGCGGCGGAAGATACCCGGCATACGCGTATTCTGCTCAATCATTACCAGATAACCACCCGGCTGATCAGTTATCACGCATTCAACGAGCACCGCAAAACGGCTGAACTGCTTGACCAGATTAACGGCGGAATGAAAGTTGCAGTGGTTTCAGATGCGGGTACCCCCGGTATCGCAGACCCCGGATTCCTGTTTGTCCGGGAAGCGGTAAAAGCCGGAATTGAACCGGAAATCATTCCCGGGGTATCTTCCCTGACTTTTGCCGCCGTTGCATCCGGACTGCCGATCGATAAATTCATCTTCTACGGATTTCTGCCCGTAAAATCCGGCCGTCGCGGAGAAGCTATAAAACAAATTGCCGCGGAAACTAAAACCTGCGTGATTTTTGAATCGCCGCACCGGATGGAAAAACTTCTTAATGAAATCAGTGCCGGGCTTGGCGCTGAAACTCCGGTTGCAGTAATCCGCGAGGCGACAAAGATGTTTGAAGAGGTGATTCGCGGCCGTGTTTCTGAGGTCATTCAAAAAACCTCCGGACGTAAATGGAAAGGGGAATGTGTTCTTGCAGTCTCTACATGTTCTGCAATAGAGTAATTATTTGGTTCTTATATATTTGAAAATAGCGCCCTTTCGCTATAAATTATAATTTTAGTTTTAAGCAGGTCTTTAAAAGTCTTTAAATAACGATTGAGTGTTGGAGTTTTTAAAAAAATGAAACTGATCTCGAAGATACTTTCTCTTGCGGCTGTAATAGTTACTGCCGGAGGGTGTTATAATTATTCCCCGCCGCCGGTTGCCACGGAGAATGATATTTATACAGCCAGGCAGAAAGACGCCAGCGAGGAACTTCTGGCAAAGATCAGCGTGCTTTCGCTTCCTGACGCGCAGAAAGTCGCTGTAAAGAACAATCCGAACTATATCTCGGTGTATCATGCCGTTAATGCCGCCAGGATGCGTTATTATCAGTCGCTCGGCGCTTATTTCCCTACAATCACCTCCAACTTTAACGGCGGCCTGACGAACAATCAATATACCGGCCAGGTAAATACTAATTATGCTACTAACAACAGCTTTGCCACTTCCTCCAGCCTGAATGCCAACTGGCTGCTGTTTGACGGTTTTATCCGGGAGATGAACGTTTCGATCGCAAAATATCTGGCTGACAATAAAAAGCAGCTGGAAGAAAATGCCAGGCGTATTTTGCTGAACAGTGTGGCTAGTGCCTACAACGATATTCTGCTGGCGATCGAGCAGCAGCGCATTGCCCGTGCGGACATGGAATTCCAGCTTAAAAATTTGAAAGAGACGCAGCTCAAATATCAGGCCGGAGCAGTTCCGTTGAGCGATGTTCTTAACTTCAAAATTTTAAATAATACCGCAACCGGCAGCCAGATTGCCGCCGAATATCGTTACAATATCGCGGTTTACTCGCTCTCTTCACTGATGGGTATTCCAACGGCGAAACTGCCGGCCTACATCAAGTTCCCGCCAATTAATCCGGACACTGATGAACATCTTACGTCCGTTGATGTATACCTGGATACCGCATTGAACAACCGTCCGGATCTGAAATCATATCGTGACCTGGTCAAAGTAGCCCAGTATGGAGTATATAGAAGCTACGGTTCTTATTCTCCAACAGTTTCCGCATATGGAACTCTTGATTACGGTACCAACTTAACCCGTTACAGTGGCGGATACAATGGAAATCTAAATACAGCCAGCCATACTTACTATAATAATCCGGGATCTCAGGTTGGTGTTCAGGCTGAACTGCTGATGTTCGACGGCTTGAAGCGTGAAAACATCGTCCGGGAAATGAAGGCTGAACTGTCCAGGGCAAAATTCGAAGCGGCATCCTCCTGGATTTCCATAATTCAGGAAGTTCGCGGTGCATATGACAACTACGTCCAGAATATCAAGCAGGCGAAACTGTATGAAAAAACATTGCTGCTGGTCAATAAGCAGCGCGATCTGGTCGAAGAGGAATATAGAGCCGGAAATACTGAACTTACCCGTCTGAATGAAGCACAGCGCAATGTGGTTGAGGCGGATACCAATCTGGTTCAGGCGCTGGTCAACGTCAGAAAAGCAAGAGCTCAGCTGGATGCTTCCACCAATACCAATACCACCGGTTCTGTTTATACCGACGGCAATACGATCGAGTATTAATTTACAGAAACAATATAAACCGCAGACATTTTGCTGATGCGGCATACTTTAATCTTTTTAAAAAGGCTTTCTCATGGATACAGTAGTACGTTTCGCGCCGTCACCGACCGGCCAGGTGCATATCGGCAATATCAGGACCGCGATCTTCAACTGGCTTTTTGCCCGTCATTGCGGCGGCCGCTTCCTGCTGCGCATCGAAGATACCGACCTGGAACGGTCAACCCGCCAGGCAATTGACACCCTGCTGGAATGCATGGAATGGCTGGGCCTGAATTTCGATGGCGAAATCATGTATCAGACCAGCCAGAAAGAAGCTCATATTAAAGCTGCTGAACAGATGACGGCTAAAGGGCTGGCTTATGCCGCCCCCGCTCCGGAAGGCGGCCAGTCGCCGATATTCTTCCGCATTCCATGGGACTGCCCGGATTTCACATCAATCCGAGAAACCGGCCCGGCGGAGTTCGAACTTCATCCTGAAACTCCCGTCAAAATCGATTTTACCGGCGTCAGTTTCTCCACCGTCAGCAAAAAAGGCGCGCCGATGCCTGCCGCCGCCTGCCTCGCCGGATTCCGTCAAATGAAGCTTTATGACGGAGCAGGAAATATCCTCTTTGAACTGGAAAAGAATATTGACGACATTCTCCAGGCTAAACAGTCTTTTTCTTTAAACAACTGCGTCAAAATGACGTTTCTGCGCCGGGAGATTTTCTATCAGGATATAATCAAGGGCGAACTGTCCAAACCGCTTGACGGTATTAAAGATTTGATTCTCATCCGCGGCGACGGTTCTCCGATATTTCACCTGGCCAACGTGGTTGATGACATCACTCAGAATGTCACGCATATCATCCGCGGTGACGACCATGTGGAAAATACTTACCGTCATATTATGCTTTTCTACGCGCTCGGCCGCAAAGCCCCTGAATATGCTCATCTGCCGATGATCGTCAACAGTTCAGGCAAACCGTACAGTAAACGTGACGGCGACGCCTTTGTCGGCGATTTCAGACAGAAAGGTTTTCTTGCCGAAGCGCTGTTCAACTATCTGGCCCTGCTGGGATGGTCGCCCGGCGATGACCGCGAAAAAATGACGAAACAGGAAATGATCGAAGCTTTTACGCTGGAAAGAGTCAAAAGCGCTCCCGCGCAGCTGGACAGCAATAAGCTGTTAAACATGAACGGGGCATATATCGCGGAAATGCCGTTTGAAAAATTTGTCGCTTATGCCGGAAAATTTGCCGGAGATTTCGTTAACGATAAAACCGGCTTTGAGCAAGTCGCCAGGCTGATGCAGTCACGGGTTAAACAGTTCGGGCAGGTCGCAACCTGGAAGTACTTTTTCTCCGATGATTTTCCAGTTGATGATAAGGTCTTCAAAAAGCAGCTGGCCTCTGCCGAAGTAAGGGAGGCTCTCGGCTTTCTTGCCGGAGAGTTGAACAGCTGCGGCGAGTTGACAAAAGAATGGCTGCATACTATAATCTCTACAGCGGAGGAGCGTTTCGGGATTCCGCACGGCAAGCTTTTCCAGCCGCTACGACTGACGGTCAGCGGTGCGGCCGGGGGTGCCGAGCTGGATGAAACGATAATGCTGATCGGCGGCAGCCGTTGCGCGGCGCGCATTTTGCGGCTGCTGGAAGTTTATCAGAAGGAAGTCTCTTCCGGAGAGTAAATATGATTTTTCGAAAGAAAAAACAGTATACTGTCTATACTTACGGTGCGCCGGTCTTGAAAAAGCTGGCCGAACCGGTGGACAGAATTGACGGCAATATTCTGGAAATAGGCAATGAAATGCTCCAGGCCGTGGAAGTTTTTGAAGGCATCGGCCTGGCCGCGCCGCAAATCGGCATCAGTCTGAAAATGATGGCGCTGAATCTGCCGGCGGATCCGGATGACGGAGCGGAACTCGCCAATTCTCCCGGCGAAAATGCTTTACTGCCGCACATGCCGTTCATACTCATCAATCCTGAAATAGTATCTTTCGGCGGCGCTATCGGCATCAGAAGCGAGGGCTGTCTGAGCGTTCCGGAGATTTATGCTCCCGTCATCAGGCCGCTGAACGTAAGACTGCGCGGCGTCACGCTGAGAGGGGAAGTTATTGACTTTGAATGCGGCGGGCTGCTCGGGCGATGCATTCAGCATGAGATGGATCATCTTGAAGGAGTGCTTTTTGTGGACAGGCTGACGCCTGATGAATTCGCCATAATCGAGCCGGAGTTGAAGGCGCTGGAAAAATCCGGCAGTAAAAATGAGTTCAAAAGGAAGATTTCAGGGTAACTGAACATTTAAGAACAGGATCGTTAATGAGTTTTTTCAATACGCTGTCCGGAGTGTGCAGAGGAACAGAGATTTTCCTGCAATTGTTCAGACTTTCCCCGTGGAAAGCGCTGTGGCATTTGCTGATATTGATTACGCTCTGCGCGATCTTTATTACTACAGCTAAGACGTTCCCGCTGTATAAGGATATTGATATTGCCTGCGACACCATTACAGAACAATTCGGCCCGATTAAATTTACCGATAACGGCATATTTCCATCCACCGAACCGGAGAAAGGCAGAGTGGTTCAGCTCACGGAGACTGCAACCGTTGCTTACATTCCCGACCTTAAAACTGCAACGCTTCCGAATTTTGACGAAGGGGTCAGCACCAGGGGAGTGTTCTGGTCGCCCGGACTTGTTGCCGGATGGTATAAAACAGACGCGATGGAATACTTGCTGATTCCGCTGATTTACGCTCCGCAGAAGGCCAGAATATCCACCAGCCCGTTTCAAAAAGACAGTATCCTGCAGTATTTAAAAGAGAATTCGTCCGCCGGCAATCCGTTCAGACTGCCGGTCAGTTCAGTAAATGCCGCGGATATGAAAATTCCGGTCAAAATTTACGCCACGGGTATCACCTTTGCTTTCCAGTTCATTCAAATCCTGTTTCAAACCATATTGCTGACCGCCCTTTTCACGCTGATCTTCAATCTGGTCGGAAGCCGTAATTTTAAGATTCTTAAGTTCAAAAACATTTACGTTACCGCAGTTTATGCGGGCTTTCCCGCAATCATCATCGCATCGTTTTTTCCGGCATTTGACTTGCCGCTGGACTTTAACACGGTTTACATTTTCTGTTTCGCGGTATATTTTATCTATATCATGTCCAGACTGGAAAGAGATTTGTCCGGAGAAAAACCGGCTGACCCGGCGGATGAAGATGACTTTATGTGAAATAATTAAATTAAAGGTATGAGGGACTGATATGGAAAAGAATGATTTTTGCCGGACTCCGGTGTGGTATCCCGTACTGGCCGGACATACCTTTTTGACTACATTTGTCAAGCTGCATGACGACGAAATCAAGTCACTGGCCAACGGCGAGGCGGAAGGCAAAAACGTAGCCGATGTCATTAACCGGATGCGGCTGCCGATGAATTCCATTCCGGGCAACTGCTTTGTTTCCGTGGATACCGTCTCCCCTACCGACACTGAACGTTTCAAAGGCAAGCGCGGGGCGGTGTTCTCCCCTGAAAGCGCCTGGTTTTTTCTTGCCAAAAGCCAGAAAGTCCGTGCCGCGGCCGCAGCCGGACAGGTTGAATATGTATGCATCCGCCCGTTCCGGCGGATGAACCAGACCCGTGAATTCCGGCTGTTTATTTATGACGGCAAGCTCTCTGCAATGAGCCAGTACTGGCTGATACGTCACTTCCGGCGCCTGGAAGGCATCAAGAAAAACCTGTGGAAGAAAGGCGAGAACTTCTTTGAAAAAATCGCCTGGGCGCTGCCGGTTAAAAATCTGGTCATGGATATTTATCTCACGTCTGACGGCGATATTCTGGTGATTGACATCAATCCGTGGGGTAAACCCACCGATCCGCTGCTGCTGCGCACCTGGGACCGCGACTGGAATCAGGAAACCGGTATTGTGCTGATGCCGCCGCCGTGGAAAATCAGCGGCGACGTCAACGTGTCATTCTGATTCCTGGAATGGTGATCCTAAAAAAGCAGTCGAGCCAGTGTGCCGTGGATGTGCTGTGATTTTGAGCGCCGCTGCGGTAACCACTGCAAGTTCAAAATCACTGTGCAGACATGGTGCAATGGCCGACCCGAAGGGTTGAATTCTGGATTTCCGGCAATTAATTGTTATTAACTTTTTGATAAATTGCTTTTTGCCATAAAACCTTTATTTTAAACAACATAAAACTAAAAACAAGGTTCAACTGCTTTTTTTAGGATTATTTAGCCTGAAGCTTCATCTGCGTCTGCGGATTCTGCCGGCAGTATTCCCGTAATTCCAGCAGTTTTTCGATATTCTTGGTATTGACAAACGCTTCATTCAAATATGCGGTCGCGACTACCGGGCTGTAAACGCCGTTTATCATAAAACGGCTTAACGCCGAGTCTGGATTCTGCTCAAAACTGATACAAAGCACATTCGCCGCAAAAGAGTTGCGGACATAATAGTTCACGCTGTTCGGCTGAGACCTGGACGCCTCGTAGCAGCTGCACCACGGATTATATGTCCCCGCATAGCTGGTCACAATGCCCCACAAGATCAGAACGCATAAAACCGCATACTGCCATGAACCTGTTTTAGGCGCATATTCACGTGCGATGAAGAACCAGATGACCGGAATAACCGGAATCAAATAGCGGAAACCGTAAGCCCAGCCGCCGTATTCGTTCGTGAATAATCCGTAAAACAGAATAATCGCGGCGACAGTCAGGAGAATGATGAGCTCCAGACGGTTTTTAAGTATGCTCCGGTTGATCAGCAGCACCGGAATAATAAACAGCATCGCCGGCATATATGAGAAAAAGCCTCTGTTCCAGAAAAGAATATCCAGAAAATAGCCAATTGAAACATCTGGAAGCGCCGGTTGATAAGTCCCTCCCGATCCCAGATACTGAGGCAAAATATTGCCGGTCGCAATATAATTTATTAGGCACATGGCAAAAATCGGCAGCAGGCCGCCGGCCGAATAAACCGCGGATTTCAACAGCTTCCGCTCTTTTGAAAAAAGCAGAACAATCATGAATGAACTGATTCCCAGAATACCTCCAACCGGTATCTCCACGGTTAACAACGCTCCGGCGGTAATACCGGCCAGGAAAGCGCGAAGCATGGTGTTTTTTACGGGATAATCCATGAGCTGCAGAAACAGGATGAATAGAATCAGCGCTGCCGGGGTATGATTATTCATGGTGACGCCGTAGGACAGCAGCATGGTGGCAATCAACAGGCTGGCGCTCAGAAAAAGCTTGCTGTAAAAAGACGCTTCGACGTCGCGGTCAAGCCGCTTGAAGAATAATATAAACAGGATGATGTTCAGCAAGCCGATCCCGAGCAAATTGGTCAGATAAACCGCAAGAAAATAATGGGAATTGAAGGTGATCCCGGTTACCGCCGCAATAACTTTGAACATCATGCCGTGAACCACCATCAGCATCAGCGGTTTATCGGAATATACTTTATCCCCGATGACAATCCGGTCAACTGTCCTGAATGTCGTATTATTCAAGGCGAAAGTATTCTGTTCCGCCAGCGCCTGAATCGTGCCGAAACGGCTGGATTCATTGCCGGCCATGGTAACTTCGCTTTTAGTCAGCAACGCGGTCAGCAGCAGAAGAAATAGCGCACAAAAAATAAAGATCAGTTTTTTCCGCTTGTCATTCAGCATAATTTTGCCTTAAAGTTTTGATAAACTGCCCAATATACCACCGGTAAATCATTTTTAAAATTCCATAAACGGTAAAAGTATTTTAATTTCATGTCCCCATCCCCGCAGTTTCGTAATGCCGGAAGTCAGGGAAGACAGGGATGCATTCCACTTTCCTAGCGTTCCACTGCCTACTCATTTTGGATCCCGCATTCGCGGGCTTCAACACTCCGAGGAATTAGAGAGCCGTTGAACAGAACTGCTTTTCACTTTTCTCGCTTTTCTGGTTTCCAAAACATTTTGGACATCCTGGACATACCTTGTGCAGAAACGCTTTCCCTTGTTACTATTCACCAGTCACCAGATCTTTACATTTTGGACACCCACTCCGAGGAATTAGAGAGTCGTTGAGCATAACCGGTTTTCATTTTTCTCTCGTCTAAACTATTTTGGACACCTCTTACCCTTCCCGCATTCGCGGGAGACACCCTCCGAGTACATTGTCTTTCATTTTCCATACTTCCCATTATTCCCATACTTCCCATACACTGGCCACATTCCGGTTTTCCGGTAGCCGGACTATGGATTTTATGGACGACATGGACGACATGGACGGCACCCCGGCAAACTGCCTTTCCCGCTTTCCACTTTTCCCCATTTTGGACACCAGTCACCCTCATTTTGGACACCTCCTATCACGCTGTTTTCATAACTTTTCTCGCTTTACACTCCCGCGAAGCGGGCTACCCCCATTTTGGACACCCATCACCCTCATTTTGGACAGCCCTGTGCAGAACCGTTCCGGTGTAGAGCTCTCGCTCCGCGAGATGAGTTCCGATCCCCCGTCCGGCACTACACCAAACCATTTTGGACAATCTGGACACCCTTGTGCAGAACCTGTTCCGGTGTAGCACTCTCGCTCCGCGAGAGGAGTTTCGATCCCCCGTCCGAGACGGACGGCACTACAACCAAACCATTTTGGACAATCTAGACACCCTTGTGCAGAACCTGTTCCGGTGTAGCAATCTCGCTCCGCGAGAGGAGTTTCGATACCCCGTCCGGCACGGACGGCACTACAACAAAACCATTCTGGACAGAGCGCATTCGCGGGAGACAGTCTTTACCATAGGCTTCATAGGACCCATTAGACCCATAGGCGCCATCCCAGGTTTTATGGCAGCCAGACTATGGACCTTCACGGACATTATGGACTTCATGGACTGAACCGGCACTGCCTGCTATCCGTCCCTTCCTGCCTTTTCCAATTTTAGAACTTCAGCATTTTAGAATTTTAGAACTTTAGCACTTCTTTCTACATATAGTTTTTTTGTCAACGGAAACAGCAGATACAGGCTAAAATAGTACGGCAAAACAAATTTCAAAACCCATGGTTCCGTTTGCATTTTATTGAACGCGAGGCATGTTAAAGCGAGGCAATTGCGCAGGGAGATCCTGACCGGCTGCACCGTGATTATATCTATATTCATCTTGACTTAAAAAGTGAATTGTTCTTTTTAATAAAACCAATATCCGGGGGAATAAATGGTATTAAGATTTCTGTTCAATTTCTTGCTGTTGTCGGCGGTAATTAATCTGTATGGCGCGGAAAAAAATTCTTCCCCGGAAATAAAAGTGGCGATAGTCGCTCAGGACGTCAAAGGCGAGTCACTGACGGATACCGTAACGGCTGAGCTTTCCGGACGAAACGTTATCTGTGTCGAGCGGACTGAAATCAAGAAAGTCCTTGCTGAACAGAAATTGTCGGCCAGCGGACTGGTTGATCCGGCCAATATCGTTAAATGCTGCCAGTTGTTGAAAGTCGATCTTTTTACAGTGATTGTCTGTTCCCTGAAAACCCGGGTTCCGGTTGGAGTAATTGTATTCGATACCCGGCTCGGACTCCGTCTGGCTGACATCGGTCTGCCGGAAAAATTTGACGATCAGGTAAAATTGACCGCCGATACGGTAACCGCCGCCATTGCCAGGCAGCAGCAGCTTAATGCCGGCAAATTGAAACTGATTTCATTTATGCCGCTGAACCTGATTGCCTTAAAGGGCAAAGAGGCCGATTCGGCGCGGCTGGCGGAACTGGTGCTGATGCGGCTGCTGGGACAAAATCAGAGTATTCTGCTGCTGGAACGCAGTCAGCTTGATTTCCTGCTGAAAGAACGTTCCCTGCATCCGGACAATGACAACCAGTTACTGGCCGGATCGCTGTTTATCCAGCTTGAACCGGAGTTGAGCGGCGATAAAGGCAAACCCCTAACCTTGAAACTCTTTGCTAAAGATATTACCGGAAAAGTTTATTTCTCTCTGCGCGAAACGTATGCAATTGATGACGAGGTCAAGATGGCGGAGCATCTGGCGGCGGAAACGGGCAAGCAATTGGGTACCACTATAGTAACAGCCAGCTTTGACCGCAAGGCGGAAGCTGTTAAATACATCAGCGAGTGCAAGATTGCTCAGGCTAACGGCATGTATGAACGCGCCTCACGGATGGCCCGTAACGCATATGCTCTTAATCCAGCTTTTCGTACTGAACTAATCAGGATTGAAAAGGAAATCACCAAAGCTTATTTGACTGCTACTGGCTCACGACCGCTGCCGGAAGACGTTGAAGCTGCGGTTGGACACGCAGAGTTTCTATTTGATATGGAAGGGGACCCGCAAGAAATTGAAAGTCTAATTGAATCAATTATGGTTTCCTTCGCTGAGATTAATAATTATTATTTTGATACAAAGTTATCTCCGCAACTGAAAACGCGGATATCTGAATTGAGGAAACAGGCCGCAACTATGTTGTTGAGGGGCTATGACCGACAATATAAACCGATTAATATGGTAACTTCCGCTAATGATATGGAAAATATTGCTACACGCATCTACAGAATTAAATGTATCGCCTGGATTTTGCGAAATAATGATATTAACGACAAATACGGTTTTCCGTTAAAAGAACTGTATGTAGCCAATATTGACAGATTCCATATTTCTTCCGAGATGTCTTTGTTTTGTGGGTTTAGCATGTTTGAGCCAGAGAGTGAACCATATACAGTACGCCTGACCGCGCTTTATCGCGCCATGCAGAATACCTCAAAACCATATTTTAAAATTATTGGCACAATTCATTTGTATACGATCAACTATCCTCGTTCGATTAACGATCCCAGCTATGCAGACTTCATGATTGGAGTTTTTGAAAATGATCCTATTCCTGACTTGGATTGGAAATATATTAAATTATTTAGCCTAAGCTTCGTTCGTAAGGCTAACGAAAAAGATGGGCTCAGGCTAATTCGCTGCATCTATAAGAAAAGAGGATATGACAAATCTCTTTTCTCTTCTCTTCTTTCTAAAATTTCTTCTGAGAATGATGCCAGAGAACTTTATTCCTTTATTAAAGAGATCCAGACCGATGTCAGAAGCGACAGCAAGATAACAGTTGAGGTAAGAAACGAAATCATCAGCGCTACAGAAGTGTGTTTCCGCGACTTAAAAAGCAGGTTTCCGAACCTCAATATTTCTGTACAGGAATTACCTCAAGAAAAATATCCTCAGATTTCCCGACGTATACTCAATCTTTTTCCGGAAGAAGATTTTAATTTACTGTGTTTGTCTCAGCCGTTGTATGACGGCAAAAACATTTATGTGGCAAAAATAAACTATCGCAATCGGTCTCTTTGCCTAATTTCGCCGGAAAACGGATTCAGCAAACAACCCGGAGAAAAGTTATTAACCGAAGAAGAAAATGGTACTTGGTTTAATAATTTTTTTGCGTGTTTATCAAAGGAATATTATATTACCGCAACTACAACGGGGCTTTTTCTTTTTCCTCTGAACTTATCTGTTCCGGAATATGTTCCTTTGAAAGAATTTAAGGGATTTCACTGTTATGCCATTGCCTGCATGAATGAAAAAGTTTATATGTCTTACAATGAGAGCGTCTTTGAAAATTATCATGAACGGGAGGCTCCGTGTTTTTTGGTTGAATATGATTTACGAAAAAAATCATATTCAGTAATCTACTCATCTAATCAGAGTGAGAGTAATCCATTTGTTAAATACAATGAACATAGCGAGAATAATCCATCAGTTAGTTACAGACTATTTCAGTTTAACCGAATGTATGCCGATGCTGTTCGCAATCGGCTGATTGTGTTGGTCTGGAGAACTTCAGAGGAAACTACTGCGGAATTGTGGGCATTGAATTTACCTTCGCGTAGTTGGGTGAAATTGGCGGATTTTCCATATTTTATGTTAGAGACTAACAATAAATCAGGCTACCCTTATAACTTGAACTACTATCCTTTCATTATCGCCAAAAATGAAAGAACTATGATTATTATGGGCACCAATGCAGTTTATGAATTTGACGTAGTAAGCAATCAGGCGAAGTTGAAGTTTTATTCCGGCAATGATATGTCTTCTCATCTTTCAGATAGTTCTGCAATGATGAAAGACTTTAAAAAATGTGAAGAATTGCTGCCCGGATGGCAACGCAGCAATATCTACCCAATTGATTTAGACAGGAATAAACTTTGGACGTCTTACCGTTTGATTTTCCTGGACAGAAAGAAAGCTCTAAAGCTGGTTAGCAAGCAAAACAATAATTATTTTCTGACACTCTATTTTAGACTTAAAAATGGGAATTTTGTAATAGGTAGTGTTCAACCTTGTTTCCGTAATAGAACATTGATGGCGATGGAACTGAAGAGCGACAGCGAACTGTTGAATCTTCCGGAATTGGAAGACATCGCCCCTTGAGTTTGATTTGCCGGATTCCCGTTGTCCTGGGCATCTGCAGTGAAAAAGTACAATTATTAAATTTTTGATAACAATTATCAAATTTTTAATTTTGACTGCTTGATTTTTATTTATCCGGAGTGTTATTAATAATACACGAGAATTAAGTGTGTGAAATAAAAACCCGAACCAGGAGGTATGAAATGTGTACATTGGTAACTAAAGCCGCTCCCGATTTTAAAGCTCAGGCAGTTATGCCGGACAACTCTTTTGAAGATTTGCAGCTTTCATCATTCCGGGGTAAATATGTCTTGTTATTTTTCTATCCGCTGGATTTTACTTTCGTCTGCCCGACTGAATTGATTGCTTTTGACCGTAAACTCGATGAATTCAAAAAGCGTGATACTGAAGTTATCGCCGTTTCCGTGGACTCGGCGTTTTCACATCTGGCATGGAAAAATACGCCGTTAAATGAAGGCGGCATCGGCAATGTTCAGTATCCGATTGTCGCTGATTTAACCAAACAGATTTCCCGTGATTTCGGCATTCTGTTTAACGAATCCATCGCACTGCGCGGTCTTTTCCTGATAGACAAAGCCGGCATCGTCCGTCACGCGGTGATCAACGATCTGCCGCTCGGCCGCAGCATTGACGAAGCGTTGCGGATGGTGGACGCGCTGCAATTCCACGAAAAATACGGTGAAGTCTGCCCGGCCAACTGGAAAGTCGGCGAAGAAGGCATGAAAGCGACCCATGAAGGCGTCGCTTCCTACCTGGCGAAAAAATGATTTGAGATACTCGCGGTCTGCCGGCCATTTGCGCGGGCAGACCGCAAATGGACTATACTCTATAAGGTTGAAAATTTGACATAGATGAATAGGATTGTGGATTGGATTTTTTCGATCCGACTGACGGGCGATATAAATATCTCCGGAAGAAGGAACGGAAAAATACGGCCGCAAGACATTCACCGCAACGCGGTTGCGATCTTTCGAGTTTGGATTCGCACTCTTCGAGGCCTTCGATACCCCGGTATCGGCAGCCTCTCAGAAT
>TBL_comb47_HYPODRAFT_10003096_pt1 | contig 20027 bp, 18 predicted proteins | sample TroBogypolimnion_40_FD_10682 | JGI IMG/M metagenome (IMG submission 10682) | reverse complement strand
TTAGTATTTGCCATGGTGGTTGAGCTTTCTTGGCTTTGCGGTTGTTGAAGTCAGAACCCATATTCTGTAGGGCCTGACGGCTTCAACCACCAACTTCAACCTTCAACTACGAGCGGGACATCGCCCCAAGTCCTTGGCTGTGTAAGTCGCAACCTTTTGCACTTGTCCGAAAAGAGTTACACCTTCGCTCCACTGTGCTTGAGCCAATACAGACCAGACTGCAATCAGAGAGGAGAGTGCAAGGCGGGAAACGACTGTTAGAGAGTAAATCATTGATGCATTCGATATTCCTTTATAGAATAGCGCAAATCAACGTGTTATAGAAGTGAGGCAAATTTTGAATTCACTATTCGCCGTGATGCCAGAGATAGAACCGGGGATTCCATCGGTTCAGGATGTTCAGGTTATGCCAACGACAGACATACACCCTCATACGCGGCGTGCCTATGATGTTGTCGAATGGCGTGTAGAGCCCGTGATTGGGTCCGGTCAGGTTGCCTTAACCCTTTATGTTGACGGGCTTCATGAGGTATCGTTTGTTCTCAATGCTATGGACTGCGGTGACTTGTCCGGGGTTCTGTCTCATTACGGAATGGGTCAGCAGGATACTCAGGTAGAGCATTTCAATTGAAGGTATTTCGGCTCAGGTTTGCATTCGTCGATCGGAAAACGTATTCTGCAGGTTATTAAGCATGGGCTCAAACCAGCCGATGCGATCCGTCTTGCGCCCGTCAAACTTGGGTACATACGGTTTGATGTCCAACACGGGGGTTCCGTCCGCCATATCGTTTCCAGCGAAGTGCAACGTCCCTCCCTCCCGTTTTGTGAGCTGAACGAGGCTTAGGCCAAGACGATTCGGCCTGGTGGGAGCTCTTGTCGCAAAAACTCCGTGTGTCTTGTTGTCCAGGAAGGGCACGACTTCCAGTTTTTCGACGGATACCAAATGCAATCGGGTAATAAGCCAAAGGTATTCGAAACCTTCAATGTCACGAAGTCCGGGCTCGAACTCGGGAAACACCTCGATAAAGCCCACTTCGTCGGGGGAACCGGCGGTTTGTATTGGCATATGTACAGGATCCTTAAATCGGCTGTGCACGATGCCAATGGGACGGGTTACTTCGGATAGGTCCATTGGATTGGCATTCAATTGGCTGTGGTCATTCCGCCAGCGCAATGACCACAGCCGATTCGTCCAATGCGGCAAATGCTGTGGCTCTCACCTTCAGTCCGTATTCGGGGCCAGAGAACCCAACGACTTGCAAACCGCAGGGTAGTTGGACCGAAACCTCGCCACCGCCTATAGCTCGTGATGCCCTGGTTACGGCTCCAGACAACACATTTCTGGCGCCACTGGTTGGCTCTGAAATACTGACAGTAACTGCAGTCGCTTTAAATAGCGCGAGTACCCCTTTTCCTACGGAAAGCCCCAACAATTCAGCACTCTCAGCCGTAATTCGAGATCTCAGCGGCGTCCCGTCGGACAATTGCAGCTCAACAGCGGTTGCCTGGCCCACCTTGCGTATTGAATTGACCACGCAAGGCAGCTGATTGCGCATGCTGGTCCGCAACCCCAGGGCGGCGAGATTGGAGTGGGCAAGCCCGGATGTTCCTTGGTCCCGGCGCAGATTCTTCAGAATTTGCGCCTTTGCTGCACTAAGCTGAGCAGCCGCCGCAATCAGCTGTTTTCCGGACTCGGTAAGCTGCGCGCCGCCGCCGCCAGAGCCGCCTACACTGCGCTCCAGTAGTGGCAGGCCCGCCAAGTTGCTCAGCGTGTCAATAGCTTGCCACGCCCCCTTATAGCTCACCCCCGCCTGTCGCGCTGCCTCTGAGATGGATCCTGTTTCACCAATTCGACGCAGTATGTCCAGGCGTTTGTCGGTGGTTTCACTGGCAAGCGCGTCCGAATACCTTAAAGACTTTTTAGCCATTGACCCAATCTCTTTCAACCTCATTCGATATACTTCGTTATTCTAAAACGACATAGCGAAAATCATGAAAAAACTCTTCTTAACGTTCATTCTTTCGCTTGCAAGTTCATTGAATTACGTCATCGCAGGGGAAGTTAACGTAGCGGTTGCCGCCAACTTTACCGCGCCAATGACCAAAATTGCGGCTGCGTTTGAACAAGACACCGGACACAAGGCGGTGTTGTCTTTTGGCGCAACCGGTAAGTTTTACGCGCAAATCAAGAACGGCGCGCCATTTCAAGTTTTATTGGCGGCCGATCAGGAGACGCCAGCCAAGCTGGAGCAGGAAGGTCAGAGCGTCGTGGGCAGTCGCTTTACTTATGCTATTGGCAAGTTGGTGCTTTGGAGCAAACAGAGTGGTTTGGTGGATGAAAAAGGTGAAGTGCTGCGCATTGGAAATTTTGAGAAGATCGCCATCGCAGATCCCAAGCTCGCTCCATATGGAGCGGCCGCTGTTGAAGTGATTGAAAAACTCGGTCTGACCTCTTCGCTGAAATCAAAAATCGTTCAGGGCGAGAACATCAGCATGGCCTATCAGTATGTCAGTACGGGCAATGCGGCTCTGGGCTTCATTGCACTCTCGCAAATCCAGTCAGACGGCATGATTCAGACGGGGTCAGCATGGATCGTTCCCCCGACTTTACATGCTCCCATCAAGCAAGATGCGGTAGCTTTGGCAAATAGCAAGGACAATCCCGCTGCCACCGCGTTACTGGCGTATTTAAGAGGTGACAAGGCAAAAGCCATCATCAAGAGCTTTGGCTACGAGTTTTAGGCAAATCGTCAAGGTGAGGCAATTACCGGTACGTCGAGACCGGTCTTGACTTCTTCCCGAGCGAGCTCTTCAAGTTCACTTTCGGTAAAGGTACGGGAGCGCGTATGAAAGGCTTTTCCCTCAGGCCCTTCCAGTGAGAAGGTACCCCCCGTTCCCTCAATTACATCAATGATGAGTTGGGTATGGCGCCAGTACTCGTACTGGGCCTTACCGATATAAAACGGGCTGCCGCCTATGTCCCCAAGATAAACATCACCGGCTCCCATCGTGATCTCACCGTGCAAATAACAGTTGGCCGCGCTGTTGTCGCAGCAGCCACCAGACTGGTGAAACATCAAGTCCGGTCCGTGCTTGGTTTTCAGATAGGCCACCAGCTCCAATGCGGCGGGTGTTGCAACAACTTTGTCAACCATGATGCTCTCCAGGTTATTGGGCTCCAACGAGAAAGGGGACAGTTACCTGCCCCCCTGCTTCTCACACTAAAGGCATGGGTTTAGAAGAAACCAAGTTTGCTTTCACTGTAGCTTACCAACAGGTTTTTGGTCTGCTGGTAATGGTCCAACATGACCTTGTGGGTTTCGCGGCCAATACCCGACTCCTTGTAACCACCGAAGGCAGCGTGGGCGGGATAGGCATGATAGCAGTTGGTCCACACACGACCCGCCTTGATGGCACGGCCCATGCGGTAGGCTACATTGCCATTGCGGCTCCAGACACCGGCACCCAGGCCATACAGCGTGTCATTGGCAATCGCCAGCGCTTCGGCCTCGTCCTTGAAGGTAGTCACAGCCAACACCGGGCCGAAGATTTCTTCCTGGAAGATGCGCATCTTGTTGTGACCTTTGAACAAGGTGGGCTGCACGTAGTACCCGCCTTCGAGCTCGCCACCCAGATGGGCTTGCGAACCACCGGCCAGGACTTCTGCGCCCTCCTGCTTGCCCAGATCCAGATACGACAGGATCTTGGTGAGCTGCTCTTTGGACGCTTGTGCACCCATCATGCTGTCGGAGTCCAGCGGGTTGATGTGCTTGATGGCGGCCACGCGCTTGAGCACACGTTCCATAAACTTGTCGTAGATGCTTTCCTGAATCAACGCACGCGATGGGCAGGTGCAGACCTCGCCCTGGTTGAAGGCGAATAGCACTAGACCTTCTACCGCCTTGTCCAGGAAGCCGTCGTCTTTATCCATGATGTCGGCAAAAAACACGTTGGGCGACTTGCCACCCAGTTCAAGCGTGGCGGGTATCAAGTTGTTCGCCGCCGCTTGGGCAATAACGCGGCCCGTGGTGGTGGAACCGGTAAATGCGATCTTTGCTATGCGCTTGCTAGTAGCAAGCGGCAGGCCAGCTTCACGGCCATAGCCATTGACTATGTTGAGCACGCCCGGAGGCAGCAGATCGGCAATAAGTTCGACCAATACAAGGATGGAAATCGGAGTGGACTCCGCTGGCTTGAGCACCACGCAGTTACCGGCACCCAGTGCGGGTGCCAACTTCCACGCAGCCATCAGGATGGGAAAGTTCCAGGGAATGATTTGACCCACTACGCCCAATGGTTCCTGAATGTGATAGGCCACCGTGTTTTCATCGATGTTGGAGAGGGCGCCTTCCTGCGCACGCACGCAGCCGGCAAAGTAGCGGAAATGGTCCACCGTCAGTGGAATGTCGGCATTCAGCGTTTCGCGAATGGCCTTGCCGTTGTCCACCGTCTCTGCATAGGCCAAGAGTTCCAGGTTGGCTTCAATGCGGTCAGCGATTTTCAGCAGGATATTGGCGCGGGTGGCGGCATCGGTCTTGCCCCAGGCATCTGCGGCTGCGTGGGCAGCGTCCAGTGCCAACTCTATGTCTTCGGCAGTGGAGCGTGCGGCCTTGGTGTAGACCTTGCCAGAAATCGGTGTGATGACGTCAAAGTATTGGCCCTTTACAGGCGCTACAAACTTGCCGCCGATGAAATTGTCGTAATGCGCTTTGTACTGAACCTTGGCTCCGGCAGCGCCGGGTTGTGCGTAAATCATGATGTCTCCTCGATGGATGAAATGTTTGAAAAAGGCCCTTTCGGACTCATCATCCATTTCAAGACTTGTGCCACCTGCGCGAAGTCCGTTAGAGCGTTGATTTCATTAAAGATTTCTGCACCTATGAACACGCAAACATAATCAAATCCGCAACACATGACTGTCCGTCAGCGGACAACTGTCCAAATATGTGACAGTTAGTTGGACAATCCGGCAGAAATTAACGGCACCCATGACACAGCGTCCTAAACTGCGCTTATCAGAGAGTGGGGACTTTGAAGCCCTGCCGAGGAGACTCAATGAAGCTTTCTAGTCAGACGCCTGCATTACGTCAGGCGAGGCGATATCTTATAGAGCATGGCGCAGCACTTCCTGGCATGGTCAATGAACGGCTGTCAATTTCCTGGCAACGCAGCCTGGAAGCAGGTCTACGACCTACCGGGCGACTGTTGACCGAAGACGATCGGAGTCATATAGAACTGCGTCAGACTTTGGCACGCAATCATGAGTTATTGGCCCACTCCCGACCTGTTATGGAGTACCTCTTCGATCAAGTTCGACATAACCAGAACGTGGTGATTCTGGCCGACAGCCAAGGTACGTTGATGCACACGTTAGGCGACCCGTATTTTCTGAGCAAAGCAGAACGCGTTTCCTTAAGTGCCGGAGCCTCATGGCGGGAGGACCAGCGTGGGACTAACGCAATTGGCACCGCAATAGTGGAACAGTGCGCTGTGGAAATCCACGGCCCAGAGCATTTTCTGGAACGCAATGGTTTTCTAACATGCACCGCTGCGCCAATCATGTCAGCGTCCGGCAACGTCATCGGAGTTCTTGACATTTCTGGTGATCAGCACAACGGGCACCCCATGACTATGGGTCTGGTCAACACAGCAACCCGGATGATCGAAAACCGGCTCATCGTGTCTGGCAGCAAACGTAATGTACGCCTCCACATGCACGGCCGTGCCGAGGGCATCGGTACCGTCGCGGAAGGAATCATCATTTTGTCCGACGATGGCTGGATCATCGGCGCCAATCGGCAAGCGTTGGTGCAATTGCAAATGAATGCGAAGGGTATCGGTGCGACGCAATTGAGTGGTGTTCTGGATGTGAGGCTCGCAGATCTGCTTGCCGCTCAAAAGCGCAGGCCTGCTCAGGTACATAAAGCCCATTTGCATGACGGGACCGCCTTGTTTTTGCAGATTCAGTCGGAAGTTGCCTTGCGTACTTCAAGCGCTAGCGACACTGTCTGCAGTGGGGTTGATTTGAAGCATGACGCACTTGTAAAACTCGATACGGGCGATTTGAAATGGCGAAACGCCGCCGACAAGGCACGGCGTATTTTGGACAAATCGATACCGCTTTTGATTTTGGGCGAGTCTGGTGTGGGTAAGGAATACTTTGCTCGTGCAATGCATGAGTCGAGCAAGCGCGCAGGTGGTCCTTTTGTGGCGATTAACTGCGCGGCTATTCCAGATAACCTGATTGAGTCGGAACTTTTCGGTTATTCAGGCGGTGCTTTCACCGGCGCACGAAAGGAAGGAAGTCTTGGCAAACTGCGCGAGGCTAACGGTGGCACTCTATTTCTTGACGAGATCGGTGACATGCCACTCGCAATGCAAACCCGACTTTTACGCGTGTTGCAAGAGCGAACCGTCACGCCCCTCGGTGGAAATAAATCAATTTCTGTGGATTTTGCTTTGCTGTGCGCGACGCACTGCAATTTAAGTGAGGCAGTGCAGAATGGCGCGTTTCGAAGCGACTTGTATTACCGGATTAACGGGCTGACCGTGCAGTTGCCCTCGCTCAGAGAGCGCAGCGATTTTGAGGCACTGACTGAGCGGCTTTTGCAGAGTCTATCGCCGGATCGTGATGTTCAGATCGAGCGGAAATTGTTGGAAAGTATGCGCAGTTTCAGCTGGCCTGGAAATTTACGTCAGCTCTCCAGTGTCCTGCGCACCGCTTGCGCCATGCTTGAGGACGATGAAAGCTGCATTGGCCTAAAGCACCTACCAGATGACCTGGGCGAGGAGCTATGCAGTAGCGAATCAGCCCAAGAGTCCCAGATGCCAATTCGCGAACCAAGTAATATGCGGGAGCTCTCCTGCTACGCGGTTAAACAGGCTTTGGAGTCGAGCCGTGGCAATGTGTCATTGGCAGCAAGGACCTTGGGCATCAGTCGCCAAACTCTTTACCGAAAGCTTAGTGAAGCCAAAGCGATGGCTGCAAATGTGGATGCCATGACTAGGTGAATCGTTTCAGACAGCTGAGCGGTGTGACTGCTCTATGCAGGTCTGTACACCCGCCTTGGGCACACTAGAGGTACCCGCCAATGCCCGCCGCTTGGTATGCCGATCGGTTTTGGCAGGTTTTAGCCTGCGGACGCTGCCATTCCCGGTAAACCAATACGGCGCAACTCCATTGAATTGGCTGGCCATAAAGCAGTCACTCGCGGGCGTCTGCTGCTGGCCCATCACGGAACTTGACCTCTAAAATTCTTTTGCCATTTTGCTGACTGTCGGTCACTGAAACCTATGTCAGCTTTGGAGAAGCACAATTCGATCGGGCAATGTCAACAAGCAGCCCAAAACGGGCACACCATACTAAGTATTCGGCGTCGCTACACTCTACAAGTCTCAATGAGGAAAAGTGTAAACAAGCGTTGACTGACACTGCCTTCGTTTACAGTAATGTTATGGAAAAAGAAGCAAATTCGCCAATTTTCACTCAGTCACATCGAGACGTTAACAGTTTTGACTTGGTATAACCCTTCTGAGCAGGCAGCGCAGGGGCTTGCGGCCAGCCGGCCGCGACAGGTGTCCAGGTGCCTCCTGATGGCCTCGAAGGTCGCGGTTGCAGCGTCAGCCGTGGATTCCCATTCCTGCTGCGTGCACACGGCATCAGCAAATTGAAGAAACTCGTCCCAGCGCTGGCGTGACAGCGGTCCATAGCTGTCGAAGAACGCGGTCGGCAGATCAGCGCTCGCTTGCCTGTGCACAAGTCGCGCAATGTGCTGTCCGCCTTGCGCTGAGCCTTCAATCGTGTAGAGCAAGCCGACCAGTGCGCTGACGGATTCCAGCGCAGGCAGATTCGCAGCAAAAAGGGCGGGAGCGCGTCCGAGCGCCGCCAGGTCGGATTCCAGCGCCGGCAATTTGCGGCGCGAAGCGTAGTCGAACAGGCCGGGGTGCCGTGCGAGAAATTCAAGAATGGCGGCTTGCGCCGTAGCCTGGACGCTATGCAGCGCTTCCAGCGCATGGCCATACTGCACGCGTGTCAGATCCGGTCTGAGCAGCGGCGCCAGCACGGGGTGGTGATCGATGATGCGCTGAAGCTGTTTGGTCGCCTGGCGCAGATGGTGATGCAGGCCACCGAATTGCCTGTAGCCCCTGGTGAACATCAGCCGGCTTTGGCCTGCGCCGCAATCGCGAGTGCCCGCGCCAGTGTTTCGTTGGCGGCGCGGCACCACCGAGCAGGGAAGCGGCTGGCATCCCCCATCCTGGACATCAGGCTCGCCACGGCCATATCCAGGCCGCAGCATTCGTCAAAGACCGCCACGCCCATAAGCCCGCCGGCTCGTTCGATCCAGCCCTGGGCGGCGGAATCGAAGACGACGATCAGATCGTCAAGATCCCTCTGCGGTATCCAGCGTTGCCTGGCTTCACGCAACAGGTTCGCAGCGTGCTGCAGCTTGCGGTAGGCGTCTTCCCTTTCGGGGACTGCCGCCGACAAAGCCTTGTACAGGCAATCCAGATGCGCTTCCATCAGCCAGCGCGGCATGCCCTTGCCGGCGAGCAGCGCCGCCAACCACAAGACCTGCTTGTCGACCTGGTCCTGCGGCAGATGGACCAGGGTCACCAAATAGCCGCCGTCGAAGCGCGCGAACTTGCTGCCGCGGCTTTCACAGCATGTAGAAGTCGGGATGGAAGTCATAGCAGCGCCGTGCCGCCAACACGATTGCCTCGATCTCGCGCGGGTCCGACGGCAAGGGGTGATCGACTGTTTATTCTTTGAAGAGCGCGTTGTCAGTGGGTTTCATGAGGCCCCCGGATTGTCAGCAGCCTGTGACGATGTGATCACGCCGCCGCCCAGGCAGATCTCGCCGTCGTACAGCACAGCCGACTGCCCTGGCGTGACGGCCCATTGCGGCGCCGCAAAGCTCAGATTGAAGCTGACGCCCGCGCCCGGCGCCAGCGTGCAAGGCGCGTCGACCTGGCGATAGCGCGTCTTCGAGGCGAGTTCGCCGGGCGACGGCGCGGCACCCGAGACCCAGCTCGCGTCATCTGCCTGCAGCGCTTTGGAGAGCAGCCAGGGGTGTTCATGCCCCTGCACCACCCACAGCGTGTTCTTCTCCATGTCCTTGCGCGCCACAAACCAGGGGGCGTGGTCACCGCCGCCACGCTGCGCCCCTTTGGCCTTGAGGCCGCCAATGCCCAGTCCCTGGCGTTGGCCCAGTGTGTAAAAGCTTAGGCCCACGTGCTGGCCGATGGTCTGGCCCTTGTCGTTCCTGATCGGCCCCGGTTCCTTTGCGATGTAGCGGTTCAGGAACTCGCGGAAAGGCCGCTCGCCGATGAAGCAGATGCCGGTCGAGTCCTTCTTCTTCGCGTTGGGCAGGCCGATCTCGAGCGCCAGGCGGCGCACCTCGGTCTTGTGCAGTTCGCCGACCGGGAACAGCGTCTTCGATAACTGCGCCTGGCTCAATCGATGCAGGAAGTAGCTCTGGTCTTTCGACGGGTCCAGTCCCTTGAGCAGTTCGTACTTCCCGCTGTGGACGTTGTGACGCGCGCGCGCGTAATGGCCGGTCGCGATCTTCTGCGCGCCCAGGCGCAGCGCATGGTCGAGAAAGGCCTTGAACTTGATCTCGGCGTTGCACAGGATGTCCGGATTGGGCGTGCGCCCGGCCTGGTACTCGCGCAGGAACTCGGCGAAGACGCGGTCCTTATATTCGGCGGCGAAGTTGACGTGCTCGATCTCGATGCCGATGACGTCGGCAACGGCGGCGGCGTCGACGAAATCGATGTTGGACGAGCAGTACTCGGAGTTGTCGTCGTCTTCCCAGTTCTTCATGAAGATGCCGATGACCTCGTACCCTTGCTGTTTGAGCAGCCAGGCGCTCACCGCAGAGTCCACGCCCCCGCTCAAACCGACCACCACGCGCTGCTTGCTGTGCTGCTGTTCCATAGGTATGCGATTATCCTTGCAGGCGTCGGACAACATGCCATTGGCAAAATAACGAGGAGACATCATGGATCTGCAACTCAAGGACAAGACCGCGCTGGTCACCGGTGCCAGCACCGGCATCGGCCGCAGCATCGCCATTGCACTGGCAGTTGAAGGGGTGCGCGTGGCGATTGCGGCGCGGCGCCTGCCGCTGCTGAACGCGGTGGCCGACGAGATCGTGGCACGGGGCGGGCACCGACCGGTGGTCATCGGATCGGACCTGTATGCCGACGATGCGGCGCAGCAGCTCGCGGTTGCGGCCGTCGCCGGTCTCGGGCAGGTCGATATCCTAGTCAACAACGCCGGCGGCTCGCGCAGCTTCACTGACCTGCATGTCAGCGAAGAACGCTGGCAGGAAGCCATGACGCTGAACTTCCACCGGCCGCGCCAGGTTGCCGATGCCCTGATCGACCAGATGATCGGGCACCAGTGGGGCCGCATCATCAACATCACCGGCAAGAGCGAGCCCGAGCATGTGAACGGTGCGTTTTGCGCCAAGGCCGGCATCCACAGCTGGGCCAAGGGCTTAAGCCGCATGGTGGGCAAGCACGGCATCACGGTCAACTGCGTGCCGCCCGGACGCATCCTGTCCGAGCAGATCCTGCGCAACTACACGCCTGAGTACCGCCGGTGGCAGTCGGAGCATGAAATACCCGTTGGCCGCTACGGCGAGCCCGAGGAACTCGCGCACCTGGTGTGCTTTCTGGCCTCGCCGCTGGCCGCCTACATCACCGGCACCGTGATTGCCGTGGATGGAGGTTTGCGCCGATACCAATTCTGAAACCTTGCGGGACAGACCAAAGATTATTTGGGTCAGACACCAATTTCGCTACCGCGCTTTGCGCGGTAGCTTGTGGGAACCGAAGGCTCTGCGAATTTGGGCTCTGAACCGAAGAACCGAGCTCTGTCCTCAACTTGAAAAATTTGCCACCAACTACACGTACGAAACCGGAGACAACACCATGCATTCCTTGAGTTCACCTGATCGCCGCCAGTGGCTGCTGGCCGCCGGCGCTGCTGGTCTTGCCGCGGCTGTTTCGCCCCTGCATGCGCAAAGCGCGTGGCCGACCAAGCCGATCCGTTTCGTCGTGCCGTTCGCGCCGGGCGGCACCTCGGAGATTGTCGCGCGCTCAGTCGCCGCCGAACTAACCAAGCAGCTCGGCTACAACGTCTACGTCGAGAACAAGCCCGGTGGCGCCGGCGTCGTCGCCATGAGCGACGTGGCCAAGGCGGCGCCCGATGGGCATACGCTGATCCTGGGCCATGTCGGCACGCTGGCCGTCAATCCCTACATGCTGAAGAATCAGCCCTATGACGTGAACAAGGATTTCATTCCGGTGACGCTGTTGGCAAAGGTGCCCAACGTGTTCGTCGTTCATGCTGATGTGCCGGCGAAGAACTTCCGCGAGTTCGTCGCCTATGTGAAGAAGAACCCGGGCCAGCTCAACTACGGCTCCGCTGGCAACGCCAGTGCCGGTCATCTCGCGATGGAATACCTGAAGCTGGTCACCGGGATGTTCATCACCCACATCCCGTACCGCGGCACCGGACCGCAGCTGACCGATCTCCTCGCCGGGCGCACACAGGCCTCGTCGGCCGGCTTGCCCGCCCTGTCGGCTCACATCAAGAGCGGCCGGCTGCGTGCCATCGCGGTCGGTACGCAGCAGCGCATTTCGCAGTTGCCTGATGTGCCGACGGTGGCCGAGATGGGCTACAAGGATTTCGAGACCTCCCAGTGGTACGGCATCCTGGCGCCGGCCGGCACGCCGCCGGAGATCGTCAAGCGCATCCAGGAGGAGTCGCTCAAGGCGCTCAAGTCGAGCGCCGTCACGGAACGCTTCGCCAACGACAACGCAGTCGGCGGTGGCGGCCCCTCCTCAGAGTTCGCAGCCTTCATCGGCAAGGAGCAAAAAATCTGGAGCGACATCGTCCGGCGCGCCCAGATCAAGGCGGACTAGCCCGCCGCCGGGCCGCCCCAAGGCGGGCACGCCCCCATTGGGGGGCAGCGAGGACACAAAGTGCCGTGCGTGGGGTCAACACGGAGCCCACGGAGATTGCCCTTTCATTGACCCACGTCATGCCGGGCAGGGACGGTAGGGGGGGTAAATTCAGTTAAGCTCGGCGTCGCAGTGCCTCCCCGCCCTTACTGCCGGTCGGATCGGCGCTGCCCTAGTCATTGCCAATCACAAGTTGAGGAGTTGCTTCATGCAAACTGGCGTACCTACCGGGACGACATCGGGTGAGTCACCCAAAAAGGGACAGCGCATCGGTGTTCCACGCGAAATTCTTCCAGGCGAAAAGCGCGTGGCCACCGTGCCCGAGGTCGTGGAAAAGCTCATCAAGCTGGGCTTTTCCGTAGCCATCGAAGCGGGCGCCGGCGATGCGGCCAACATGAGCGACGAGTCCTATGTGGCCGCCGGTGCGACGGTCGTGCCAACTGCCGCCCAACTCTGGGCCGAATCCGACATCGTGTTCAAGGTCTGCGTCCCGACTCCTGCCGAAGTTGACTTGATGCGCGAGGGCGGCATTCTGATCGACTTCATCTGGCCTGGCCAAAACCCGGAATTGATGAAACAGCTCGCCGCCAAGAAGGCGACCGTGCTGGCTATCGATGCGCTGCCGCGCATGCTGAGCCGCGCCCAGAAGATGGACGCACTGACTTCCCAAGCCGGTGTGGCTGGCTACCGAGCGGTGATCGAGGCGGCCAACGCCTTCGGTCGTTTTTTCGCCGGCCAGATCACGGCGGCAGGCAAGGTTGCACCGGCTAAGGTCTTCATTGCCGGCGCCGGCGTGGCTGGCCTGGCGGCAATCGGCACTGCGGTCGGCCTGGGCGCGATCGTGCGCGCCAACGACACGCGAGCCGAAGTGGCCGATCAGGTCATCTCGATGGGCGGCGAATTCGTCAAGGTTGATTTCGAAGAAGAAGGTTCCGGCGGCGGCGGTTATGCCAAGGTCATGAGCGAAGGCTTCCAGCAAGCCCAGCGCGACATGTACGCCAAGCAGGCCCGGGAGGTGGACATCATCATCACCACCGCGCTGATCCCTGGCAGGCCCGCGCCCAAGCTGATCACGGCCGAGATGGTCAGGAGCATGAAGCCCGGCAGTGTCATCGTTGACATGGCCGCCGAGCGCGGCGGCAACTGCGAGCTGACCGTGCCGGGTCAGGCGGTCGTCGTGCACGGCGTGACCATCGTCGGCTACACCGACCTGGCCTCGCGCCTGGCCAAGCAGTCCTCAACGCTGTACGGCACCAACCTGTTCCGCCTCGCCGAAGAACTGTGCAAGGCCAAGGACGGCGTCGCCAACATCAACATGGAAGATGACGCCATCCGCGGCCTGACGGTCATCAAGGATGGCGAAATCACCTGGCCGGCGCCGGCGCCCAAGCTGCCCGCTGCTGCCACGGCCGCGCCCAAGCCTGTTGCCGCGCCTTCGGCGAAGAAGGGCGGTCACGGTCACGGCGGCGGTGGCGGCGAACCGATGGCGGGCAGCAAGCTGGCCATCATGTTCGGCGTCGCGGCTGCGCTGTTCTGGCTCGTCGGCAACAGCGCACCACCGGCGTTCCTGTCGCATTTCACGGTCTTCGTGCTGGCCTGCTTCGTCGGCTACATGGTGGTCTGGAACGTCAAGCCGGCGTTGCACACGCCGCTCATGAGCGTGACCAACGCCATCAGCAGCATCATCGCCATCGGCGCCCTGGTTCAGGTATCACCGCTGGCCGGAGCAGTCGGGCGACCCAATGACTGGATCAGTTGGGTCGCGGCGGCGGGCATTGTGCTCACCGCCATCAATATGTTCGGCGGCTTTGCCGTCACCCAGCGCATGCTGGCGATGTTCCGCAAATAAGGGAGGCAATTCATGTTTACTACAGAACTGGCAACCGTCTCCTACATTGGGGCCACCATTCTTTTCATCCTGAGCCTGGGCGGTTTGTCGAACCAGGAAACCGCGCTGCGCGGCAACCTGTACGGCATGATCGGGATGGCGCTGGCCGTGCTGGCGACCGTGTTCGGCCCGCAAGTCACTTGGGCGGGCCTTCCCTGGATCATTGTTGCCATGTTGATCGGCGGCAGCATCGGCCTGTACGCGGCGCGTACCGTGCAGATGACGCAGATGCCCGAACTGGTGGCCCTGATGCACAGCATGGTCGGTCTGGCCGCCATGCTGGTGGGTATCTCCACCTTCATCGACCCCGAGGCATCGAAGGGCTTCCTCGGCGCCGCCAAATCCATTCATGAGATGGAAATCTACATCGGCATTCTGATCGGCGCGGTGACCTTCTCCGGCTCCATTGTTGCGTTCGGCAAACTGTCCGGTCGTATAGGCGGCAACCCCTTGCTGCTGCCGGGGCGGCACTGGCTGAACCTGGTTGGTCTGCTGGTGGTGATCTATTTCGGCCGCGAGTTCATGAACGCTCACACCATTCAGGATGGGATCATTCCGCTGGCAGTGATGGCGGTGATCGCCCTGCTGTTTGGTATTCACATGGTGATGGCCATCGGGGGTGCCGATATGCCGGTGGTGGTGTCCATGCTCAACAGCTACTCGGGTTGGGCTGCTGCGGCAACGGGCTTCATGCTGTCCAACGATCTGCTGATCGTGACCGGTGCGCTGGTGGGCTCCAGCGGCGCGATCCTGTCCTACATCATGTGCAAGGCCATGGCGCGCAGTTTCATCAGCGTGATTGCCGGCGGCTTCGGCACCGCCAGTGCCGCACCGGCACCGGCTGGGGGCGCTGCACAACCGGCCGGCGAGGTGACCCCGATCAGCGCCACCGAGACCGCCGAATTGTTGCGTGAAGCCAAGAGCGTCATTATTGTTCCGGGTTACGGCATGGCCGTGGCGCAGGCACAGCATACGGTGTACGAGATCACCAAGTTTCTGCGCGGAAAAGGTGTCAACATCCGTTTTGGCATTCACCCGGTGGCAGGGCGCATGCCCGGCCACATGAACGTGTTGCTGGCAGAAGCCAAGGTGCCGTACGACATCGTCTTCGAAATGGACGAACTGAACGACGACTTTCCGAAGACCGACGTCGTGATGGTGATCGGTGCCAACGACATCGTGAACCCGGGCGCACAGGACGACCCGACCAGCCCGATCGCCGGCATGCCCGTGCTCGAGGTGTGGAAGGCCAAGACCTCCATCGTCATGAAACGCAGCATGGCCTCGGGCTACGCCGGCGTCGACAATCCGCTGTTCTACAAGGAGAACAACCGGATGTTGTTTGGCGATGCCAAGAAGATGCTCGACGAAGTGCTGGTCGTGCTCAAGAGCTGACCTGCCTCGGATCCGGACCACGGCAAAGGATCACTCTATCGCGCGGAATCGTCGCTTGGTTGAATGGCTGAAGCATTGCGGGGCATAGACCGCAGCCGGAAAACGGTAAGCCCTGCGTCAATTGACAAGGAGATAAGCATGGCAGAGCGTATCTGGCTCAAGAGTTATCCGCAGGGTGTTCCCGCCGACCTGGATACTGCACAGTATTCCTCGCTGGTGGCGTTGATGGAGGAAAGCTTTACCAAGTACGCCAGTCGGCCGGCCTACAACTTCATGGGCAAGTCAGTGAGCTACGGGCAGACCGATCGGCTCAGTCAGGCCTTCGCCGCCTACCTGCAGGGTCTGGGTCTGGTCAAGGGCGACCGCGTCGCCGTCATGATGCCCAATGTGCCGCAGTACCCGGTGGCCGTGGCGGCGATCCTGCGCGCCGGCCTGGTCGTTGTGAATGTCAATCCGCTGTACACGCCGCGCGAACTGGAACACCAGCTCAAGGACTCGGGTTCCAAAGCCATCGTCATCATCGAGAATTTCGCGGCCACGCTGGGAAAATGCCTGGCGGCCACGCCGGTCAAGCACGTCGTGCTGTGCGCCATGGGCGATCAGTTGGGGCTGCTCAAGGGCGCGCTGGTCAACTACGTGGTGCGCAATGTCAAGAAGATGGTGCCCCCTTACAACCTGCCGGGGGCCGTTCGCTTCAACGACGCCGTGGCGCGCGGCAAGCGTGGGGCGCTCAAGGCGGTTGACATCAAGTCCGACGACGTGGCCGTGCTGCAGTACACCGGCGGCACGACCGGCGTTTCCAAAGGCGCGGTGCTGCTGCATCGCAATGTCATCGCCAACGTGCTGCAGTCCGAAGCCTGGAACCTGCCGGTCACCAAGCTGATCCCGGCGAGCGAACAACCGACCACGGTTTGCGCCCTGCCGCTGTACCATATCTTCGCCTTCACAGTCGGCATGATGCTGTCTATGCGCACCGGCGGCCTGCTGATCCTGATTCCGAATCCGCGTGATTTTGCGGCCGTGCTCAAGGAGTTGTCGCAGCACACGGTTCACAGCTTCCCCGCTGTCAACACGCTCTTCAACGGGTTGGCCAATCACCCGGATTTCAACAAGGTCGACTGGAGCCACCTCAAGGTTTCGATCGGCGGCGGCATGGCCGTGCAGAGTGGCGTCGCCAAGCTGTGGGTCGAGAAGACCGGCTGCCCGATCTGCGAGGGCTACGGGCTGTCCGAGACCTCGCCGTCGGCCAGCTGCAACCCTGTGACGGCCAAGGAATACACCGGCAGCATCGGCCTGCCGCTGCCCGGCACCGACATGAAGCTGCTTGACGATGATGGCCACGAAGTAGCGCTCGGACAAGCCGGCGAGATCGCGATCAAGGGGCCGCAGGTGATGGCGGGTTACTGGCAGCGTCCGGACGAAACGGCCAAGGTGATGACGGCCGACGGCTTCTTCAAGTCCGGCGATATCGGCGTCATGGATGAGCGCGGCTACTTCAAGATCGTGGACCGTAAGAAGGACATGATCCTGGTCAGCGGCTTCAACGTCTATCCGAACGAGATCGAGGATGTGGTGTCGCAGATCGCAGGTGTGCTGGAGTGCGCCAGTGTCGGCGTTCCCGATGCGAAGACCGGTGAAGCCATCAAGCTTGTGGTCGTCAAGAAGGACCCGAGCCTAAGCGAGGAGCAGATCCGCGCGTTCTGCAAGGAAAACCTGACCGGCTACAAGCAGCCCAAGGTGATCGAGTTCCGCACCGAGTTGCCGAAAACGCCGGTTGGTAAGATCCTGCGCCGGGAACTGCGCGACAAGTAGGCAGCATGACGAACAGCAATCCAGAGCCGGTACTCGGCATCGTGGGCGGCAGCGGTGTCTATGACATTGAGAGTCTGGGCAACAAGCGCTGGGTGCGCGTGGATTCGCCTTTCGGTACGGTTTCGGATGAACTCCTTTTTGGCGAACTCGATGGCCAGCGCCTCGTGTTTCTGCCGCGTCACGGCCGCGGCCACCGGATCCCGCCGTCCGAGATCAATTACCGCGCCAACATCGACGCCTTCAAGCGCGCCGGCGTGACCGATCTGATTTCGGTCAGCGCGGTCGGTTCCCTGCGCGAGGACCTGCGCCCCGGCATGTTCGTGATCGTGGATCAGTTCATCGACCGCACCTTTGCACGCGAGAAAAGCTTCTTCGGCACCGGTCTGGTGGCGCATGTCTCGATGGCGCACCCGGTCTGCCGCCGTCTGGGCGACCATATCGAGGCGGCGACGCGCAGCGCCGGCATCGAGGCCGTGCGCGGCGGTACTTACCTCGTGATGGAGGGGCCGCAGTTCTCCAGCTTGGCCGAGTCGGAGTTGTACCGCAGCTGGAAATGCGATGTCATAGGCATGACCAACATGCCCGAAGCCAAGCTGGCGCGCGAAGCGGAGCTCTGCTACGCGAGCGTCGCGATGGTCACCGATTTCGATTGCTGGCACCCCGACCACGATCATGTGACGGTCGATGCCATCGTCAAGGTCCTGCTGGCCAATGCCGACAAGGCGCGCAGCATGGTCAAGACGGTGGCGCCGCGCCTGCTCGCTGATAGCGCGGCAGCAAGCTGCGCCTGCCGCTGCGCCCTTGAACATGCGCTGATAACCGCGCCCGCAGCGCGCGATCCGCAGCTTATGCAGCGGCTCGATGCCGTTGCCGGCCGCGTGCTGGGGCGCTGAAGGTGACGGGCGCTTCAAACGACCGGGTGCAAACCCTGCGTCAGGCCATGGTTGCCGGCTCGCGCGCGCTGAGTGCGCAGGGGCTCAACCGCGGCAGTTCCGGCAATATCAGCGTGCGACTGGCCACATCGTTTCTGGTCACACCCTCGGGCGTGCCGGCCGAAGAATTGGTGCCTGAAGCCATGGTCGAGATGGATTTTTCCGGCAGCGTGCTCGGAGTCGGCCGGCCTTCGAGCGAGTGGCGCTTTCATCGTGATATCCTGCTTGTCCGGGGGGAAGTCAACGCCGTTGTGCATACCCACTCGCGCTACGCCACGACCCTGGCCTGTTTGCGGCGTGAGATTCCCGCTTTCCACTACATGATTGCGGTTGCTGGCGGCGACACGATCCGTTGCGCACCCTACGCACTGTTTGGCACGCAGGAACTGTCCGATCTGGCCTTGCAGGCTTTGCATCAACGCAAGGCCTGCCTGCTCGGCAACCATGGCCTGATCGCGCTCGGTTCCGATCTGGGCGCGGCGTTGGCGCTGGCGATCGAGGTCGAAGAACTTTGCGCCCAGTACTGGAGCGCGTTGCAGATCGGCGAACCCACGATCTTGAACGGCGGCCAGATGCGCGAGGTGCTGGAGAAATTCAAGGGCTATGGCCGCAATGCCCGGCTTGATCCGGAGGACAGCACATGACGCAAGCGATGCAGGGTGGCAGTGCATCTGTCGAGACCCTGAAATGGGTCGACGAGGGTCTGGAAATGATCGATCAACGCGTGCTGCCGGCGCGTTTTGACTATGTGCGCTACCGCAGCGCCGCCGAGGTCGCCGAAGGCATTCGCGTGATGGTCGTGCGTGGTGCGCCGGCCATCGGTTGCGCGGCGGCCTATGGCGTTGCACTGGAAGCCATGCTGCTGCGCAGCGCCGGACCGGTCACCTTTGTCTCGGGCCTGGAACGTGCCTTCGAGGTGCTGGCGGCGAGCCGTCCGACGGCGGTGAACCTGTTCTGGGCGTTGGAGCGCATGCGCGCAGTCTGGCAGGCCCATCAGCACTGCTCGCAGGTTGAGATCGCGGCGATCCTGCTGGCACAGGCGCATGAAATCTCGGCGCAAGATGTGCGCATCAATCGCGCCATGGGTGCGCACGGTGCTGCCTTGCTGGCCGACGGCGCGCGCGTGCTGACGCACTGCAATGCCGGGGCCTTGGCCACGGCCGGTCATGGCACGGCTCTGGGCGTCATCCGCTCTGCGGTGGAAGCGGGCAAGCGCATTTCGGTCATCGCCGACGAGACCCGGCCCTTTTTGCAGGGCGCGCGCCTGACGGCCTGGGAAATGGTGCAGGAGGGCATCCCCGTCACATTAATCACTGACAACATGGCCGGCCATCTGATGCGCTGCGGCGAGGTCGATGCCGTCATCGTCGGCACCGACCGCGTCGCCGCCAATGGCGATGTGGCGAACAAGATCGGCACCTACATGGTAGCGGTGCTCGCGCAGCGCCATGGCATCCCGTTGTATGTTGCCTGCCCCCTGTCCACCATTGATCTCACCCTTGCCCATGGCGATGCCATTCCGATTGAGGAGCGCGCCGCCGCCGAAGTCACGGGATTTCGCGACTGCCAGTGGGCCGCCAAAGGTGTCAAGGTGCGCAACCCCGCCTTCGACGTGACGCCGGCCGAACTGGTGACCGCCTTGATCACGGAAAAAGGCGTGGTCTGGCAACCGAACCGCGAGAACATTGCACGCTTGTTTTCGGCTTGAGACGCAAGCGGCTTTCATGCGACACTGCGGGAAGGCGAAGTGTCTTTCATATCAATCAGCCAACTTGCTCGGAGGGCATATGCTTCCGACTTTGCGACTGTTTATGGTTTTCCTCGCTTGTACCGCCATGGTGGCATGCACGTCCTTGCGCGTGGTCGCCGATAGTTTGGCCGCTGCCGGCCGCGCGATGCATTATTCTAATTCGCATTAGAAACTGAATTTAATATCCAGTTCCAACAGGCAATCGACTTGACGACTTGCGGCTGCTGCTCCAGATGTCGCAAACCATCAACGAGTTGATCCTCTAGGGCATCCAGGC
>TBL_comb47_HYPODRAFT_10003095_pt1 | contig 20030 bp, 15 predicted proteins | sample TroBogypolimnion_40_FD_10682 | JGI IMG/M metagenome (IMG submission 10682) | reverse complement strand
CGGCGCCACCGCCACCCGGGAGGATCTCCTGGCCTTCTACGAGGGCAAGATCCCCCGCTGGCAGGTGCCCAACGATGTCATCTTCCTGCCTGAACTGCCTCACACCGCCACCGGCAAGATCCAGAAGTTGAAGCTGCGCGAGGCCTTCCGCAACCACCAGTGGTCCGAGCTCTGAGCCCAACCTTCCACCTTCCTTCCAGGAGCAGCACCCATGCGATTCGATGGCCAGGCAATCCAATGTTTCATGCTGGAGGGAGGCGTGGCCGAACTGCGCTTCGACCTCCAAAATGACTCCGTCAACAAGTTCAACAAGCTGACCCTGGGCGAGCTGGCCGAGGTCATCGCCCTGCTGAAGGCCAATGCCGACGTGAAGGGCCTGCTGATCACCAGTGGCAAGGACTGTTTCCTGGTGGGCGCGGACGTCACGGAATTCCTCCAGCACTTCGCCAACACCGAAGCCCAGCTCAAGGCCTGGATCATGGAGGTCCACGCCCTCTTCTGCGCCGTCGAGGACTTCAACTTCCCCACCGTCGCCGCCATCAATGGTGTCGCCGTGGGTGGGGCTCTGGAGTTCGCCCTCTGCGCCAGCTACCGAGTCATGGCCGCCAACACCCGCATCGGCCTGCCCGAAACCAAGCTGGGCATCTTCCCGGGCTGGGGCGGCACGCTGCGCCTGTCGCGCCTGGCGGGAGCGGACAATGCCATCGAGTGGATCGCCGCGGGCGAGCAGTACAAGGCCGACGTCGCCCTCAAGGCCGGTGTGGTGGACGCCGTGGTGGCGCCCGAGCAGGTGCGCGCGGCCGCCCTGGATCTGCTCCAGCAGGCCATGGCCGGAACGCGCGACTGGCGCGCCCGCCGCACGGCAAAGGTCTCGCCCCTGAAGCTGAACCCCACCGAAAGCCTGATGGTCTTCGAGACCGCCAAGGCCTTCGTGGGCGGGAAGGCCGGCCCCAACTACCCGGCCCCCGTAGCGGCCATCCAGGCCATGCAGCAGGGTGCCACCCTGGCCCGGGAAGCGGCCCTGGACATTGAGGCGGGCCTCTTCGCCCACATCGCCAAGACCCCCACGGCGGCTTCCCTCGTGAGCATCTTCCTGGGCGACCACCATGTGGCCCGCATCGCCAAGAAGGCCGCCAAGGCGGGTACGCCGGTGCAGGCCGCCGCCGTGCTGGGCGCAGGCATCATGGGCGGCGGCATCGCTTACCAGTCCGCCTCCAAGGGCACACCCATCCTCATGAAGGACATCGCCCAGAAGGCCCTGGCCCTGGGCATGGGCGAGGCGCAAAAGCTCCTGGTGAAGCGCGTGGAGCGCGGGACCATGACCACAGCAGGCATGGCTAAGGTGCTGGGCGCCATCCAGCCCACCCTGGCCTACGCGGGCTTCGACCAGGTGGACCTGGTGGTGGAGGCGGTGGTGGAAAACGAGAAGGTGAAGAAGTCCGTCCTCCTGGACCTCGAGAACCAGGTCAAGCCGGACGCTATCCTCGCCAGCAACACCTCCACCATCTCCATCACGCGCCTGGCGGAGGGACTCCAGCGCCCTGAGAACTTCGTGGGCATGCACTTCTTCAACCCCGTGCCCAAGATGCCCCTCGTCGAAATCATCCGCGGCGCCAAATCCAGTGAGCGGGCCGTGGCCACCACCGTGGGTTACGCCCTGGTCATGGGCAAGACGCCCATCATCGTCAACGACTGCCCGGGCTTCCTGGTGAACCGCGTGCTCTTCCCCTACTTCGCGGGCTTCAGCATGCTGGTGAACGCGGGCGTGGACTTTCTGTGCATTGACAAGGTGATGGAGAAGTTCGGCTGGCCCATGGGCCCCGCCTATCTCCTGGATGTGGTGGGTATCGACACCGCCCAGCACGCGGACGTGGTCATGGGCCAGGGCTTCCCGGACCGCATGGTGGCCAAGGAGAAGACCGCCATCGCCGCCATGTACGAGGCCGGGCGCTTCGGCCAGAAGAACGGCAAGGGCTTCTACCAGTACGTGGCGGACAAGAAGGGCGTCCCCCGCAAGACACCCGATGATGTCTCCGCCATCCTCAAGCCCCTGGTGAGCCAGGACCAGAGCGCCACCATCACGGACCAGGACATCGTAAACCGGATGCTGCTGCCCATGATCATCGAGTGTTCCCGCTGCCTAGAGGACGGCATCGTCCAGTCCCCGGTGGAAGTGGACATGGGGCTGGTGTACGGCCTGGGCTTCCCCCCCTTCCGCGGCGGCGCCCTGCGCTACGCGGACCAGGTGGGCCTCCAGGCTCTTTGCCAGAAGGCTGCGGCCTTCGCGGCCCTCGGCAAGCTCTACGAACCCACTGCCCAGATGCTCCGGCTGGCTGAGACCGGTCGCGGCTTCTACGAGGAGAACTAGCCATGCAGGATGTGGTCATCATCGACGCCGTGCGCACGCCCATGGGCCGTTCCAAGGGCGGCATGTTCCGCAATGTCCGGGCCGAGAACCTCTCTGCGGCCCTCATCAACGCCCTCTTCGCCCGCAACCCCAAGGCGGATCCAAAGGAAGTCGAGGACGTCATCTGGGGCTGCGTACAACAGACCCTGGAGCAGGCCTACAACATCGGCCGCTTCGCCTCCCTCATGACCGCCATCCCCCACACGGCCAGCGCCCAGACCATCAACCGGCTCTGCGGCTCTTCCATGACGGCCCTGCACTCGGCGGCCATGGCCATCATGAGCGGCCACGGCGAGGTCTTCGTGGTGGGCGGCGTGGAGCACATGGGCCACGTGCCCATGAACCATGGCCTGGATCCCAATCCCAGCCTCAGCAAGCACGTGGCCAAGGCCGCGGGCATGATGGGCATCACGGCGGAAGTCCTGGCCAAGCTGCATGGCATCGACCGCGCCGCCCAGGATCAGTTCGCTCTGGCCTCCCACCAGAAGGCTCAGCAGGCCCGAGTGGAAGGTCGCTTCAAGAACGAGATCGTGCCCCTGGAGGGCCACGACGAGAACGGCTTCTCCAAGGTCTTCGACTACGACGAGGTCATCCGCGAAGATGCCAGCCTGGAGGCCCTCGCGGCCCTCAAGCCCGCCTTTGATCCCCGCAACGGCACTGTGACTGCGGGCAACTCCTCGGCCATTTCCGACGGCGCCTCAGCCCTGCTGGTCATGTCCGGCGAGCGCGCCAAGGCCCTGGGTCTGGAGCCCATGGCCCGGGTCAAGGCCATGGCCACCGCTGGTGTAGATCCCTCCATCATGGGCTACGGCCCCGTGCCCGCCGTGCAGAAGGCCCTGGGCCGAGCCAAAATGGAGCTCCAGGACATCGAGCTCTGGGAGCTGAACGAGGCCTTCGCCGCCCAGTCCCTGCCCGTGCTGAAAGACCTGGGCCTGCGGGAGCAGATGGACAAAGTTAACCTCAACGGCGGCGCCATCGCCCTGGGGCACCCCTTGGGCTGCTCCGGTGCCCGCATCACCACCACCCTGCTGCACCAGATGCAGGCCGGCCACCGCCAGACAGGCGTCGCCACCATGTGCATCGGCTTCGGCATGGGCATCGCCACCGTCTTCGAGCGGGTCTAGCCCAGCCGGATTCATGCAGATCGTCCACCCGCACCCACCCGCCCCCGGAGAGGCCCTGGAACTGCTTCCGGGGCTCCGGTGGCTGCGCATGCCCCTGCCCTTCGCCCTGGACCATGTGAACCTCTGGCTGCTCCAGGACGAGGGCGGCTGGACCGCCGTGGACACGGGCTTTGATGTGGCACCCATCCGTGCGGCCTGGGATCAGGTTCTGCCTGAGCACCCCCTGGTGCGCCTGCTGGTGACCCACTTCCACCCGGATCACCTGGGCCTGGCCAGCCACCTCCAGGCCCGCACGGGGGCCCCGCTATGGATCCCGCCCCAGGAATATGCCATCGCCCAGTTCTATTTTCACCAGGTGGGTGGTTGCAGCGTGGCCGCCACCGCCAAGGCCTTCTGCAGCCACGGCCTGCCCGACCCAGAACTCCAGGTGCTCCAGCACCTAGGAAATACCTACCGCATTGGCGTGCCAGAGCTGCCCGAGACTTACCAGCCCATCCAGCCGGGCCAGACCTTGTGCATCGGTGGCCAAGCCTGGCGAGTGATCAGCGGCCACGGCCACTCCCCCGAGCATGCCAGCCTCCACTGTGCGGAGCTGGGGGTCCTCATCTCCGGGGACATGTTGCTGCCCCGAATCTCCACTAACATCGGCCACTCCCCCGCCACCCCTGCGGCCGACACCCTGGGCCGCTTCCTGGAATCCCTGGAGCGCTTCCGGGATCTGCCCACCGATACCCTGGTCCTGCCTTCCCATGGCCTGCCCTTCCGGGGCATCCAGACGCGCATCGACCAGCTTCGGGCCCACCACGCAGAGCGCTGCGACGTGCTGCTGGAGGCCTGCCGGCCTGGGCCACAAAGCGCCTACGGCCTCATGCCAGTCCTCTTCCAGCGGGACATCCAGGATCCGCACCAGACCTACTTCGCCATGAACGAGGCCATCGCCCACCTGGTCTATTTGGAACGGCAGGGGAAGCTGACTCGGCGGACAGATGGGAGCCGGATCCTCTTCTCGGCCTAGAGCGCCGAGTGCCGGGTCATCCTGCGCCGCTCGGGCAGAAGACCGCCTCGGTACATGGCCTTCTTGGATTCATACCCCAGCGTCTGCTGAAGCGCCTCCGCCAGATCCCTGGGATCGAAGTAGGTGATTCCCTGAAACTCCCACTCCCAGCAGTCGGGGGAGTAGTAAACATTGAAGATGGCATCGCCAATCCGGCAACTTCCGCCGCTCGGAGTCCGGGCCGTGAGGGTTTTAATGGTGTCCTCCAGGGTCATAAATTACCTCCTCGGGAAGAAGCCTCTCCCAATGTCGGTTCCTAGTGACCCAGGGCAATAGCCCCCTATCGAGTTATATGTACAAACTTTCGGCCACCCCGGGGAGTGGCCGAAAGGTCTAGTTATTCAGGGCCCGAGCGGGCCGGGGATCAGAACACGAACTTGACGCCCAGCTGGATGCGGCGGGGGGCCATATAGGACTGCGGGATGGAGAACAGCCCACCGTTCATGCTTTCGTTGACGGCAGTGACGGTCTGGCGGTTGAAGACGTTGAACAGATCGATGGTGCCGGACAGGTTCAGGTTCTTCTTCTTCCAGAAGGTCTGGGTGTAGTTCAGGTCCACCTGATAGTGCGCGGGCAGCACGCGAGAACCTGCGGGCTCCGCATAGCGGGCCGTGTCGCTGGTGCTTGTGGAGCCCGTAGCGAGGATGAGGGCCTTGTAGGGCAGGTAGGAATTCGCCTGCCAGTGCTGGCCCGACTGGTAGACCGCGAAGACGCCCAGCTTGCCATCCCAGGGGAAGGAGTAGCTGCCATAGAGTTTCAGCTTGTGGCGCTGATCGCCCGCCAGGTTGCCGTATTTGTTATCCCAGATCTGGGTGCCGGCGCTGTCCGCGATGTTCGAGGAGCCCACGAAGATGTTGGAGTCGTTGGCGGAGCCGTTGCTGGAGTTGTCCTGGTCGAAGTTGCCGTAGTAATGGCTCCAAGTGTAGGAGAGGCTGGCGAAGGTGTTGGCACCGCGCCACTCGGTCTCGGAGGAGACCTCATAGAACTTGGTGAAGGCCCCATCCAGCTGAGCGATGACAGCGGACGTATTGCCGTTCATGGCCGTGCCACCGCCGCCCAGGTTGCTCAGCAAGGTGGCGAGGTTGGGAATGTAGAGGGTGTTGGGAACGCCGGCGGGCGGGTTGTAGACCACCCGGGAATTGTTGGGGGTGTCTTCCCAGAAATTCACGCTCTTGCGGTAGCGGCCGTAGAGGCGGCTCGTAAAGCCCTGGCCCAGGTCCTTGGTGGTGCCCACCAGGATTTCATCGGTGTGGCGGGGCTTGATGTCAGGTGTGAAGAGCTTGCCCATGGAGACCGCATCCGCGCCCTGGCCGATGAGCTTGCCGTTGGCATCGAAGTAGACGTTGATGGTGCCCACCAGGTTGCGGGCCCAGGAGGCGGCGCGGGGCAGCGAGGACGTGGAGGGGACGTAGCGCGCGAAGTTCGCGTAGACCGTGTCCTCCTTGGTGTAGTTCCAGGTCACGCCCAGCCGGGGCTGGAGGGTGTCCTTCCACTTGATTTCGTGCTCCAGGTAGGACTGCCCGGGAGCCAGCGCATAGCCCGAGGTGGTGCTGGAGTCATTGCGGATGCCCTGGCCATACATCTTGTCGTCGCTGATCAGGAGGCCCACATTGAAGGTGAAGGCCTGCCAGCGGATCTTGTCGTTGAACTCAAGGTTCTGGGACTGGTACTCAGAGTGGATGCCCGGAGCGTGGCCGAGGCCCTGCTGATAGACCGAGGCAGAATAGGCGTAGGGCAGGCCCACACCAATGAGGGCACTGGTGGGAATTTTGGAGTTGGCGAAGTTGGCGCTGATGGAGCCCCAGCCGTTGGAGACGCGATAGAGATCCTCCATCTCCTTCCAGGTCTGGTAGCCCGCATGCAGTTCATGGGTCACTGTGGTGCCGTATGTGCCGTCCCAGGCCAGTTGGTAGTTCTTGCGGAAGAAGTTGTCGGTGTTGATGGAGGGATAACCACCGACCGTGCCCCCGCCGATGAAGCCAGCCGCAGTGGCTGTGGCCCCGGTACCGGCATAGCCGTACTGGTTGATCAGGCCGATGAGGTTCGCATTGGCGCCGGCCTGGGCGACGGTGGGCAGGGTGAAGGCACCCTGGGTCGCGAGGTGGGCGGGATCCAGCAGGCTGGCAGCACTGTAGTCGAGGGTGGGNTGTACAGCGGACAGGTAATTCGGNTAGTCGCTGGAGTAGTTGCCGAAGTTCGTGAACTTGAAGTTCAGGAAGCTGCTGGGCGTGATNGCCCAGGAGGCCTCGATGGTGGTGATGGCCAGGGTGCCCTTNGCGCCATCAGCCACGGAGGCTGGCGAGGTGGAGCCGATGCTGGTGTTCTCGTCGGTTTCCGTAGACTTGCGATAACTGGCGTGGATGAGGATGTCACTGGTGGGCGAGTAGGTCAGCTTGCCGAAGTACTCGTTCCGCTTGGAGCTGTATTCAGGCACTGGACCATAGAGATTGGAGGAGTTCTGGTGCGTGTCAGTGGGGTTGAAGAAGGACGCGAAGAAGAACAGCTTGTCCTTCACGATGGGGCCGCCCACATTGGCGATGCGGTATAGGGTACTGTCCTCGAACTGGGTGGTGCTGCCCACAGGGCGGCGAGCCACCAGGTTGCCGGGGACGTCCACCAAGGAGATCTCTCCGGCAAAGGTGTTGGTGCCGGACTTGCTGATGGAGTTCATGGTGAAGCCAGCGGACCGGTTGAAGTCCGTGGCCGAGGCGCCACCCTTGGTGACGGCGACCTGGTCGATGTCATAGGAGGCGGGGGCCGCCGCCAGGGTGCCATACATGGGCAGGTTGACGTTCACACCGTCCATGAGGTGGACGTTGTCCTGACCGCTGCCGCCAGAGTTGGGATCGCGAGTGCCCTGCTGGGTGTAGGCGACACCAGGGATGAGCTTGATCATGTCCCGATAGCCGAGGCCCACGGGCATGGCGGCGAGGACTTCAGAGCTGATGGAAGTCTTCAGTTCTGCGGAGGTGGCATCCACCATGGTGGCCTGGGAGACCACTTCAACCGTGGCACCCACGCTGGCTGCATCCACCATGCTCACGTTCAAGGCGGTGGTCTGCTGCAGGGCTACGGTGGCCGTACGCTTCTCGGTCCCCTTGGTGGGGTTGGTGAAGGTCAGGACGTAGGCGCCCGGGGGCAGGAAGGGCATGCGGTACTCGCCCGCCTCATTGGTGACGGCCTTGCGGGGCATGGGCAGCACGTTGGAAGTGGCTTCGACCATGACACCGGCCAGCCCCTTGCCTCCTTTCTGCGTGACCTTGCCGACAAGGGAGCCCGCCTGCTGCGCCACCGCAGGCAGTGCGACCAAAACTAGTGCCAAAGCACTCCAGTGCCTTTTGTGCATGTGTGTCTCCGAATATGAGGACGTGGGGCCGGGGGAACTCCAGCGTCGTGGGAAGGCTTAGGTTGCAGACTTTCTGTGTGGATCAGTTTTATCTTGCCGGGATAGATTGTTCGAATGTTTTTCATGGCCGATGGTGTTTTTTTATTTCCGAAAGTCCACGCCATCCAATGCCTATAACCCAGAGCTATGGATTTATAACTAGCACGCAGGCACTTCCGCAGGGACTGTCAACTGCCCTCAACTGGAGTCCGTGACCCAGGGCGGCCTGACAGCCCAACTCAGGTTGCCCACCAGGATCGTCACGAGGCTGCCGATGACCGTGTGCCACGTGAAATCGATCTTCGTCGTGGCCAGCACCAGAACCATGGCCAGCAGCCCGCACACAAAGCCGATCATCGCGTCGACCTGGTTCGTCTTCGGGAAGAACAAGCCCAGGAAGAAGGTTCCCAGCAGGCCGCCGTAGGTGACCGATGCGATCTTCAAGCCCAGCTCGATCACCGGATTCTTCGTGTACATGAACAGCATGGCGCCGCCAATGAGGAGGACGCCCCAGAGCAGGGTGAAGATGCGCGACCAGCGCAGCTCGCCCGCTTCATCCAGGGCGCGGCCCCGCACCGTGAGCTTGAAGAGATCAAGATACGTAGAGGATGCCAGGGAGCTGATCGACGAGGACAGGGTGCCCATGGCCGAGGCGAGCACGCCCGCCACCACCAGACCCGCCACCCCGGTGGGAAGGTTCTCCACAATGAACTTCGGGAAGACCTCGTCCGAGGTGGCCAGGCCCAGCTGCTGGAAGGTGGCGCCGTCGTAGAAGGCATAGAGGCAGAGCCCCAGCAGCAGGAAGAAGCCGAACTGCAGCAGGATGAAGGTGGCGTCCAGCATCAGGGCACGCTGGCTGTCCCAACGACTGCGGCACCCCAGGAGGCGCTGCACCAGGAGCTGGTCCGTGCCATGGGAGGCCATGGTCAGGAAGGTTCCGCCGAGCAGCCCCCCGAGCAGCGTGTAGGGCGCCCTGAGAAAGGAGGCGAGATCTGTCCCGCCAGTGACATTGATGATCGCGAACTTGTGCCGGCCGTTCGTGGTGGCGAAGGTGACCACGTCCGCCCAGCCGTGGGGCAGTCGGTGGAGGATGAGCAGCATGGAGGCCAGGGCCCCGCCAAGATAGATGAAGAGCTGCACCACGTCCATGGCCACCACCGCCTTCAACCCGCCCAGGTAGGTATAGATGAGTGTGAAGCCGCCGATCAGCAGGATGCTCGTGGGATAGTTCAGGCCCGTGATGAGGTGGACGGGGATGGCCGTGGCAAATAGGCGCACGCCCGATGCCAACACGCGGGTGACGATGAACACCGAGGAGGTGAAGCGGCGCAGCGGAAGGCCAAAGCGCTTGCCAAGGAAGTCATAGGCCGTCTCCAGGTCGCCGCGGTAGTAGGCGGGAATGAACACGATGCTCACGATCAGACGGCCGATGAAGTAGCCCACCACCAGCTGGAGAAAGAACAGGTTTCCCTTGAAGGCCAGGCCCGGGATGCTGATGAAGGTGAGGGTGCTGGTCTCGCTGGCGACGATGGAGAAGCCCACGGACCACCAGGAAAGCTCCTTCCCGCCCAGGAAGTAGTCCCGCGAGGAATGCTGCCGGCCCGAGATCAGGATGCCCGCCACGGTCACGCCCACGAGGTAGACCAGGACGATCAAGTAATCCAGAGGCTTGAAACCCACAGGGGCAACCTTGAGGCAGGATTGGGACAGGGGAGGATTCGGAGGTTATGTTTACAAAGTCGGGGGAGTTCACCCATGGTGGTCATGGCTGCGGCGAATTACAAGTTTTTCCATATTTTTCATGAAGAATGTTTTCCCTTTGACGAGCCGTTTTAAGCCCATATGATGAGTTCACCCTGATCCAGTTCTATTATTTTGTTTATTCACCGGACAAAGCCGGAACCCTCTCAACCGTGAAAAAAGCCACGCACCAGGCCACCAAGGCGCACAACACGACCCTCGTGTTGAAGACGATCTATCACAACGATCAGATCAGCCGGGCGGACATTGCGCGAACGACCGGGCTCACGCGAACCACTGTCTCGGAGATTGTCGCCGACCTCATCGGGGCGGAGCTGGTGCGGGAGACCGGAGTGGGCCCCAGCACCATCGGGAAGCCGCCCATCCATGTCGATTTCAACGCCGGTGCCCGACAGCTCCTCTCCATCGACCTGGGCGGGACGGAATTCCGTGGGGCCCTGGTCAATCTCAGGGGGGACGTCCTGCAGCGACACTCCCTGCCCCTGGGCGACCGCAAGGGAGCAGCCGCTCTGCAGCTGGCCCATCGCCTGATCGAAGGGCTGCTGCCCCAGGCCAGCGCCCCCCTCCTCGGCATCGGCATCGGCACACCGGGTCTGGTGGACACAGAGAAGGCCATCATCCGCCAGGCGGTCAACCGGGACTGGACCAACCTGGACCTCCGGCAGGAGTTCGGAGTCCGCTACGGCATCCCCATCCACCTGGCCAACGACAGCCACGTAGCGGCCCTGGCCGAGAGCGCCTACGGCGGTCATGGGCCGGTGCCGAGCCTGGTGCTCATCAAGGTGGGGGCGGGCATCGGCTCAGGCATCGTGCTGGGCGGAGAGATCTACTCTGGCGTCGGCTTCAGTGCGGGCGAGATCGGCCATCTCCGGGCAGTCAGGGGTGGCCTGCCCTGCACCTGCGGCAACAAGGGCTGCCTGGAAACCGTGGCCAACACCTCCGCCCTGCTCCGCCTCATGCGGGAGCAGGCCCTCCGCCATCCCGAAACGGCCTTTGGCCTCGCGCTGGCCGCCCAGGAACCCAGCATGGAGCTCCTGCGGCAGCTCCATGAGGTCCGTGATCCCCAAGCCCGCGCCCTGGTCCGCGATCTGGGTACCCACCTCGGCGTTGTGGCGGCCAGCCTGGTGGCCGTCCTGAACGTCCGCAAGATCGTCCTCTCCGGACTGCCGATCCTCTTCGGCGAGCCGCTCCTGGACGCCATGCGCTCCGAGATCCGGGCCCGCACCCTGCCCGAGCAGGCCCGGGAGACCGAGGTGTGTTTCTCCCTCCTCGGGTCTGACATCGTGATCCAAGGGGCCTGCGCCCTGGTCCTCCGCCATGAACTCAACCTTCCCTGAGGGGCGTGGCATGAACCACATCGAAGGCCACCTCCTCACCCCGAATGGCTTCCTAGCTGGATCCATGGACATCGACCAGGAGGGCCGGATCGCCCTTGTGACTGGCACTCCCGTCCCAGAGGACCAGATCCGCCAGAGCCGCGCACCGATCCTCCTGCCCGGCTGCATCGACCTGCATGTCCACGGCGGCGCCGACCACGACATCATGGAGGGCGGCGAGGCCGCCTTCCATGTGGCGCACTTCCACGCACGCCACGGCACCACAGCCCTGGCCGCCACGACCATGACGGCCCCGCCCGAAGATCTCGATGCGGCGTTCCGGGGCTTGGCCTCTCATGTGCGGCAGCGACCCATGGGCGGAGCCCGCATCCTGGGCGTCCACCTGGAGGGCCCCTACCTCAATCCAGCCCGCCTCGGCGCCCAGCCGGACCACGCCCGGCCGCTGGCCATGGAGGAAGTCCGGGCCCTGCACGCCATCGCCCCCATTCTGCTGCTGACCCTCGCCCCGGAACTGGCGGCCAACCGGGAGGCCATCAAGGGCCTCGTGGCGGCGGGCATCCGCGTGCAGGTGGGCCATACCCAGGGCACCTACGAGGAGGCCCTGGAAGCCCTGGACCTGGGCGCCACGGGCTTCACGCACCTCTTCAACGCCATGCCCGGCCTCCACCACCGCAACCCCGGCGTCGTGGGCGCGGCCCTGGCCAAGGCGCAGTTCGCCGAGATCATCCCCGACCTCCTGCACGTGCACCCTGGCGCCATCCTCGCCGCCCTGCGCGCCATCCCCGGGCTCTACTGCGTGACGGATTCCACCGCCGCCGCGGGCATGCCCGATGGCGAGTACCAGCTGGGCTCCCACCGGGTCATCAAGTGCCTGGGCGGTGTGCGCCTCGCCGATGGCACCCTGGCGGGCTCGGCCCTCACCATGGACCAGGCCCTCCGCAACCTGGTGGACACCCTGGGCCTCAGCCTGCGTGAGGCCTCCCGCTGTGTCGCCACCCATGCGGCGGATCACCTGGGCCTCCGGGACCGAGGTCGGCTTGCCGTTGGTGCCTGGGCCGACGTGCTGGTGCTGGACCGGGACCTGAACCTCACCGGGGTCCTGGTGGAAGGAGAACGCCTTGACCCGAATGCTTGAGGAAGCCCTGGAGGCCCCCCTGGCCGCAGCGCGCCTGCTGGCCCATGACGCCGACGACTATCAACGGCTGGGCGCCTTCCTGCGGGAGCACCCGCCCACGGGCATCCTCACCCTGGCCCGGGGCAGCTCGGATCACGCGGCCCAGCACACGGCCTACCTCATCATGGCGCGCCTCGGCCGCCTGGTGACCTCCCTGCCCATGTCCCTCGTGACCCTCTACCACGCCCACCTGGCCCGGCCGGGACTGCTGGCCCTGGCCTTTTCGCAGTCGGGCCAGAGCCCGGACCTGGTGGATCCCACCCGCTACTTCACGGAGCGCGGCGCCACCACCGTGGCCTTTGTGAACGTGGCCGACTCGCCCCTCGCCCGGGAGGCCCGGCACGTGCTGGCCCTGCATGCCGGCGAGGAACGCAGCGTCGCCGCCACCAAGTCCTTCCTGGCCCAACTCGTGGCAGGCGCCCGCCTCGTGGCCGCCTGGGAGAAGGAGCCCACCTTCGCCGCAGCCCTGGCCGAGCTGCCCCAGGCTCTGGAAGTGGCAGCCCGGACGGACTGGTCCGCCGCCCTGCCCATCCTCCAACATGTCGAGCGCCTTTTCATCCTGGGCCGCGGCACGGGCCTGGCCATCGCCTCCGAAGCGGCGCTCAAGCTGAAGGAGACCTGCGGCATCCAGGCCGAGGCCTTCTCCGGCGCCGAGGTGAGACACGGCCCCATGGCCATGGTGAAGGAGGGCTTCCCACTCTTCATCTTCGCGCCGCGCGGCCCGGCCCAGGCAGGCCTCATCGCCCTGGCTCAGGACCTGCTGGCCCAGGGGGCCCAGGTGCTCTTGGCGGCTCCAGAGGGCGTGCCCGGCACCCTGCTGCCCCTGGTACCCTCGGCCCACCCCGAGCTGGACACCCTCAGCGCCATCCAGAGTTTCTATCCCATGGTGGAGGCCCTGGCCCGGGCCCGGGGCTATGATCCTGATCATCCGCCCCACCTCGCGAAAGTGACGCGCACCCGATGAGCACCCTGCCCCGCACCGAAGAACCCCAGCCCGGCCACGAGCGCCTGGACGAGTACGGCATCCGCGAGCTGGTGGGCGTGCTGGTGGAGGACCAGGCCCTGGCCGCCAAGGCGGTGGCCGCCGCCGCTGATCAGCTGGCCCTGGCCGTGGCCGGTGCCGTGCCCCGCCTGGAGCGGGGGGGTCGCCTCATCTACGTGGGCGCGGGCACCTCGGGGCGCCTGGGCCTCCTGGACAGCGTGGAGCTGAACCCTACGTTCTCCTGGCCCCATGACCGCGCCCTCTCCCTGCTGGCCGGAGGCCCCTCCGCCATCTACAAGGCCGTGGAAGGCGCCGAGGACAACGAGGCTCAGGGTGCTGCGGATCTGGCGGAACTGAGCCCCGGCCCAGATGATGTCGTGATCCTGCTGGCGGCCTCGGGGGCCACCCCCTACGCCCTGGGCGCCCTCCGGGCCGCCCGCGCTGCTGGCGCCTTCAGCATCAGCCTCGCCAACAACCCCGGCGCCCCCCTGACCGCGGGCGCTGACGTGGGCATCATCCTGGACACGGGCCCTGAGGTCATCTCCGGCAGCACCCGCCTCAAGGCCGGCACGGCCCAGAAGATCGCCTTGAACACCTTCTCATCCGCCGTGATGGTGCGGCTGCACAAGGTCTTCGGCAACCTCATGGTGGACCTGCGCCCCACCAACGCGAAGCTGGTGCGCCGCTCGATCCGCCTCATCGGCCTGGCGGCGGGCGTGGACGAGGAAAAGGCCCGCGAGGCCTTCGAGGCCTGTGAGCGCCAGGTCAAACCGGCCATCGTCACCCTCCTGAAGGGCATCGAACCCACGGAGGCCCGGGCGCGGCTGGCCGCGGCCCAGGGCAGCGTGCGCGCCGCCCTGCGGGCTTGAGCGTGGCCGCGGCAAGCTCCCGCTCGCCCTGGGCCTGGGTTCCCACTCTCTACTTCGGCGAGGGCCTGCCTTACGTCTCAGTGATGGTCCTCTCCGTGGTCTGCTACAAAAACCTCGGCGTCCCCAACAGCGCCATCGCCCTCTACACCAGTTGGCTCTACCTCCCCTGGGTCATCAAGCCTCTTTGGTCGCCCGTGGTGGACCTGCTGGGCACGAAGCGACGCTGGGTGGTCCTCATGCAGGCGGTGCTGGGCCTGGCTTTCCTCGCGCTGGCCCTCACGGTTCCAGGGCCGGCCTTCTTCCGCCTCAGCCTGGCGGCCTTCTGGGTCCTGGCCTTCGCCTCCGCCACCCACGACATCGCTGCGGACGGCTTCTACCTGCTGGCCCTCAGTGAAAGGCGCCAGGCGGCCTTCGTCGGGCTCCGCAGTGTCTTCTACCGGGCGGCCATGATCGCGGGCCAGGGCGGCCTGGTGATGCTGGCGGGTCTGCTCAGTGCGCGCAGGGGCGATCCGCGCCAGGGCTGGCTGGTGGTCTTCGGAGCCCTGGGTGCCTTCTTCCTGGGCATCGCGGCGTGGCATCGCACCGCCCTGCCCCGCCCGGCCAGCGATGGCCCTGCGGATCAGGGCCTGGGCCTCTTCGCAGGCGCCCTGGCCACCTTCCGCAGCTTCTTCGCCCACCCGGGCATGGGCCTGGCCATCGCCTTCCTGCTCACGTTCCGTCTGGGCGAGGCCCAGGCCATCAAGCTAGTGACACCCTTCCTGCTGGATCCCGCGGCCAAGGGCGGCCTGGGCCTCAGCACCTCCCAGGTGGGCGTGGCCTACGGCACCGTGGGCATGCTGGCCCTCACAGCCGGGGGCATCGTCGGCGGCTTCGCCATCTCGCGCCTGGGCCTGCGGCGCTGGCTCTGGCCCATGACTCTGGCCGTGCACCTGCCCAACCTGGCCTTCGTGTACCTGGCCGCCACGCACCCGACAGGCCTGGGCATTGTGGCCAGCGCCGTGGCCATCGAGCAGTTCGGCTACGGCTTCGGCTTCACCGCCTACATCATGTTCATGGTGATGATCTCTGAGGGCGCCCACAAGACCGCCCACTACGCCATCGCCACCGGCTTCATGGCTCTGGGCATGATGCTGCCGGGCATGGCCAGTGGCTGGATCCAGGAACGTCTGGGCTACCTGGCCTTCTTCATCTGGGTCTGCTGCGCCACAGTACCCTCCGTGCTCATCACGGCCTTCCTGCGCATCGATCCCGCCTTCGGTCGCCGGGAGCAGACAGGAGTGGGGGCATGAGCAGCCAGCCGCGCCTCGCCTCCCTGGACGCCTTCCGGGGCTTCGCCATCGCAGGCATGGTGCTGGTGAACAATCCGGGCAGCTGGAAGTACGTCTATGCGCCCCTGGACCACGCCGAGTGGAACGGCTGCACCTTCACGGATCTCATTTTCCCCTTCTTCCTCTTTGCCGCCGGGCTGGCCCTCACCCTGTCCCTGGCAAATCGGAAGCTGGCGGGCAGCGACCGCTTCAGCCTGCTGCGGAGCCTCCTGCGCCGGGCCGCCACCATCTTTCTCATCGGCCTCCTGCTGAACCTCTTCCCGGCCTTCCAGCTCTCCAACCTTCGCGTGCTGGGCGTGCTCCAGCGCATCGCCCTCACGCTCATGGTGGCGGCGCCCCTGGTGCTCTGGGGCCGCTGGCGGACGCTGGTGACAGCGATCCTCGGCCTCTTCGGCCTCTACCTGGTGCTCATGTTCCTGGTGCCTGTGCGGGGCGCAGATGGTCTGATTGCGGCTGGGCGCCTGCAGCCGGGCCAGGACTTCGGCGCCTGGCTGGATCGGCTGGTCCTGGGCGGCCACCTCTGGGCCCGGGCCCGCACCTGGGATCCCGAAGGTCTGATGGGCACCTTGCCTGCCACGGGCAGCCTACTCCTGGGCGCACTGGCGGGTCACTACCTGGCGGCGCCGGCGCAGCGCCTCCGCAAATCCCTGGGCCTGCTCCTGGCGGGCCTGCTGCTCCTGGGCCTGGGCGCCGGGCTGGACGCCTGGTTCCTGCCCATCAACAAGAACCTCTGGACTCCGTCCTACGCGCTCTTCACCGGTGGCTGGTCCTGCTGCTTCCTGGCGGCCTTTCACGCAGCCCTCGACGAGGCCCCGGAGTCCTTCCGCGCCCGGGCCCGGCAGCTCTGCCTGCCCCTCACCATCTACGGCATGAACGCCCTGTTCCTCTTCGTCTGCTCAGGCGTGGTGGCCCGGGTGATCCAGACGCTGCCGGTGGGCCATGGGCTGACCCTCAAGGAGTGGCTCTTCCAGGCCCTCGCCCGGCTGCCGCTCACTCCGGTGAACGCCTCCCTGCTCTTCGCCCTGCTGTTCAACATTAGCATGTTCGCCGTGGCTTGGCTGATGTGGCGGCGGCAGTGGTTCGTGAAGGTATGAACCTCCTGGTGATCACATGTCTGATGCTGGCGGTCCTGCTGGGCTGCGGGAGACCCGTCCTCCAACCCACGGCTGGAGCGCCCACCAGAGCAGAGCCACCCGCCGCGCCACGGGAATTCCGCGCCGTCTGGATCGCCACCGTGGCCAACATCGACTGGCCCAGCAAGCCGGGGCTGCCCGTGGCCCAGCAGCAGGCCGAGGCCCTGGACATCATCGGGAAGGCTCGCACCCTGGGCCTCAATGCCCTGATCCTCCAGGTGCGGCCCGGAGCGGACGCGCTCTACGAATCGAGCCTGGAGCCCTGGTCCGAGTTCCTCACCGGGACCCAGGGACAGGCACCAGAACCCTGGTACGACCCCCTGGCCTTCTGGATCCAGGAGAGCCACCGGGCGGGACTGGAGCTGCACGCCTGGTTCAACCCCTACCGGGCCCGGCCCTCCGCAGCCCGCTCGGCCCTGGCGCCCAGCCATGTCGGGATCGCGCATCCTCAGTGGGTGAGGGCCTACGGCGACCAGCTCTGGCTGGACCCCAGCGAGCCCGCAGCGGAGGCCCACACCCTGGCCGTCATCCTGGATGTGGTGCGGCGCTACGACGTGGACGGCGTGCACCTGGACGATTACTTCTATCCCTATCCCATCCAGGACGCCACTGGGCAGCCGCTCGACTTTCCGGACGGAGCGGCCTGGCAGGTCTACCTGGCGGGAGGGGGGAAGCTGTCCCGCGCCGATTGGCGCCGGAGCCATGTGGACCGTTTCATCGAGCGGCTCTACGCAGCCGTGCACAGCGCAAAACCGCAGGTGCGCGTGGGCCTCAGCCCCTTCGGCCTGGGCAAGCCAGAGCTGCGCCCCGCAGGCATCACCGGCTTCAGCCAGTACGACGAACTCTACGCCCACCCGGAGCGCTGGCTCGATCAGGGCTGGCTGGACTACCTAGTGCCCCAGCTCTACTGGAAGCGCGACTCAGTCGGCCAGGCGTTCGGCCCCCTGCTGGACTACTGGCGCGCTCAGAACAAGCTCAGCAGGCATGTGTGGCCAGGCCTCTTCACCAGTCGGGTCGGCGCCAAGGAGCCCTGGCCGGTGGCGGAAATCCTGGGCCAGATCCAGCTCACGCGGGAGCGGGGCGGGGATATGGGCCATAGTCATTTCAGTGCCGTGGCCCTGCGCCAGGACTATGGCGGCCTGAGTGTGCCCCTGGCCAAGCTCTACGGTGGCTCGGCGCTGGTGCCCGCCACGCCCTGGCTGCCGGCCGCAGCACCAGCGGTCCCCCGGGTTTCCATCAAGGCCTCGGCAGAGCCTGGACTGCTGCGTGTGGAGCCAGCCTCGGGCGAGGCCTGGCTGCTGGCCCTGTGGGGGCGCTACGGCGAGACGTGGCACTTCTTCGCGGTGCCCGGCCAAGGGGGCTCCATTCCCGCCCGGATGGACGGCCAGGCGCTTGGCCAGAGTCTGGTCTCCGCCGTGGGCCGCACGGGGCTGGAAAGCCCGCGTGTGCCTGTGTTGGACGCACGATAATGAAGGCGGAGTCATGATGCAGCCCAGTTCGAACACGCCGAAAGACTCACTGGCCCTGGGCATCGATGCCGGCGGCACTGGCACCCGCTGGGCCCTGTTGCGCCCGGGGGGAGAGCTGGCCGCCGAGGGTGAGCTGCCGGGTTTCAGTGCCACGGAGTTGCTGGGTTCGGGCGGGGGAGCTGTGGCCGCCCTGCTGGCGGAGCTGGCCCGGCAGGTGCTTGCCCAGGGCAGCCCCGCACGGGTCCACGCGGGTCTCACGGGCCTCGACACGGGCAGCGAGACCCTGGCCTCCCTCATCGCCACGCCCCTGGGCTTGGCCCCATCGGCCGTGAGCCTGGGCAGCGACATCGAGACTGCCTACCGGGATCTCTTCGCCCCCGGGGAGGGCTACGTGGTCTACGCGGGGACCGGCTCCATCGCCGCCTTCCTGGATGCCGAGGGCACCCTGCAGCGCGCCGGAGGTCGAGGCAGCCTCCTGGACGATGGCGGCGGCGGCTACTGGATCGCGCGCGAGGCCCTGCGGCTGGTCTGGCGCACTGAGGACGAGCGGCCCGGCGCCTGGCGCGAGTCGCCCCTGGCCCGGGAGCTCTTCGCGCAGATGGGCGGCTCCGACTGGGCCGTCACCCGGCAGTTTGTCTATGGCGGCAAGCGCGGCGATGTGGGCCGGCTGGCCCTGGCCGTGGCGCGGGCCGCGGACCGGGACCCCATGGCCCTGGACCTCTTCCGTCGCGCAGGCGAAGAGCTTGGCCGCCTGGGCCGGGCGCTGCTGAATCGCTATGGACCCCGCCCCGTGGCCCTCAGTGGCCGCGCCGCCACCCTGCACCCACGCCTGGCCGAGGCCATGGGCCAGTCCCTGCCCCCGGGCACACCCTTCACCTGCCGCCCCTGCCAGGGGCACCACGCCGCCGCACGTCTCGCCCTCGCCGCCCTCCGCCAGGATGCCCAGCCATGAAGCCACTCCTCCCCTGCCTGCTCCTGCTGCTTGCCACCAGTTGCTTCCGCCGCCCCTGCATCGACCACTCCCTCAAGGCCAAGAGCCATGACAGCCGCGCCCAGTTCCTCATCCTGCACTTCACAGGCGGCACCTGGGAGGCCTCAGTGAAGACGCTTACGGAAGAGAACGTGAGCAGCCACTACCTGGTACGGGATAGCCCCGTGAAGGTCTATCAACTGGTGGACGAGGGCCAGCGGGCCTACCACGCGGGGTTCAGCTCCTGGCAAGGCCAGACCCAGCTCAACGCCGCCTCCATCGGCATCGAGATCCAGAATCTCGGCGATACTCCGGGGCCCAAGGGGATCGAGTACCACGAGTATCCCAAAGCCCAAGTGGACGCCGTCATCGCCCTCGTGAAGGACATCGTAGCCCGGCATCAGATTCGCCCGGACCGTATCCTTGGGCACAGCGACATCGCCCCCCAGCGCAAGGTGGATCCCGGGCCCACCTTCCCCTGGAAGCGCCTGGCGGACGAAGGCCTCATCCCCTGGCCCAAGCCCGAAGCCGTGGCCCAGCGGCGCCAGGTCTTTGAGGCAGCCCCACCCGACGTGGCCTGGTTCCAGGTGAAGCTGGCCAAGCACGGCTTCGGCCTCGCGCAGAGCGGGCAGCTGGACCCGGAGACGCGGCAGGTGCTTTCTGTTTTCCAGATGAAGTACCGGCCTGCGGATTACGCCGGAAACCCCGACGCGGAGACGGCGGCGATTCTGGATGTGCTGACCACACCTGCCTCCCAAACAAAATAGGGTTCGCGCAAGCTGTTCGATTGCCGTGGGATCGCAGCATCGTCCTGAAAATCCAACAATCAATTTGCCGGGGATGGGCGGGGATGGACGGGGATGAGAGACCCTATCGCCATCCCCGTGCATCCCCGTGGATCCCCAGCAAAAGTGTTTCCTGATTACCAACCATCCTCAGCCTCAACTTTCAAGCTTGGGGTGAGTACAACCAGCCGTTCGACAGTGGGTTGAGGCGATTGGACAGGATATGTCGGTCTTTTAGACCGAGCCTTGGGT
>TBL_comb47_HYPODRAFT_10003093_pt1 | contig 20034 bp, 20 predicted proteins | sample TroBogypolimnion_40_FD_10682 | JGI IMG/M metagenome (IMG submission 10682) | reverse complement strand
CCGTCACCTAATTGCTGTTGAACTTCAAGTGTTAAGCCTTCTTCACCCTTGCTTGATGCGTCATCAATAATCAATGCTTCAAACACGTGAGGCATTTGATCACGTGGAAACTCAACGTCAACCACGGCACCAATAATCTGAACTACTCTACCAATTTTAGCTGTACTCATTTTTTATATCCTATTCAAACTAATCTGTTGAATGTTAATTAAATTCTTTTTAGGCTACTGCTTGACCTAGAAACTTTGATTCCTAAGCTACTGCGGCTGCACCACCGACAATCTCTGAAATTTCTTTGGTAATCGCTGCTTGGCGCGCTTTGTTGTAAATCAGCTTTAAATCACCAATTACTTCTTTTGCATTGTCAGATGCTGACTTCATTGCCACCATACGTGATGATTGCTCTGAGGCCATATTCTCTGCCACCGCGTTGTAAACCAATGATTCAACGTAACGCATCATCAGCTGATCAACCACAGGCTTTGCTTCTGGCTCGTAGATATAATCCCAATGTCCTTTTGGACTGCCGAGCTGCTCGCCACTTAGTGGTAACAATTGTTGCATTACTGGCTCTTGCTTCATGGTATTAATAAAACGTGTGTAACAAATGTACAGCTGATCAATTTCACCATCAGTATAAGCATCCAACATCACTTTGATGGTGCCAATCAATGATTCTAAATGAGGCACATCACCTAAACCAATAATGTGTGACTTAACATTTGCACCAACACGGTTCATAAAGCCGAAGCCTTTATTACCGATAGCACTAACCGTTACCGCCTTACCTTCTGTTTCCCAGGTTTTCATCTGATTCACAGATAAACGCAACATGTTAGTGTTTAATCCACCACATAAGCCTTTATCTGAGCTAATCACAATCAAACCTACATTTTTAACTACATCACGTTTAATTAAATACGGATGCTTATACTCTACTTGAGCAAATGAAAGATGGGCTGCAACATTGCGGATTTTTTCAGCGTATGGGCGTGAGGCACGCATTCTATCTTGCGCTTTACGCATTTTAGATGCTGCCACCATTTCCATTGCCTTAGTGATCTTGCGTGTATTTTCTACACTCTTGATCTTGGTTCTAATCTCTTTACTACCAGCCATTTTTTTATCCTAAATAGTAGGTTTAGTAAGCGTTAGTTGCTTTGAAGTCTTGAATTGCTGCTTCAACCGCTTTTTCATTATCGCCAGCTAAGTCTTTGCTTGATTCAATGCCATCCATTAGCTTCTTGTATTTAGAGCTCATGAAGCCATGTAAAGCATTTTCAAATGCCAACACTTTATTGGTTGGAACATCATCAAAGTAGCCTTTATTGGCTGCTAATAATGTAATAGCCATGTCTGAAACGCTTAATGGTGCGTATTGCGCTTGTTTCATTAACTCAGTAAACATACGACCGCGATCTAACTGCTTACGTGTTGCTTCATCTAAGTCAGATGCAAATTGAGCAAAGGCAGCTAACTCACGGTATTGAGCTAGAGCTAAACGTACACCGCCACCTAATTTTTTAATGACTTTAGTTTGCGCAGCACCACCAACACGAGATACTGAAATACCGGCGTTAATAGCAGGACGAATACCCGCGTTAAATAAGTCAGTTTCTAAGAAGATTTGACCATCGGTAATTGAAATCACGTTAGTTGGTACGAATGCAGATACATCACCAGCTGCTGTTTCAATAACAGGCAATGCCGTTAATGAACCAGTTTTACCTTTAACGGCACCATTTGTGAATTTTTCTACATAGTCTTCATTAACACGAGCTGCACGTTCTAGTAAACGTGAGTGAATATAGAATACATCGCCAGGATAAGCCTCACGACCTGGTGGACGACGTAACAGCAATGAGATTTGACGGTAAGCAATCGCTTGTTTAGTCAAATCATCATAAACGATTAATGCATCTTCACCACGATCACGGAAGTATTCACCCATGGTACAGCCTGCATATGGCGCTAAGAATTGTAATGCAGCTGAATCAGAAGCTGTTGCAGCAACCACAATGGTATAAGCCATTGCGCCATTTTCTTCTAATTTACGCACTACGTTAGCAACTGTTGAAGCTTTTTGACCGATAGCTACGTAGATACAGGTCATGTTTTGACCTTTTTGATTAATGATGGCATCAATCGCAACGGCTGTTTTACCCGTTTGACGATCACCAATAATTAACTCACGTTGACCACGACCAACTGGCACCATTGAATCAACTGATTTCAATCCAGTTTGCACTGGTTGAGAAACAGATTTACGCGCAATCACACCTGGTGCAACTTTTTCAATCTTGTCTGTCATTTTTGCATTAACTGGACCTTTCCCGTCAATCGGCTGGCCCAATGCATTAACAACACGACCAATCAACTCTGGTCCGACCGGTACTTCTAAAATACGTCCAGTACATTTGCAAATGTCACCTTCAGTAATATGCTCATAATCACCTAACACCACAGCACCAACTGAATCGCGCTCTAAGTTAAGTGCTAGGCCAAATGTATTGCCTGGGAATTCGATCATCTCACCAGCCATTACGTTTGAAAGGCCGTGAATACGAACAATACCGTCGGTCACTGAAATTACTGTACCTTGAGTACGCGCTTCAGCACTGGTCGAAAAATTTTCTAATCTGCTTTTAATCAGTTCACTGATTTCTGATGTAGATAACTGCATTATGACTCCTAAGTTTTTATACCTTACCTAAGCTCTTGGCTATAAAGTGCTGCGCTAAACTAAGCGCAAGGCTTTTAAGCTGAAAGTGCGTAGGCTAAATTTTGTAACTGACCTTTGACCGATGCGTCTATCACAGTATCACCAACGATAATTTTGACTCCGCCAATCAGTTCTGCATCTACAGAAATAACCGCTTCAACTTTTTTACCGAATTTTGCTTCTAGACGTTTTACTAAATCTTTAATTTCTGCAGCACTAGGTTTAGCCGCTGCAATAATTTGCGCATCCAACACACCTTCATCCTGTGCTTTTAATTCTTCAAAAGCATCGGCGATGGCAGGCAAAATTGACATGCGGTTATATTCCACCAACACTTTGATCAAGTTTTGCCCTTGCTCGTTAAGCCTGTCGCCACAAATAGCCAAAAAAGTGGTTTGCAATTGACTGCTTACCACTTTTGGATCTTGAACATAGGCTTGCATTTGCGCATCATTAGATACAGCAGTTGCAAACGCCAACATTTCTGACCATTTAGCTAAGGCTTTATGCTCTTTTGCCAGTTGGTATGCAGCGACCGCGTAAGGACGTGCGATGGTTGAAATTTCAGCCATTATTTATAGCTCCGCCGCAAGGTTTGCTAGCATTTCACTGTGTGCTTTGCCATCAATTTCTTTACGCAAGATTTTTTCAGCGCCAGCAATCGCTAGGGCTGAAACTTGAGCGCGCAAACCTTCTTTGGCACGATTCACTTCTTGGTCGATTTCAGCTTTTGCACCAGCAAGAATACGATCACCCTCTGCTTTAGCATTACCTTTAGCTTCTTCAACGATTTGTGAACCACGCTTTTCAGCTTGGCCAATAATTTCGCTGGCTTTTTGCTTAGCTTCGTTCAAAGTTGCTGCTGATTTTTTAGCTGCAACATCTAATGCGCTCTTGCCTTCTTGTGCAGCGGCTAAGCCGTCAGCGATTTCTTTTTGGCGTGTTTCTATCGCTGTTAACAGCGGAGGCCAAACGAATTTCACTGTGAACCAAATCAACACAGCAAATGCGATAGCTTGTGCGATAAGTGTAAAGTTAATGTTCATTTTAGATCCAAATTAAATATCATTAAAGCAAATTATTAAAGCTTTAATCGTTAAACTAATAAGCCATAAAACAAGGGTTTGAGCCATATAAAGGCTCAAACAGTTTATTTATTGACTAATTATTTAGCAACTACGCTTAATAATGGGTTAGCAAATGCAAACATCATCGCAAGACCAACACCAATAATGAAAGAAGCATCGATAAGACCTAATAACAAGAATACTTTACCTTGTAATTGTGGAATCATTTCTGGCTGACGAGCTGCGCCTTCTAAGAAACTTGCACACATAATACCAATACCGATACAAGCACCTGCATGCGCCTAAACCAATAATTAAACCAATACCAATGCCTGTGTAGGCTTGAATCAACGCTAATGCATCCATTTTATTACCCTCTCAAAAAATAAACTAAACAACTACTGATAAAAACGACTTAAATTACAAAAAACAAACTAAAAACTTTAGCCTAGTGCGACTCATGCGCCATGGCAAGATACACCACAGTCAACATCATGAAAATAAACGCCTGTAACGCTACGATTAAAATATGGAATATTGACCAGCCTGCACCTAAAATCGCACCAAAGATTGTGCCTGTAACGCCTGTTGCTGCCCAAAGGCCTATTAACAAGAATATAACTTCGCCAGCATACATATTGCCGAACAGTCGTAATGAATGTGAAAGTGGCTTTGAAATATATTCAATCAGATTAAAAGCAAAGTTTGCAACAAACAATAATGGACTTAAAATTAGACCAATCGCACCGCCTATGCTTTTTGGCATAGCAAAGCTAGGTGAGCCAAATGGTGCACAGAACAACTCATGGATCCAACCACCTAAGCCTTTAACTTTAATTGAGAAGTAGATCATCAAGAACCATACCGCTAACGCTAACGCAAACGTGGTGTTGATATCAGAAGTCGGGACACTGCGCCAATGCTCTAGGCCAAGTGGCGCATAAACAAAGTGGTGCATAACATCGACAGGTAAAAAGTCCATTGCATTCATGGCTAATACCCATAAAAATACAGTCAACGCTGTAGGTGCAATAAAACTGTGACGGTTACCGTGGAAAATATTTTTAACTTGCTCGTCGACAAAACCAAATATCAACTCTACAAACGCCTGACCTTTAGTTGGCACTCCTGAAGTTGCGCTGCGCGCCACCCACCAAATTAAGCCCATCACTACCACACCTAGCAATACAGACATCACTAAACTGTCGTAATTAAGCATCCAAAAGCTGCCGTCACCAACAGGCTGAGCATTAAAGGTCAGGTGATGCGTGATGTAGCTTGACGGGGTAAGTGCTTGTTCTGCGTGTTCTGTAGCCATAATCTAATATTTACTCTAACTTTAAAGTGCGACTTTTAAGCCGCTCTAATTGACAAGAATTTTACTTAAACTTTTAATTTACTCAGCGCCGCTCCAGAAAACAAAGCCGCCGCAGCTAATCCGGCAATCAGCGCAAATGGCACTAACTGCTCGTACACCTTAAATATGATAATCAACATAATGATAATCACTAAAATTTTTACTGCTTCTGCTTTTAACAAATTAAGCAGAATTGCTGTTGGGTCAACATGATTTGCGCCACGTCTTGCTATCGCAGCAGCAGCTGTTGCGCCCAATAACACACTGGCTCCACCCAAAATCCCAGATATCCCTGCATTAAGCCCGGCCACTGCAAACGCAATCGCAGCAACAACTACCGTTGCAATTAGCTGAATTTTTAGCATCTTACTAAACACGTCCACGCTATTGGATGCTGACAATTTTTTGAACCCAGTTAAATGATTAAGCTTTAAAGCTTTTTTATTATTAATGTCTATTTTTAGCCTGTACAAATTTCACCAAGCTGTAAAGTCCGCGATTTTGAATTATTACCACTTTTTAGTCAAGGCTTAAGTTGTAAGCAATCAATATATGCAAACGTCATTAGCGCATGAGCTTGGCAACAATTCCATCCAACTGCTCTAAAGAGGCGTAGTTAATTTTCAAAGTGCCAGCTCCTTTTGCGTTCGCGCCGATGGTCACATTAGCGCCCACCTTGTCGCTTAACTCTTGCTCTAATCTCAACACGTCTTGGCTAGCACTCGCCTTAACCCCTGTTTTTTTTGCAGGTTTTGAAGTTTTTTCATGATGTGTTTTTACTAAATTTTCAGCATCACGTACAGATGAATTATTTAATATAATCTGTTCAGCTAACATTACTTGCTGCGCCCCACCGATTCCAATTAAAGCTCGCGCATGCCCCATATCAAGCTTGCCTGTCAGCAACATCTCTTGTACAGGCTCGCTCAAAGTCAATAAGCGTAAAAGATTAGTAACTGCAACGCGTGAGCGACCAACCGCATCCGCTGCTTTTTCATGCGTCATTGAAAACTCTTCTATCAAACGCTTGATGCCCTGGGCTTCTTCAAGCGGATTTAAGTTCTCACGCTGAATGTTTTCAATTAACGCCATGGCAAGTGCCGACTCGTCGGCAATTTCACGCACCAGCACTGGCACTTCTTCTAATCCAGCCATCTGACTTGCGCGCCAACGGCGCTCACCGGCGATAATTTCATAATACTCATCATCTGTCTGACCCGTTCGGAGCAATCGCACCAAAATCGGCTGCATAATTCCCTGCGCCAGAATAGAGTCGGCCAATGTTCTTAAAGCGGTTTCATCCATATAACTACGCGGCTGATATTTTCCTGGTCGCAACTGGCTAACTTTGAGCATCATGAGTGAGTCTGCCTCACCAACACTACCCATGTCCCCTGCCAACAGAGAGTCCAAGCCTCTGCCCAAACCTTTTAACTTAGCCATTTTTTCTCTCTTTTTGTATAATTTCTTGCGCTAACTCCATATAAGCTAACGCACCTTTTGAGCCTCTATCGTAGTCAAGCACTGATACGCCATAGCTTGGCGCCTCAGCTAAGCGGATATTGCGCGGAATAATTGTTGTATACACCTTGTCACCAAAATGCTCTATTAACTGAGCCGATACTTGATTGGCGAGCATATTGCGGTTATCAAATAATGTTCGCAGCAATCCCTCAATCTCTAAACTGGGGTTTAAATGCGCACGGACTTTTTTAATGGTATTTACCAAATCTGACAAGCCTTCTAATGCGTAATATTCACATTGCATAGGGATCATCACAGCACTTGCTGCCGTGAGCGCATTGACAGTTACTAGATTGAGGGCTGGAGGGCAATCTAAAAGCACATAGTCATAAGCTTCTGTTTTTTCTGCTTCTGCTAATTTTTTAAGTGCGACTTTTAAGCGCGTTTCGCGTGCAATTTCATTGACCAACTCTACTTCTGCACCAGCCAATTCTCGATTAGAAGGGGCGATATCAAACGCACCTTTTTCGCAGCGAACAATTACTTCTTCCAAAGACTTCTCACCAATTAATACGTGATAAATACTGTATTTAAGATGCGCCTTATCAATTCCGCTCCCAGTACTAGCGTTGCCTTGCGGATCTAAATCGATCAGCAACACGCGCCTACCTTTGCCTGCCAAGCTGGCGGCTAAATTTACGCAGGTGGTAGTTTTTCCTACGCCGCCCTTTTGATTGGTGATTGCAAGTATCTTCATTTCATCTTCTTTAATTGGATAAAGGACTTAAATATACCAAGTGCCGCTCAGCCTGCAATCCGGATACAGTTAGCGGTATTATTTTTTTTACCTGCACAGAAGCGTCTTCTAGCGCTAGGATCTCTATTTCCAACTGCGGCGCAACGCCTTTCATAGCGAGCCATATTCCACTGGGAGACAGTAAATGTTTGGTCAATTTAACAAATAACGCCATCTCAGAAAATGCGCGGGAAATAATTAAATCATATCCAAACTCTTTTTTTAAAGCTTCAACCCGTCCTGTTTCAACATGAAAGTTAGGCAAGCCCAATTCACCTTTGGCTTGGCGCATGAAACTGGTTTTTTTCATAACTGCGTCAATAGCGGTCACTTGTAAATCGGGCAAACAAATCGCCAAGGGAATGCTCGGCAGTCCTGCGCCAGCACCAACATCCAGTAAATGCTTCGCGCCCGAAGCTTCAACATAAGTCAATACACTCAAGGAGTCTAGTAAATGCAAGGTGACCATCTCTAAAGGATCACGCACTGCCGTTAGGTTATGCACCTGATTCCATTTCTGCAGAAGCAATAAATACTTTACTAACTGCGCTTTCTTTTCTTCTGAAATGTGCAAACTCATGTCAGCCAAACCAACCTCTAACTTTGCATGTAAGCTCAACGCTAACATTAGGCTACGTTTTCTACAGGGGGGATTGGCGACGACTCTTCGGGTGAATTATCAATCGTTTTAGCTCTTGATTTTCGTTTTAGGTATACGAGCAACAATGAAATAGCGGCAGGCGTAATACCTGAAATGCGGCCGGCCTGGCCTATAGTTTGCGGCTTGTGTGCGTTAAGCTTCTGCTGTGCTTCGATGGGTAATCCATGAATTTCACGATAGTCTAAATCCGCTGGTAATTTCGTATTTCCCTGACCTCGACTCCTCGCCACCTCATCTGTTTGACGGTCAATATACCCTTGATATTTTGCCGCGATTTCTATCTGCTCGCGCACCACTGGTTCAATCTCACCTAAACCTTCAGCACCCAAAGATAGCAAGGCCTCATAACTAACCTCAGGCCGACGTAACAATTCAAATAAACTGTATTCATGTTCCAATGGCTTCCCAAAGATTTCTTGCATTTTCTCAGCATTGAGATTTGCAGGCTGCACATACGTCTTTCTTAATCGCGCCTGCTCACGCACTACCGCTTCCTGCTTCCGACTAAAAGCTTCCCAGCGCACATCATCAACCAAGCCTAATTTACGGCCAATTTCTGTTAAACGCATATCTGCATTATCTTCACGAAGCTGTAATCGATACTCTGCTCTTGAGGTAAACATACGATAGGGCTCGGTTACGCCACGCGTAATTAAATCGTCCACCAGCACACCAAGATAAGCTTCATCACGGGCAGGGCACCAAGACTCTTTACCCTGGACATATAATGCGGCATTGGCGCCCGCTAGCAAACCTTGTGCTGCAGCCTCTTCATAACCCGTGGTGCCATTTATCTGTCCAGCAAAAAATAACCCCCGCACCGCTTTGGTTTCGAGTGAGTTTTTTAGGCCTCGCGGATCGTAATAATCGTACTCAATCGCATAACCTGGACGCAAAATATGAGCCTCTTCCAAACCTTTTACTGATCGCACTAATGCAAGCTGTATATCAAATGGCAAACTAGTCGAAATGCCATTAGGATAAATTTCGTTGGTGGTTAATCCTTCGGGCTCTAGAAATATCTGATGGGAATCCTTATCCGCAAAGCGATGGATTTTATCTTCCACGCTAGGGCAATAACGTGGCCCCACACCTTCAATAACCCCTGTGTACATTGGGGATCGATCCAAACCACTTCGTATAATGTCGTGGGTGCGCTCATTTGTATGCGTAATCCAGCAAGAAATCTGCGCTGGATGTTGTGCTACATTCCCTAAAAATGAGAATACTGGAACAGGCACGTCGCCCGCCTGTTCTGTCATGACTGAATAATTAATGCTACGCCCATCAATCCGCGGCGGCGTTCCCGTTTTTAGTCGTCCTGCCGGCAATCCGATTTCGCGCAAACGTGCGGCAAGGGAAATGGAAGGGGGGTCTCCGGCACGCCCAGCACTGTAACTTTGCATCCCCACATGAATCAAACCACCTAGAAAAGTACCGGCTGTTAGCACTACAGCTTTTGCATTAAACCGCAATCCGATTTGGGTAATGACACCACAGGCGCGATCGCCGTCTAAAATAATGTCATCAACAGCTTGTTGAAATAACCATAGATTAGGTTGATTTTCCAAACGGTGGCGTATAGCGGCTTTATATAGAACACGATCAGCCTGCGCACGCGTCGCTCGTACAGCTGGACCTTTAGATGAGTTTAAAATTCTAAATTGTATGCCACCTTCGTCCGTTGCAGCCGCCATGGCGCCGCCAAGAGCGTCGATTTCCTTAACTAAATGCCCTTTACCAATACCGCCTATGCTTGGATTACAAGACATTTGCCCTAAAGTTTCAATGTTATGGCTTAGTAATAAGGTTTTTTGCCCCATTCTTGCGCTAGCAAGTGCAGCCTCGGTGCCGGCATGTCCTCCGCCCACCACAATTACATCAAAAATATCAGGAAAATTCATATGGAAAAAGTATAAAATAGGGTTAAAGTCATAGAGATTGCAGTTTAACGTAAACTTGCTTGCAGGTCATGTAAATCCAAGTTTTTATGATTGTTTCACGTGAAACCTTAATGCTTTTTTGCGTGGCGCTCATTGGCAATAAAGAATCGCAATAGACGCAACCTTAAAAACCGTCAGGCTTTAATGCACAAAATACCTAAATAATCGATTTAAGATTTTTAGTACATTTAAAGATAAAATATATTATGAAAAAAATTAATTTCGTTTTAGCGACTTTATTAGCTTTCGTAGCTACTGCTGCTCACGCCGATATTGCTAATGCAGAAAAACTTGCGCACAAATATACTTCCATTGCGAAAAGTGTAAATGCTAATTTTTCTGGCCCAAGTGTCGCAGACGGTAAATTCTTTTTTAACCGTAAAATTAAAACCGCTGCTGGCAAAGCGCAGGCTTGCGCATCTTGCCATACATCAAATCCTGCTGACGAAGGTAAGCATGCCGTGACGGGAAGAGCCATTCGGCCGCTTTCACCGGCGGTAAACTTCAAACGCTTTAGCGATATTGACAAAGTGGAAGAGCAATTTACTAGACACTGCAATGACGTTATCGGCAGTGACTGTACTGCCGCAGAAAAAGCGAATTTCATTACTTACTTAATGACAGAAAAGACACCTTCAGAAAAGAAGTAATACGCAGACACCGATAATGGGGCTATTTCCCTATACAGAATTTGGAGAATATTTCACCCAAAAGATCATCCGGGGTGAATTCTCCCGTGATGCTTGCCAAATCATCTTGAGCCAAACGTAACTCTTCAGCCAGTAACTCTGCAGAATTCATTTGCCACTTTGCACTATTCAAATGTGCGTCTACTTGAGAAAGCGCTTGCAGATGCCTGGCTCGCGCCATAAAAATACCCTCTGAATTACTTTGGTACCCAGCAAGCGCTAGCAAGTGATTTTTAAGCAACGCCAAACCATCTCCCGTTTTCGCGGAAAGGTAAATATGGGTTGCCCCGTCTATTTCCTGACAAGATGGCTGGGTATTACCCACATCGATTTTGTTATGCACCCAAATTTTGCGGATTTCTCGTGGCAAGCGGGCTAGAATCGTTTTTTCTTGTTCGCCTATGCCATGGGCTGCATCAACCAACAATAATGCGATATTGGCCGTTTCTGTAGCTCGCCAAGTTCGTTCAATACCGAACTTTTCTACCTCATCGTCAGTTTCTCGCAGACCCGCCGTGTCAATAATATGCAGCGGAACTCCGTTGATTTGTATTGCATTTTTTATGGTGTCTCTCGTGGTGCCTGCAACGGATGTAACAATGGCGACATCTTCACCTGCCAACTGATTCATTAAGCTAGACTTTCCAACGTTAGGCTGGCCTACCAATACGACCACAATGCCCTCACGCAACAAACTACCTTGCTTCGCTTTAGAAAATACGGCCGTAAGTTCAACCATAATTGTTGCTAGCTTTTCAGCAACCCGTCCTTGTGTAATAAAATCAATTTCTTCTTCTGGAAAATCTAGGCATGCTTCAACGAACATACGTAAATCAGTCAGCTTAAGGAGTAGGGCGTTGATGTGTTTTGAAAATTCACCAGAGAGTGATCGAACTGCACTTTTAGCGGCTTCCACCGTAGCCGCACTAATAACATCGGCAACAGCTTCTGCTTGGGCAAGATCCAACTTGTCGTTTAGATAGGCCCTCCTAGTAAACTCTCCAGGTTCAGCTTGGCGTGCACCAAGCTCTATGCAGCGCGCCAAAAGAATTTGCATTAATGCTGTGCCGCCGTGAGCCTGAAGTTCAAGCACATCCTCACCAGTATATGAGTGCGGATTAGAATAGAAAATGGCAATGCCACGATCAATGAGCGTGCCATCTTCCAAATTAAAATCAAGATATGCTGCATGGCGAGGGGTTGGGCACTGGCCCAAAATACCAAGTGCAATTAAACGAGAGGCGGGGCCGGAAACTCGAACAATTCCTATGCCCCCAGCACCTGATGCGGTCGCAATCGCTGCAATTGTTTCCACTACGTTAGTGTTTGACACCTGATTTTTTGAGCAACGCTTCAGCATGAATCATTTTGTTGATGTACCACTGCTGTGTAATTGACAGTACATTATTAACCAACCAATACAAAACTAATCCAGCTGGGAAGAAGAAAAAGAACACACTGAACACAACTGGCATCCACGTCATTACCTTAGCCTGCAATGGATCTGCTGGTTTCGGGTTAAGTCGCGTTTGAATAATCATGGTAGCGCCCATGAGTATTGGTAAGATATAGAAGGGATCAATCGCTGACAGGTCTTGAATCCATCCAAAGAAAGGAGCGTGGCGAAGCTCTACTGAGCCTAACAACATCCAATACAGTGAAATAAACACTGGGATCTGAACCAATATAGGCAAACAACCACCCATAGGATTGATTTTCTCTTTTTTATACAACTCCATCATCGCAGCCTGCATTTTTTGGCGATCATCGCCAAACTTTGCTTTCATAGACTCTAGTCGGGGAGCCAATTCACGCATTTGTGCCATGCTACGGTAACTTGAAGCGGATAGTCTGAAAAATGCAGCCTTAATTAAGACAGTCAATAAGATAATCGCCACCCCCCAGTTACTCACTAATGCGTGTATTTTCGATAACATCCAAAATAGAGGCGAAGCTACAACTGTTAACCAACCATAATCCACCGTATATTCTAAGCCAGGTGCAGTTGATATCAAATCAACCTTGGTTTGAGGTCCAGAGAAAAGACGGGCAGGAACAACTAGTGTAGCGCCAGGAGCAATCGTCGCTAATGCGCTTTTGCTACCTATCGTGTACATATGTTCATTAATTTTCTTACTGTAAAAATCACGCACTAAACCATCTTTTGGGATCCAAGCACTTACAAAATAATGCTGTAACAACCCAACCCAACCATCATTGGAGCTAAGCTTAAGCGCCTCTTTATCCATATCTGCAAACTTTAACTTTTTAAACTTGGTTGCCTCTGAGTAATATGCACCGCCAGTGAAGGTTGGCATTAATTTAGAACCTTGGTTAGATAAGTTGTCATGCACTATTTGATAATAAACGGCCGGTGTAATCGCGTTGGCTGAGCCATTTTTAACTTCATATGTGACATCAATTGCATAGCGATTACGATGGAATGTGTATATTTTGTCTACGCTGACGCCGTTGCTAAGCCAATTTAGTCGGACCTCAAGTGAATCTTGATCCGGTTGCATTTGGTAGCTCATTGCACTCGTTGTAAAAACTGCTTTGTGTGTAGGTAAGTCAGCACCAATTAAACCAGTTTGCGCAACGTAGGTCATCGGGTTAGCAGAGTCATCTAGTAACACAAAGTTTGTTTTATCATTATCAGCTGCACGATGCTTAAGCAATTCAAGTCTACGGAGGTCACCGCCAGTAGTTTCAATATCGGCTTTATAAAGATCGGTAACTACGCTAATCCGCTGCCCACTAGCCAACTTATAGTCTGACTCTGCCGGCATCTCCGTTTTAGATATAACTGTGGCATTTGTCGATTGGCTAGGAACGCTATTGTCCGTTGGCGCATTACTGCTAATTTGTTGGATAATTTCTGCCGGTGCATGTTGACGCTGCCAGGCCTCCCAAAGCATCAATATAGACATTGAAAATATAACAAACAGTACTAAACGTCTTGTATCCATAATTTTATTGCAATCTTTTTAAAATATTAGTAATAAATTCTAGTTGTTGCCCTATGGCGCAGGATCGTGGCCGCCTGGGTGCCATGGATGGCATCGCAATAAACGTCGGATTGCATAATAAGCACCTCGTAAGGCTCCATGCTTATTAATAGCATCTAAGGCATATTGAGAACAGGTAGGAGAAAACCGACATTGCTGGCCAAAAAATGGACTTAATAAAATTTGGTACATTTTAATAAGCCAAATCAACAAATACGCCATCATATTCTTCACGGCGTTAAGTATAAACAATCATTCATTAGATTGTGCATTTATGACAACATTTAATTGATTATTCAACTGTGTAGGCTGTTTAGCATTGCTGATGATTAACTTGAGTAATAAAGAATCAAACTCTTGCTTTATTTGAGAAAAATTTACCCTGTCAAACTTTTTTTGCACTCGGACGACTAGATCAACATGAGCTATTTGATGTTGCTGTATCCGAAAGAACTCACGTAGAACACGGCGCATATAATTTCGGTCCACAGCCAATTTACAGGTTTTTTTACCTACCACCAAACCCAAACGCGCCTGTTCTTGACTATTAGGCTGATAGTGCATGACTAAATAATGTGCGGAAATACGCTTGCGGAAATTAAAAACGGATGAAAATTCATCCGTTTTAAGTAGCTTAGCTTGTTTAGAAAACCTAAGCGAAGTCAAAATTATCAATAATCCTGTTATTAAAACAAAATTAGATAAAATGCTTTGAAATAATAAAGCCCTAAGGGCCTTACGACTATAGACCTAAGCGTGTACGGCCTTTAGCACGGCGTCTTGCAATAACAGCACGACCACCCTTTGTTGCCATGCGAACTAAAAAGCCATGCGTACGTGCGCGGCGTGTCTTAGAAGGTTGATAGGTACGTTTCATGTAAATCTCCAGCGATGCAGAATGCTATAAAGGGCACTATTAGAACCGATAACGGCACCATCTGTCAACGTTTATTTAGTTTGATTTACTTAATAATTGCTTGTGGATAAGTTAATCTAAAACAGCTAAAATACAGACTATCGTATAAAAAATATTATTGTTTTTATATGAATAAAATAATAAATAAAAACAATTAGTTATATAAATAATAACGCTATAGTCTAGCTATGGCTAAGGTAAAAATCGTAGATGGAAAATTTTTGGCCTACATGCCTCCGTCGTTTTGAGAAGGAACTGTCGACACAACAGTTCAATACATGGATTAAACCACTAATCGCTGAAATCGAAGGTAATGTGGTTAGACTGGTCGCGCCTAATCGCTTTGTAATGCAGTGGGTTAAAGAGCGTTTTCTTAAAAAAATTGACCTTTTCGCTTCTGAATCTAGCTTAGATAATATGCGAATTGAGCTTGTTTTAAGTGAGTCCGATCCCAAAGCCACTGTGTCAAATCCTAAAAACGATAAGAGCCCACAACAAAAAAATGTCGTTGCGGATATGATTCAAAACAATGGCGCAGCAACATTAACCAAAGCGCTTAAAGTAACCTCTAATAAAAACAATGAAAGTTCAGGCCTAAACCCAGCGTTTAATTTTGATAATTATGTTACTGGCCGTGCTAACCAGTTGGCGCGCGCTGCTGCGATACAAGTAGCCCAAAATCCAGGTACCGCATACAACCCGTTGTTTATCTACGGCGGGGTCGGTTTAGGTAAAACCCATTTGTTACAAGCCATTGGTAATGAATTAAAACAGCATAATCCAGATGCAAAAATACGTTATTTGCATGCAGAACGTTACGTTTCTGATGTCGTCAAAGCATACGAGCACAAGGCTTTTGATGAGTTTAAGCGACAATATCACTCTTTAGATTTGCTTCTTATTGATGATATTCAATTTTTTGCCAAAAAAACACGCACTCAAGAAGAGTTCTTCTATGCTTTTAATGCGCTAATTGAAGCCAAGAAACAAATTATTATTACTTGCGATACTTACCCCAAAGAAATTATAGATGTTGATGAGCGACTAAGAACTCGCTTTAGTTGGGGTTTAACCGTTGCAGTCGAACCGCCTGAATTAGAAATGCGTGTCGCTATTTTACTTAAGAAGGCTGAAGCTGTTAATTTAGATCTGCCTGAAGATGTAGCATTCTTTATTGCAAAACAAATACGTTCAAGCGTACGCGAGCTTGAAGGCGCACTCAATCGCATTATCGCGATGGCTAAATTTACCGGGCATGTCATTGATGTGCATCTAGCAAAAGATGCATTAAGGGACTTAATTGCCGTTCGTGGTCGTCAAATCACCATGGAAAATATTCAAAAAACTGTCGCAGATTATTACAAAATTAAAGTGGCTGAGATGTATAGCAAAAAGCGTACGCGTAATTTTGCGCGTCCCCGTCAAATTGCTATGGCCTTATCTCGTGAATTGACCAATCATAGCTTTCCGGAGATTGGCGAGGCATTTGGTGGCAGGCATCACACTACTGTAATGCATGCCTGTGATGAAATTGATTTATTAAGGCAAAATGACCCAACCTTTACTAGGGACATTAGTTTCTTGGTTCAAGTAATTAGAGATTAAAATCACATTTTTTTAACAAAAATCGTTTAAGATCTTCATTAAAATCATGTGTAATGTTAAGGATATGTTGTGGATGAAATAAGGATAAGTACGTGTTTTACGAATTCCTAATATTTTCTCAACAATTTATCCACAGTAGTTTATGTCATTATGCAGACAGCAATATACGAATTAAGTAATTGATTTAAAAGTAAAATAATTGGTTATCCACAAAAATACGCTCTATTATTATTGTTATTATTTATATATATATTATTTAGGTTATAAAAGATGAATATACAAATCAACCGCGACACTTTACTAAAACCGCTTACCTCGGTTGCTAGCATTGTAGAAAAAAGACATACATTACCTATACTCTCTAATTTGTTATTAGAAGCAAAGCAAAATAAAATTCACCTCACAGCGACTGATTTAGAAATGCAAATTTCTTTATCAATAGATAGTGCAGCTGGCAAAGAGTTTTCAACAACAATAGCCGCAAAAAAATTACTTGATATCTGTCGATCATTGCCAGATAACTCTGAAATTAATATGGCCACTAATGAAAGCCGCATTACATTAAAAGCAGGTAAAAGCCGTTTTAACTTACAAACATTGCCATCTGCTGATTACCCTGTAATGACAAAGACCCATAGGGTTAAGTACTTTGGTAACTATTGGCCAACGCCAACTTAAAGATTTATTAAAACAAGTTGAATTTGCGATGGCCCAACAAGATATCCGTTATTACCTTAATGGTTTGTTGTTTGAAGTTTCTGCGAATCGTTTAAATATCATCGGTACAGATGGGCATCGTTTAAGTTTTACATCTACAGAATTAAAACAAAATTACGATAAACAAGAAATTATTCTGCCAAGAAAAACAGTAATTGAATTAATTAAATTATTAGATGATAGTGATGAAGATGTTCAGATAGAATTGTCTAGCAATCAGGTAAATTTTAGTTTTGCAAACATTAAACTAATTTCTAAAGTTATTGATGGTAAGTTCCCTGATTACAATCGCGTTATTCCAAATGGTCATCAAAATACATTCACGACTGAGAGATTAGGTGTATTGTTGGCAATGCAACGTGCCTCAATTTTATCAAACGAGAAATATCGCGGCATTCGTATGGTATTAAGTGAAAATAATCTAAAATTAATAAGTACAAATAGCGATCAAGAAGAAGCTGAAGAAGAACTTGAAGTAAACTACAGTGGTGATAAGTTGGATATAGGTTTTAATGTTACGTATTTAATAGATGTATTGAATAACACGACTAGTGAGCAAGTAACTTTTTCTTTTGCAGATGCCAATAGTAGTTGTTTAGTTACAGTACCGAATAACGCACACTATAAATATGTAGTAATGCCAATGCGGATATAAACTTTATGTTTATAGTGTCGGCAATAAAAAAATGTTTCACGTGAAACTAAGCAAAAAATTAATAGCAAAATCAAGATAACTTAAAAAAGACTAATGGCATGGCTGAAAACAAACCAGTAACACCTGATTACGATTCATCAAGTATTAAGATACTAGAGGGCTTAGATGCGGTGCGTAAGCGCCCTGGTATGTATATCGGCGACACCTCGGATGGGTCAGGTTTGCATCACATGGTATTTGAAGTTTTGGATAATGCTATTGATGAAGCATTGGCCGGACATTGTAATGAAATTAAAGTAATTATTCATATAGATAATAGTGTTAGCGTTAGTGATAATGGGCGCGGCATTCCAACTGATATTAAATATGATGATATTAAAGCGGTAAAACGTTCAGCTGCAGAAATTGTAATGACTGAATTGCATGCAGGCGGTAAATTTGACCAAAATTCCTACAAGGTATCCGGTGGCTTACATGGGGTAGGGGTGTCTGTAGTAAACGCACTCTCTGATTGGTTGCGCTTGAAAATTTGCCGAAATGGTGAAGTGCATCAAATGGAATTTAGACGCGGCGTTCCTGTGGCGCCGTTGGCGCTTACTGGCACGACGGAGCGTCGTGGAACTGAAGTACATTTTCTAGCGTCCATTGAAACTTTTTTACTGGTCGAATATCACTTTGAAATTTTAGCAAAGCGCATTCGGGAATTATCATTCTTAAATAACGGCGTTAAAATTGAATTGATAGATCAACGATCTGGTAAAAGTGAAAACTTTGCCTACTCGGGTGGTGTAAGAGGTTTTGTGGAATACATGAACCGCACCAAAACTGTACTGCACCCAAAACCATTCTATGCCATTGGTGAAAAAGATGGCATGACCGTTGAAGTGGCTATGCAGTGGAATGATTCCTACAGCGAAACCGTGCAATGTTTTACCAACAACATTCCACAGCGGGATGGTGGATCTCATTTAACTGGTCTACGCACAGCAATGACGCGCACGCTTAATAACTACATTGAGCAAAATGATTACGCGAAAAAAGCTAAAGTTGAAACTACCGGTGATGACATGCGTGAAGGTATTACCTGTGTGTTATCAGTAAAAGTGCCAGAACCAAAATTCTCATCACAAACTAAAGATAAGTTAGTGTCTAGTGAAGTGCAGCCAGTAGTATCAGAGGTGGTATCAGCTAAATTGGCCGAGTATCTTCTAGAAAATCCAATTGATGCCAAAATCATTATTGGTAAAATTGTAGAGGCTGCACGCGCTCGTGAAGCAGCACGTAAGGCGCGAGATATCACTCGCCGTAAAGGTGTTATGGATACAATGGGCTTGCCTGGTAAATTGGCGGACTGCCAAGAGCGTGATCCAGCAAAATGTGAAATCTATCTAGTGGAAGGTGATTCTGCGGGCGGCTCAGCTAAGCAAGGACGTGATCGTAAATTCCAGGCTATTTTGCCTCTTAAAGGTAAGATTTTAAACGTTGAAAAAGCACGTTTTGATAAGCTAATTGGTTCGCAAGAAATTGCTACACTCATTACCGCGCTAGGCACCAGTATTGGGAAGGCTGATTTTAACGCAGAAAAGTTACGCTATCACCGTATCATCATCATGACGGATGCCGACGTGGATGGTGCACATATCCGTACATTGCTGCTCACATTCTTCTATCGCCAAATGACTGAATTAGTAGAGCGCGGCCATATTTATATTGCACAGCCACCACTATATAAAGTCAAACAAGGTAAAGACGAGCGTTATTTAAAAGATCAACAAGAGTTAGATCAGTACTTATTGCAATCGGCACTTAAAGGCGCTGAACTAGTAACTAAAACAAATGGCGCTATTATTTCTGATGCGCCACTTGCAGAAATCGCCAAGCAAATGGTGGTAACAGAAGCGGTGATTCGCCGTATTTCATCTTTATATGATGAAAGCGTATTGCGTGCCATTCAAGACTTGGGTGAGTTAAGCTTAGCCACAAAAGAAAGCACAGAAGCGGCTGCCGAGAAACTGCGCCCTATACTAGGCGCCATCGGTTCAGAAGTGATTGTAGGCTTCGATCAAGAAGCTGGTACGTATCGCTTAGAAGTAAATAAATACGTGCACGGAAACTTACAGTGTTGTGTGATTAATGCTGAATTTTTAGGGTCTGGTGATTACAGACAAATCAGCAAAATGTCAGTAATGCTTCAAGGTTTAATTGGTGAAGGCGCTGTAATTAAGCGCGCTGAAAAAGAGCTTGCAATCACGACATTTAAACAAGCGTTAGATTGGCTACTTGAAGAAGCGCGTCACAACCTAAATATTCAGCGCTACAAAGGTTTGGGCGAAATGAACCCTTCGCAATTATGGGAAACGACAATGGATCCAACCGTGCGACGCTTACTTAAAGTACAAATTGATGATGCGATTGCCGCTGATGAAATTTTTAC
>TBL_comb47_HYPODRAFT_10003089_pt1 | contig 20051 bp, 13 predicted proteins | sample TroBogypolimnion_40_FD_10682 | JGI IMG/M metagenome (IMG submission 10682) | reverse complement strand
CTTTCGGTGTCGGTTTTCGAAAAAACCGAGATTTCATGCGCCTTGCAGCCTGATGCCAGTACACCAAAAATATTGCCCAACGCTAACCAATTGAAATTGTTCAATTTTTAACCGGACGACACTGATGCTGGGTGTAAGCCGTATGCCGCGAAAGGTTGTGTGGCTTGATATGGTCTTGGTCGATGACAGTCCACTGCCCCCATCCACTTCGACTCCACAGGTTGAGCATCGCGCTGCCGAGCGACCCGACGCCAATCAGTACGCCGGCCGGGCCCTCGTCGGCGATGCCTGACTGCCTTCTAGCCGCCGCGGAGTCGTTCCGATTCAGCACGTCCATTGGGTAGATTCTTTGGGAGCACCACTGCGTCGCTGGCAAAGCGTTCAACACATCCTTGTAGTAGCGCCTTTCGTGTTGCATCAATGCGCCAACGGCGACGCCAAGTTCCAGTGCACCCATCTGTACCACAAATGCCCTATGACTGACGCCAACCGGATCACTACCCTCGGTCCTGCATACAGGGACGTGCAGGAGAATGACCGTGAACTTGCCTTCAGCCGTCGCCGGAATACCGGCATCACCGACACGTTCCTGCAGCGCAGTACGAAGCGCAGAAAAGAGGTCGGTTCCGCGCCTCGTCAAAATGTCGGCGAGCTGACCGAGCGTTGCAGGATCACGTTCGACGAAGCCATGCAACACGGGTGCCAGGATCAACTCGATAGGAACTGCGGTGCCGGTATTTGGAGCGTTGTCCTTTGGGATCGCGTCCAGGAAGCAGGTAAAGCCTTTGTCGGACCTTTCCGGGCCCCGGGCGATCACGAAACGATGTGCCCGACTCTTGCGAAGCTCCGCCATATTCCATGGCACGACGAGTTCGTACTTGGTCGCGAAGAACAGGTGCTCGACCGGTTGGTCTGCCGGATGCAGTGCACCCTGGGCGCTCTGCTCAAGCCACCACTGAACTCGGCGCAAAAAGCTCGGTGGCGTCCATGTGCGCATCACAGTGGCCACCGGCTCGAAATAGAGGCACAAGCTTGCGGGCGCGTCGGGACTCCCCTGATTTTGATGCATCAGGATCGGAAAGTTCTTGCGCAGCGCCAAGACCTCGATCAGTTGCTTGGAGTTGTCGGGGACGCACAGGGCGAGGCGCTCGCGATAATTGATGCCGTAGGTGTTTTTTGGTGGCACTCCGTCGCACTCAACTTCGACGATGAGGCATTCAAGCGTGGTTGCGCCCTCAACGCAATGCTTCAGAAGCTGGATCACCGAGTAGTCACGCTGCCGCGTGACCGCTTCGAGCAGTGCCCTCGCGCGCGGGATCGTAAGCGCCGCAACGGAAGAAACTTCGCTGACGTTGGAGAATTCGTGATACGTCTCGCCCATCAGCCCGCCCGTGGTGGCGACGATAAGATGATGGCAGGTGCGCCGATCGACCCCGAGCGCTTCCAAGTAACCCCGCCACTCGTGATCTCGAAGGTGATTGGTTCCGGCTTGCTCGCGTTTGGCTCTTCCATCGTTACGAGAAATTTGCGGCCACCTACCTCTTTCAAGTATCGCTCGTAGGCTTTTCTGGCCTGGATATGAGGCGGCTGTATTTGGGCGTACGAATCCTTCACGTCGGGGATCGGCTTGCTGCAACTGACGATGTACGCATCCTTTTTTCCCTGCAAAAGGAGTTCCTTGACCAGCGGCTTGGGTTCGGTCTCATTCTCGCCCTTCTGGCCCTCCTCATTCAGGGCCAAGTAGCTGCAGTGATGCGGGATGTTGAACAGGTCCCAGGCAAGCCGATCATCGTTCTTGTGGTACCGCGTTGTCCTGACCATGTCTTCAATCTCCGCCCACGTCGCGTCGCCCACCTCAAGATAGTCGTAGTCCGCACCGCCGACACGGAGGCGCACATTGAAAATCAAAGATGCCTGATTCCGGATGATGTCACCGTCGTCGCAGTGCTTGATGAACGGCGAGTGGCAGAAAAACTCGACACCGTCGGTCGGCAGCGAAAAGCCCGGCACAATCGTGCCCGCGTCGATGAACAAATGGTCACGCGCCGATGCTGGTTCGCCTCGGTCCTTCAGGCAGGGCTCCAGCCAATCCATGAGAACCTGAGGCTTCGAGAACACCAAAATGTCCTTGCCGTCCAACAGGCGGTAGCGGGCTTCTTGACGTAGCAGGACATTCTCATCGCTCTGGTGGTCATTGTCGGTTTCTTCCGCCAGCATCGCGGCTGGAACCCAGAGTTCACGAATCTTGATCCGGCCCTCGCCCTGATACTTTTTGGCATGCTGCAGCTCGAAAAATTCGGTGCTCCCCTGGATGTGATCCAAGTCGCCATGCGTGAATGCAACAACATCGAAGTAGTCGCGGCCGGCCTTCTTCAGGTCGTCTTTGAGGCGAGTCTTGAGGTCGATTTCCGGCGCGTCTGGATCCTCGCCCTTACCCCTGTGACAAAAGTCGAAGAGCACCCTCCGTCCAGCGGACAGAACGATTTGCGTTGTATCACCGTTGCCAACGGGATAAAAAATCACTTGATGGGTTAATGCCACGATTTTCCTTTCGGTTGCTGCAATAAATGCATCATATAAGACTCATTATGAGTCGTAGTATATCATCAATATAAGTCTTATCAAAGCAACCTTTAGGCTGGTATGATGCTCTCGGATCGGCGTACCGTCATATAGCGAAGGCAGCCAAGCAGAAAACATGTCCACTGAACCCGAAGACCTCACACAACCTCAGCGCGACCGGCTCGCGTTCATTGAACTGCGCGTGCGCTTTCTGGGCGAAGTTCGCCGCCAAGACCTCTTCACTCGCTTCAGCATTCAGGCAGCCGCAGCGTCGCGTGACCTAGCTACCTATAAAGAACTGGTTCCGGGCAACATCGACTACGACAGCAAGAACAAGGTCTACGTCCGCGCCGAATGGTTCCGGCCATTTTTTGACTTCAACCCAACGCGGGTGCTGACGTGGCTAACCCAGGGCTATGGCGACAACGAGCCCATGCGTCACCGTCCGCTGATCGCAACCGAAGCAGCTACCGAAATCAGCAACCCCGACCTGGAGACGCTTTCTGTCATCACGCGCGCGATCTTTCGCAAGACGGCGATCCAGGTTACGTATCGGGCGCTCACCAGCGGGATGACCACTCGCGAGATCGTGCCCTTCGCGTTGGCAGACAACGGTAGCCGCTGGCATGTGCGTGCATACGACCGACGGTCTCATGAGTTTCGCGATTTCGTTCTGGCCCGGGTTGCCGATGCCCGATTCGTCGATGGCCCGATCGCAGACGACGAACGACCAGACCAAGATATCCAATGGAACCGTATTGTCGAATTGGAACTGGTGCCACACCCAGCCAACATGCGCAATCCCGACACAATCGAGTCCGAGTACGGCATGTCCGAAGGAAAGCTCGTTGCCCGCGTGCGCGCGGCGCTCGTGGGTTACATGCTCCGCCGATGGAATGTCGACTGCACGCCCGACCACAGCCTGAAGGGTGGTGAGAACCACCTCTGGCTGAAGAACTGGCAGGCCCTGTACGGCGTGACGAACTTAGTACTCGCTCCGGGATATGAGCCTGAGGAAAAGGCTTAGAAATGCTAAAACTTGAGGACATCAAGAAAAATGCGGCCATCTCTGGAATCGAGCCGGGGCACGTGGTTCGCGTTGTCACAACTGAGCCCATTGGTGATAACGCACTCACTGTCTATTACAAAACACCAGACGGCAAGCTTTTAGAGCGCATGCTGTTCCGCGCCGACGAGGCCAATCTTTCATTGGCTGAAGCTGGCAGGCCCTGGGCATTTGATGCGCCGGGTGACGAGTTCAAGTTGGCGGTTGAGGCTTACCGGATCAATCTTGCGCACCTGTTCGATCCCATGATGGCGGTCCACACTTCTAATGTGGAGCCGCTGCCCCACCAAATTTCGGCGGTGTACGAATCTATGCTTCCACGCCAGCCACTGCGCTATGTGTTGGCTGATGACCCAGGCGCCGGCAAGACGATCATGGCTGGCCTCCTCATTCGCGAGTTGCTCATGCGCGCTGATGCCAAGCGCGTGCTGATCGTCGCACCCGGTAGCTTGGTCGAGCAGTGGCAAGACGAAATGTTCGAAAAATTCAGCCTGTCATTCACATTGTTCTCGCGTGAGCAGGTCGAGCAGTCACGCAGTGGCAACCCCTTCGATGACATTGACCTGATGGTTGCCAGGATTGACCAGCTCTCCCGCAATGAAGACCTCCAAGAAAAACTGCGCCTTTCGCACTGGGATTTGATCGTGGTTGACGAGGCTCACAAGCTTTCTGCCAACTACTTTGGCAACAAGGTCAACAAGACCAAGCGCTTTCAACTTGGCGAGTTGCTGGGCTCTATCACTCGGCATTTTCTGCTGATGACTGCAACCCCGCACAACGGCAAGGAAGAAGACTTTCAGCTCTTTATGTCGTTACTGGACTCAGACCGCTTTTACGGCAAATTCCGTGATGGCGCACACAAGGTTGACGTAACTGACCTGATGCGTCGCACCGTCAAAGAAGACATGCTTCGATTTGATGGAACCAAGTTGTTCCCTGACCGCCGTGCTATCACCGCTAACTACAAACTTTCAGACCTGGAGGCTGCGCTTTACGCCGCGGTCACCGACTACGTCAAGGAGGAAATGAACCGGGCAGATCAACTTGACGGTCAACGTAAAGGCACCGTTGGATTCGCGCTTACCTCCTTGCAACGTCGCTTGGCGTCCAGTCCAGAGGCGATTTACCAGTCACTCAAACGCAGGCGCAACAAACTCAAAAGTCGAGTCGAAGACGAAAAGCTACGCAGTCGAGGTCATATCCTGGCGGAAACGCTTAACGTTACCGGTGCACCTGAAGATATATGGGAGTCCGACGACGCGCTATCGCCAGACGATTACGAGAATTTTGAAGAGGCTGTGGTCGATCAGGCAACAGCCGCCCAAACTATCCAAGAGCTCGAGGCCGAAATCATCATCCTTGATGCACTGGAAGAGCAGGCGAAACAGGTCGTGCACTCCGGTCAAGACCGGAAGTGGGATGAACTTTCCAATCTGCTGCAATCGCCAGCAATGCGTGAAGAGAGTGGTCGCCAGCGCAAGATCATCATCTTCACGGAACACCGTGACACTCTGAATTACCTGGCGGTCAAAATTCGCGGGCTCATTGGCAGCGAAGAAGCCGTGACTATGATTCACGGCGGCGTAAAGCGGGAAGAGCGGCGCAAGGTCCAGGAACTATTCCGCAACGATCCTGGCACTCGCGTTTTGCTGGCTACCGATGCGGCTGGCGAAGGCGTCAACCTTCAAAACGCCAACCTGATGGTCAATTACGACCTGCCTTGGAACCCCAACCGTCTTGAGCAGCGCTTTGGCCGCATCCATCGTATCGGCCAAACTGAAGTCTGCCATTTGTGGAATATGGTCGCGTCAGAAACCCGCGAGGGTGACGTGTTCCAGCGCCTGTTCGAAAAGCTTGAAGTCGAGCGCGAAGCCTTGGGTGGTCGCGTGTTTGACATCCTTGGCGAAGTGTTTGAGGACAAAAGCCTCAAGGACCTTTTGATAGAAGCAATACGGTACGGTGAAGACCCCGAAGTCCGTGCGCGCCTGCTGCGCAAGATCGAAGGCGCGCTCGATACGGTACACCTTAAAAACATCATTGAGCGCAATGCCCTGTGCGAAGAGGTGATGAGTGCGGAGCGCCTGTTTGCCGTGAAAGAAGAGATGGAACGGGCCGAGGCCCGTAAGTTGCAACCCTACTTCATCCGCTCATTTTTCAATCAGGCCTTCCAGCAATTGGGTGGCGAACTACGCCCACGAGAGCAAGGCCGCTACGAGATCACGCACGTACCGGGCAACATTCGTGAGCGGGACCGTCAAATCACGGGGCGTGACCGTCGCAACTCAGACACCGTCTTACGTCGTTATGAGCGCGTGTGTTTTGAGAAGCAGTTTGTCCGGTTGATAGACCGAGTGGGTTCTCCCATGGCCAGCTTGATGCATCCGGGTCACCCTCTGATGCAGTCGGTGACTGACCTGGTTCTGGAGCAGCATCGCAACAAGCTCAAGCAAGGCGCAATTCTCGTAGACGCAAGCGACATGGGTTTAGCACCCAAGGTGATGTTCATCATTGACCATTCTGTAAAGGAAGGTGCAAACCCCACCCAAGTGGTATCGCGCCGTATGCAGTTTGTTGAACTTGACCCGCAGGGGAATGCCATCAACGCAGGTTGGGCACCACACTTGGACATGGAGTCAATTGGCAAGGCCGATTTGGCGCTAATCCAGGACGTGCTCGCTGCACCCTGGCTCAATGGCACAGATGCCAACAACCTGGAGCAGGTTGCCCTTGCTCACGCATCTACGCACCTCGTGCCAGAGCACTTTGACGAAGTGCGATCACGGCGCGAAAAGAACGTGGACAAAACTCTGGCTGCTGTCCACGAGCGCCTAGTCAAAGAAATCAACTATTGGTCTGATCGTTACATCAAGCTGAAGGATGATCTGGCCGCTGGAAAAGACGTTCGCCTAACCCTGGAAAACGTCCGTCGCTCCATTGACGATCTGACATCACGCCGTCAGTCTCGTGAAAAGGAACTGCTGGCGAGGCGTCACGTCATTTCGGCTACACCCGTTGTGGTGGGTGGCGCTTTGGTCATTCCGGCCGGCCTACTTTTGCAGCGCAATGGCAATCCCGGATGGACCGCTGACGCGGATGCACGCTCAAGGGTGGAGTGGGTCGCCATGCGTGCCGTGATGGACACCGAACGCGCCCTGGGGCATGAAGTAATCGATGTATCTGCCCAAAAGTGTGGGTGGGACGTCACCAGCTTGCCCCGAGCCGTTGAAGGCAAACTACCCCCCTCTCGTCATATTGAGGTTAAGGGGCGTGCCAAAGGCAGCACGACGGTCACAGTGACTCGCAACGAAATTCTTTATGGACTGAACCAGCAGGATAAGTTCGTCTTGGCAGTCGTATTTGTAGACGGCGACCAACATGAGGGTCCGTTCTATGTGACCAAGCCTTTCACGCACGAGCCGGATTGGGCAGTAACAAGCATCAATCTGGATCTCGACCAACTGCTGACGAAAGCGGGGCGTGTCGCATGAGTCAGCATCACATTTTTGATTCGCTCGCCCGCAATGCTTTTGATTTTTTGGAACGCGGAATTGGTGAATTTGATACTGCACCAAAGTATTCGGTAATTCATTTCTGCGCCGCAGTGGAGATGCTGCTCAAAGCGCGATTGATGAAGGAGCACTGGTCGCTGGTAGTCTCCAAACCCGAGCAAGCCAATCTCGCCAAGTTCATGGCTGGCGACTTTACTTCGGTCACCATGGACGAAGCCAGGATGCGCATTCGAGACATCGCTGGCGAGGATATTGCGGACGATGCGTTCAACAGTTTTCGCACGCTGGCCAATCATCGCAACAAGATGATCCACTTTTTCCACGCCGATGTGGACGGTGATGAACAGGCCAAAGCCCAGATCGTTGCAGAGCATTGCCGTTCCTGGTTTCACCTACACCGGTTATTGAATCGGTGGGATACCTACTTTGGCGACTTTAGTGTGGAGATCGCGCGTGCCGACCGCTCAATGAAGGCGCATCGAAAGTACCTGAGTGCCAAATTCAAGGCCCTGAATCCGGAGCTTGAAGCAAGTCGCAAGGCGGGCAACAAGCTGAAGTCCTGCAGCGCTTGTGGCTTCAAGGCGGCAGTGCCAGAAGCCATAGATGCACAGATCGCCACGCTGGAATGTCTGGTGTGCGATCACACCGAGACTCAGGTCGAGATCGACTGCCCCCACTGCAATCAACCTGTCGTCATAGCGAATGAAGGCTACGCGAAGTGTGTCCACTGTGGCGACTCAATCGAACCCGAACACTTGGTCGATGCGTTGACCAAGGATGTCGTCGGGACAAAGGACTATTTCGAGACTGGATTGCCCGCCAATTGCGGCAATTGCGATGGCTACCACACGGTCGTCGAATGCGGGGACATGTACTTCTGCTGCAACTGCTTCGACATGAATGATCGCGTAGAGCAATGCCAATGGTGCAACGAGCTGAACACCGGCGACATGGAATCCAGCTATTCCAATGGTTGCGGCCAATGTGAAGGCCAGTGGGGTCACAGGAAAGACGACTAAATGAATTACCCCATTAAAACCCCAAAAAAACTCATCGAAGTCGCCCTCCCGTTGGACGCCATCAACGTCGCCTGCGCACGTGAAAAGTCCATTCGCCACGGTCACCCCAGTACGTTGCATTTGTGGTGGGCGCGCCGCCCGTTGGCTGCAGCACGGGCCGTCATCTTTGCGCAGATGGTTAACGACCCCGGATACCAGCAGGGTGGAGGTTTCCGGTACGGGGTAAACAAGGAGAAGGCAGCCATCGAGCGCGAGCGGCTGTTCAAGATCATTGAAGACCTGGTACTGTGGGAGAACACCAACAACGAGGAAGTGCTGGAGCGCGCTCGCGCCGAAATACGCCGCAGTTGGCGCGAGACGTGCGAACTGAACAAGGCGCACCCGCAGGCTGCGGACCTGTTCAACCCCGACAAGCTGCCTGCCTTTCACGACCCCTTTGCTGGCGGCGGTGCGTTGCCGCTCGAAGCCCAGCGCCTGGGGCTGGAGAGTTACGCTAGCGACCTGAACCCGGTGGCCGTGACCATCAACAAGGCCATGATTGAGATTCCGCCAAAGTTTGCGGGTCGCGCCCCGGTTGGGCCTGCGCCCGAACTGAAGGGCAAAGCCAGCCAGGAGATGTTTACCAAACAGTGGCAAGGTGCGCAGGGTCTGGCCGAAGATGTGCGCCGCTATGGCGCATGGATGCGAGTAGAGGCTCAAAAACGCATCGGGCATCTGTACCCGCAGATTGAAATTACTGCTGACGTGATAGCTGCTAACGCACGTTCCGCGGGGAATAGTGGCAAAAATGACGCGGAGAACATGCGTAACATCGGCTTGGCCGGTCTGCAAGCCGGTCAAAAGCTCACCGTGATTGCCTGGCTATGGGCGCGCACGGTCAAGAGCCCCAACCCAGCCTTCAGTCATATGGATGTGCCGCTGGTCAGCACCTTTGTTCTGTGCAGCAAGGCGGGCAAAGAGGCCTATGTGCATCCTGTAGTGGAGGGCAATGGCTACTGCTTTGAAGTGCGCACAGGGACACCGCCGGAGAGTGCCAAGAATGGAACAAAGTCAGAAGGGCGTGGCGCAAATTTTCTCTGTTTATTGTCGGGCACACCCATTGCTGGCGACTACATCAAAGCCGAAGGCAAGGCCGGGCGAATGGGCGCTAGATTGATGGCGGTTGTAGCAGAGGGGGCTCGCGGCCGCGTCTATCTGGCGCCAACGCCAGAGCACGAAACCATTGCGTTGACCGCAAACCCAACATGGAAACCAGCGGGGGATATTCCAACCCGTATGACGGGTGGAAACTGCACGCCTTACGGGCTGGCGACATGGGGTGATCTCTTCACTCCACGCCAACTCGTCGCGCTGACCACGTTTTCAAGTCTGGTGCCTGAAGCCATTGCCTGCGTTCACACCAACGCGCTGGTTGCTGGCATGGCGGACGATGGTCGCGGGTTGGATGCAGGCGGGATCGGTGCTACAGCGTATGCGGAGGCAGTAGGGGTGTATTTGGCGTTTTCAATCGACAAGGCATCTGACTACTGGTCGTCCATTTGTACTTGGCACTCAAGCAAAGACCTGATTCGCAACACCTTTGGGCGCCAGGCTATACCGATGACTTGGGATTTCGCAGAGACCAATCCATTCTCAAGTTCGGCAGGCAACGTAAGCAGCGGAATTGATTGGGCATACAAGGCTCTGCAATTGATGCCTGCCAAAGCGCACGGCTCTGCCGTACAGGCCGATGCCCAAACCCAGAGCATCAGCACTTCCAAAGTCGTCTCTACCGACCCCCCTTACTATGACAATATCGGCTACGCCGACCTGTCGGATTTTTTCTATGTCTGGTTGCGCAAGAGCCTGCGGCCTATCTTTCCTGCGCTCTACGCCACGCTGGCCGTACCCAAGGCAGAGGAACTGGTGGCCACACCCTACCGACACGGCGGTAAAACCCAGGCGGAAACTTTTTTTCTGGATGGCATGACCCATGCCATGCACAACCTGGCCGAGCAGGCGCACCCTGCCTTCCCGGTCACCATCTATTACGCTTTCAAGCAATCTGACACCCAAGATGACGGTGGTACGCACAGCACCGGTTGGGTGACGTTTCTGGAAGCCGTATTGCGCGCAGGTTTTGCATTAACTGGTACCTGGCCCATGCGCACCGAACTGGGCAACCGCATGATTGGCTCCGGCACCAACGCGCTGGCCTCCAGCATCGTGCTGGTCTGCCGCCAGCGCGCCGCAGACGCCCCCACCATCAGCCGCCGCGAATTCATCCGTGAACTCAACGCCGCGTTGCCTGATGCACTGCTGGACATGACACGCGGCGGCATCAATTCACCCGTGGCCCCGGTGGACTTGTCGCAAGCCATCATCGGCCCCGGTATGGCCATCTTCAGCCAGTACACCGCCGTGCTGGAAGCCGATGGAAAACCCATGAGCGTGCGCACGGCGCTGCAACTCATCAATCGCTTTTTTGCCGAAGACGACTTTGACCACGACACGCAGTTTTGCTTGGCGTGGTTCGACCAGCAGGGCTGGGCCACAGCCAAGTTTGGCGATGCCGACGTGCTGGCCCGCGCCAAAGGCACCAGCGTGGGTGGCCTGGTGGAGTCCGGCGTGGTGGAGAGCAGCGCAGGCAATCTGCGCTTGCTGCGCTGGGCCGAATTGGCCAAAGACTGGAGCCCTGAGCAAGATACCAGCACACCGGTTTGGGAGGCCCTGCACCAGTTGATACGTGCTCTCAATCAGGACGGCGAGACTGCTGCCGGCGCACTGCTGGCCCGTATGCCCACCCGCGCCGACCCCATGCGCGCTCTGGCCTACCGCCTCTATACACTGTGCGAGCGCAAAGGCTGGGCTGAGGAAGCGCGGGCTTACAACGAGCTGGTGACTGCGTGGACGGGTATTGAGCAAGCGTCTGCGGACGCGGGTGTGCTAGGTGCACAGGTGCAATTGGATATTTGAAATGGCCAAACGAAACGTCCACGCGATGATCAGTCCAAACCCGCCGGACACTGATTTGTTGGCAGAGCTGCGAAGCCTGATCGAACAGGCACGTCAGTATGTGGCGCAGGCGGCTAACAGTACGCTGACCATGCTGCACTGGCACGTGGGACGGCGTATCAATAGTGCAGTTCTGGCGGGGCAACGCGCGAGCTATGGCGAGGAGATTTTGCCGACACTGTCGGCAAAATTGGAGCCTGACTACGGCAAGGGGTTTAGCGCCCGCAATCTCGCGCGCATGATCAAGTTTTCCGAAGCTTTCCCGGACGAGCCCATTGTTGCAACGTTGTCGCAGCAATTGAGCTGGAGTCATTTTGTCGAAATCCTGCCACTTAAAAAGCCGCTGGAACGCGAGTATTACGCCGAGATGTGCCGCGTTGAGCGTTGGAGCGTGCGCACCCTGCGCGAACGCATCGGCAGCCAGCTTTATTTGCGTACCGCAATTTCCAAGAAACCCGAGGCGGTTGTACAAGCAGAAATTAGCCACCTGCGTGCGGGTGGGCAGATAACACCGGACATGGTGTTCCGCGATCCGTACATGCTGGATTTTCTGGGCTTGCCCGAGGGCTACAGCGAACGTGATCTGGAGTCTGCCATCCTGCGCGATATGGAGCGCTTTTTGTTGGAACTGGGCGCGGGCTTCACCTTTGTGTCCCGGCAAAAGCGCATCAGCGTGGGCGCGGATGATTTTTATCTTGACCTGCTGTTCTACCACCGGCATTTGCGCCGATTGGTGGCGGTAGAACTCAAACTAGAAAAGTTTCAACCCGCGCACAAAGGCCAGATGGAGCTGTACCTTCGCTGGTTGGATAAATATGACCGAACGCAGGGAGAAGAGTCGCCAATTGGCCTGATTCTTTGCGCCGGTGCCGATGCAGAGCAGGTGGAGCTTTTGGATTTGAGCACTGCCAATATCCGCGTGGCGGAGTATCTGGACCATATTCCCGATATGAAGTTGATGCAGGCGCAGTTGCATCGGGCGGTATTGCTGGCGCGTGAACGCGCTGCCAGTGGCCAATTGCCGCACGCACCCAAACCCGATGGAGAAGAAAGATGAGTCTGAAACCTTGGCGAGAAATTGCCGTACCCCACGAGGACGTGCTCAGAGGCACGTTCCAGCAGGCTGAGTTTGCGGCAGATTTGTCGCGCGTGCATGAGGGCACGGCCACCGCTGAATATCAGAACCCAGTGCTGTTCTTCCAGCGTACGTTCATCACAGAGGGTATGCGCCTGCTGCTTGACTCTGTCGTGAAGCGCTTGTCTGGCAAAGGCGGTGACCCCGTCATTCAACTCCAAACCGCCTTCGGTGGCGGTAAAACGCACACCATGCTGGCGGTTTATCACCTGGCAAAAGGTGAAGCGCAAGCCAGTGATTTGCCAGGGGTGCCTGCCATCCTTGACGCAGCCGGCGTGACTGAATTACCGCGTGCGCGGATTGCCGTTTTAGATGGCATCAAGTCATCCCCTAATCAGCCGGTCACGCGAGATGGGCAAGCATTGCGCACGCTATGGGGTGATCTGGCTTGGCAATTGGGCAAGGCAGAGGGATATGCCCTGGTGGCGGATGCCGATGCTTCGGGCACTTCACCCGGCAAAGCCGTGTTGGAAACCCTACTAAGTCGATACGCGCCTTGTGTGATCCTGATCGACGAGTTGGTTGCTTATGTTCGCCAGTTTGAAGAAGGTAAAGCGTTGACGGGTGGTAGTTTTGATTCAAACCTGAGCTTTGTGCAGGCGCTAACCGAGGCACTGAAGGCAGTGCCAACCGCTGTCTTGTTGGCATCTTTGCCAGAGTCAGACAAGGAGGCTGGCAGTCAGCGGGGAGTTAAAGCGCTCGCGGCTCTAGCCCATTACTTTGGTCGTATTCAGGCATTATGGAAGCCCGTTGGTACTGAAGAAGCTTTTGAGATTGTTCGCCGCCGCTTGTTTACCAACATCAACGACAAGCTGGCCTCGGAAGTCGTGTGCCATGCTTTCGCTGACTTCTACACAGCCAACAGCGAGGACTTTCCACGAGAGACCCAGGAGAGCCGATATTTTGAGCGGCTGATGCATGCCTACCCGATTCACCCAGAGGTTTTTGACCGCCTGTATGAGGACTGGTCAACGCTTGATAATTTCCAACGCACCCGTGGTGTGCTGAAAATGATGGCCAAGGTGATTCACCGGCTGTGGAAGGACAACGACAAGAATCCGTTAATCATGCCGGGCAGTTTCCCGCTCCATGACGCGGAAACTCGCAACGACTTGATCTACTACCTTCCTCCGGGATGGGACCCTGTGGTTGAACGCGACGTGGACGGTGAACGCGCTGAAACTACTGAGATTGAAAACCGCGATACCCGACTCGGTAGCCTGCAGGCCTGCCGCCGTTCAGCGCGGGCCATTTTTCTGGGTAGCGCGCCAACCACAGCCAACCAAGTCGTGCGCGGTTTGGAGTTGGAGCGCATTGTTTTGGGCGTGGCGCAACCAGGCGAACAGGTTGGAATTTACAAAGATGCGCTGCGTCGTTTGGGCGACCGCCTGCATTATCTGAACAGTGCCAACAACCGTTTCTGGTTTGATACTCGGCCCAATTTACGCCGTGAGATGGAGGAGCGCAAGCGCCGTTTCCAAGATCAAGAGGATGTGTTTCCCGCGATTCGCGAGCGGGTACAACGTAGTTTTGCATCTGGTATTTTTGGTGGAACCCACGTCTTTACTAGCAGTGGTGATATCCCGGACGATTGGCAATTGCGCCTGGTGGTGTTGGCACCTGATGCCGCATTTAGCCGCAGTGGACAGAGTTTGGCGATTGAACGCGCCACAGAGATACTAAAAAAGCGTGGTGACCAGCCTCGCTTCAAGAAAAACCGTCTGATCTTTTTGGCTGCCGACTATGACAGTGTGAGCCGACTGAAGGACCAAGTACGTTCGACCTTGGCGTGGCAATCGATCGTTGCAGATATTAAAGATATGAAGCTCAACCTGGACCAGTTCCAGGCACGGCAAGCCAGTAAAAGTTTTGAAGATGCAGGCGAGGCGCTGCGCCGCATGATCCGCGAGACGTACAAATGGATGATTGCGCCGATGCAGGAAGCAAAACCGGGCAAAGGTCTGTCTGAGATTCGGTGGGAGCACTTTCAGGTTAATCCTGGGGCGCAAAACCTTTCGCAAGAAATCGAACGCGTACTGAAAGAGAACGAACTCCTAATCACTGAATGGGCACCGATTCACCTGAACAAGGTTTTGAAAGACTGGTTTTGGAAAGATGATGTGAAAGAAGTTGGCGCTCTCAACGTGTGGCAGCAAAGTTGCCAGCAGCTCTACCTGCCGCGCCTCAAGGACGACATCGCCTATCAGCAGACCCTGGGCATCGGCGCTGAGAGCAAGGACTTTTTCGGGTTCGCACAAGGCAAAGAGGATGGTCGTTACGTTGGTTTTAGTTTTGGCAAACGCACGTCTCTTTTCTTGGACTCATCGCTGCTGCTAATTGAGCCAGTCACTGCCGCCGGATATGCGGACACGCAGAGGGCCGCGGATGCGGCTGCGAAGGCGTCGGAGCCTTATCCACCGCACATTCCTGGAGATCCACCGCGTGCGGAGGAGCGTGCCAGCGCGACTTTGGTAACGACGTCCACTAGCGTTGGAGCAACTCCAAAGACAGCACAGAAACATTTTTACGGCAATATCGAACTTGATGCGATTCAGGCCAAAAAGCAATTTGCCGATCTCGTGGATGAGGTGATACTCCAGTTCACCTCGCGTGCTGGCGTCAAGGTCAAAATTGCCATCGAAATCCAGGCCGAAAATGAATCTGGTTTCGACGAAGGTTTGCAGCGCGCCGTGAAGGAAAACTGCAACGTGTTGCGATTCAAAAACGCTGAGTTTGAAGACTAAGGGAGGTGGATATGCTGGGCTGGGTCAGAGCCAGTCGTCATGTTTTTGAACCGGGTGATTGCTGCACCCCCATGGTACGATTCGCCGCTCGTTGCGATTGCCCTTCGGTGGACGTTTTGAAAAGTAACGGTATTTTTAACGGTACTTTTCAAAAGCAACTGGAAAAAACATAGCATCCATGCGGGTTAGCGGTCAGGTAGTGAGTCCGATAATCGCACCACTTAACTGTCTGAGATGGTTTCAAGTTCCTGCAAAGCCCGCCTCCGTCTCTGGAGAGCGGGTTTTTTGCATTGCTGTCTCAGCGTTGAATGAAGGGCGCTGCAGCGATGACCGAACCCGTGCAATGGCTGGAGGATGGCAGCCCGCACAGTGCGCGCTTTAATGACCGCTACCGCTCGCGCACGGGCGGTATGGCGCAGGCGCTCACCGTGTTTGTGAATGCCTGTGGTCTGCCGCAGCGCTGGCGCTCTAGCGATGAATTCACCGTGCTTGAGACCGGCTTTGGCCTGGGCCTGAATTTTCTGGGGACCTGGGCCGCGTGGGAGTCTGACGCGCAGCGCTGTGAGCGCCTCAACTTTGTATCGGTCGAAGCCTATCCCGTGGCGGCGGGAGACATCGTGCGCAATGTGCTTGCACCCGGCGTGCCGGGGGACGCCGAGGCGCAACTGCAGGCGCGACTGCCAGCGCTGGCGCAGGAACTGGCGCGCGCCTGGCAGGGCTTGCGGCCCGGCGTGCAGCAGCTTGAGTTTGCCGAGGGCCGCGTGCGCCTGACGCTGGCGGTCGGCGATGTGCAGCCGATGCTGAACCTGATTGATTGCGTGGCCGATGCGGTCTACTTGGACGGCTTCAGCCCTGCTCTCAATCCTGACATGTGGTCGTTTGTCACGCTGCAGGCGGTCGCAAGTCACTGCCGCGCCGGTACCACCCTGGCCAGCTACACCGTTGCTCTGGATGTGCGCGAGAGCCTGCAGCATCTCGGGTTTTCGGTGCGCAAATGTGCGGGGCTGCCTCCAAAGCGGCATCGGCTGGAGGCGGTGTTGTTGCCGAGAGCGTCTTGATGGTATGTTGTGATGATGTTTGCTCTTGATTCAGGCCGGGGCGAGACACGGTCTTTGACGCCAAGCACTCTTTACATCATCAACGCTGCATTGGCGCAGTCGACGTGATCTGGACCTTCAGCCGGATGCTGTCCACCGCCCAGCCCTTGCTCCGCAGATGCGCTTGCAGCGATGGGAGCAGCTGGCGGATCTTGGCGGCGGCGGCGTTGTTCGCCACGAGCAGGCACCATACCGGGCCTTCGATCGGTCCGGCCTTGAGCGCGGCGCACAAGGGCGCAGGAATCAGGGGTTCGATTGCCTTGAGCCGTGCCACCGAGTCGGCGCTGAGTTCCGTCAGGCGGGCCAGGCTTGGCGCGTCCTGACAGGCCTGCAGCAGGGTGAATGGTTGGTGGCGGCGGTTCATCGGCGGGTGTTGCGGGGTGGTTCGGCTTTGATTATCCGCCGACAGGTAAAATTAGCTGTTTCGTTTTCCAGACACGGCGCATTCCGTTACCGCGGTTGCGTTTTGTGCCAGTGCCCCCATTTCATCCAGACTTGACAAAGGATTGCGCTGCTCGGTTGGCCCAGGGGGGTTGATCGATCCGTCTTGCATTCATGGTTACCAATATCCTCACCAAAATTTTCGGCAGTCGCAATGACCGCCTGCTCAAACAGTACCGTGCCGGCGTGGTGCGCATCAATGCGCTGGAAGCCGAGTTCGAGAAGCTGTCGGACGAAGCTCTGCGCGGCAAGACGCAGGAGTTCAAGAGCCGCATTGCGCAGGGCGAGACGCTCGACGCTTTGCTGCCGGAAGCTTTTGCCGTGGTGCGCGAGGGTTCCAAGCGCGTCATGAAGATGCGCCATTTCGACGTTCAGCTGCTCGGCGGCATGTCGCTGCACCAGGGCAAGATTTCGGAAATGGGAACTGGCGAAGGCAAGACCTTGACTGCCACGATGCCGGTCTACCTCAACGCCCTGAGCGGCAAGGGCGTGCACGTAGTGACGGTCAACGACTACCTCGCCAATCGCGACGCGGTCTGGATGGGCAAGCTCTACAACTTCCTCGGGCTGTCGGTCGGCATCAACCTGCCCAACATGGAGCGCGAGCAAAAGCAGGCGGCCTACCGCGCCGACATCACCTACGGCACGAACAATGAGTACGGCTTCGACTACCTGCGCGACAACATGGTCTACGAGGCGGCCGACCGGGTCCAGCGCGGCCTCAATTACGCCATCGTTGACGAGGTCGATTCGATCCTGATTGACGAGGCGCGCACGCCGCTGATCATCAGCGGCCAGGCCGAGGACCACACTGATCTCTACATCGCCATCAACAAGGTGGCGCCGCTGCTGCAGCGCCAGGAAGGCGAAGAAGACCCGCGCACTGGCGAAGGCATCACCAAGCCGGGCGACTTCACGCTCGACGAGAAAAGCCGGCAGGTATTCCTGACCGAGCAGGGCCACGAGAGCGCCGAGCGCATCCTCTCCGGCTTGGATCTGATCCCGCAAGGTGCTTCGCTGTACGACCCTGCCAACATCACGCTGATGCACCACCTGTACGCGGCGCTGCGCGCCAATCACCTGTTCCACCGCGACCAGCATTACGTGGTGCAGAACGGCGAGATCGTGATCGTCGACGAGTTCACGGGACGCCTGATGACGGGCCGTCGCTGGAGCGAGGGCCTGCACCAGGCCGTCGAGGCCAAGGAAGGCGTTGAGATCCAGGCTGAAAACCAGACCATGGCGTCGATCACCTTCCAGAACTATTTCCGCTTGTATGGCAAGCTCGCCGGCATGACCGGCACGGCGGACACCGAAGCCTACGAATTCCAGGAAATCTACGGTCTCGAGACCGTGGTGATGCCGCCGAACCGCCCGAGCCGGCGCGAAGACCAGCAGGACCGCGTCTACAAGACCACGCGTGAAAAATACGAAGCTGCGATCAAGGACATCCGCGAGTGCTACGAGCGCGGCCAGCCGGTTCTGGTGGGCACGACCTCGATCGAGAACTCCGAAGTTCTGGCCGAGCTGCTGACGAAGGAAAAACTGCCGCATCAGGTGCTAAATGCCAAGCAGCATGCGCGCGAGGCCGAGATCGTGGCCCAGGCCGGTCGAGCCAAGATGATCACCATCGCGACCAACATGGCCGGTCGCGGTACGGACATCGTGCTCGGCGGCAACGTGAACCCGGCGATCGAGGCGGTCGAAACCGACGAGACGCTCAGCGCCGAGCAGAAGCAGCAGCAGATCGATGCCATCCGCGAGCAGTGGAACAAGGACCACGAGCATGTCAAGTCGCTGGGTGGCCTGCGCATCATCGCCACCGAACGGCATGAGTCGCGCCGCATCGACAACCAGCTGCGCGGCCGCTCCGGGCGTCAGGGCGATCCCGGCTCCTCGCGCTTCTACCTGAGCCTGGACGATTCGCTGATGCGCATCTTTGCCGGCGACCGCGTCAAGTCGATCATGGACCGCCTCAAGATGCCCGACGGCGAGGCGATCGAGGCCGGCATCGTCACGCGCTCGATCGAGAGCGCGCAGCGCAAGGTCGAGGCGCGCAACTTCGACATGCGCAAGCAGCTGCTTGAGTACGACGATGTTTCCAACGACCAGCGCAAGGTGATCTACCAGCAGCGCAACGAAATCCTGGACGCCAGCGACCTGACGGCGCAGATCACCTCGCTGCGCGAAGGCTGCTTCAACGACCTGGTGCGCCAGTACGTGCCGGTGGAGTCGGTGGAGGAACAGTGGGATCTGGGCGCGCTTGAAAACGTGCTGTCCAATGAATGGCAGCTCACCGTGGACCTGCAGAATCAGGTCAGCGCCGCCAGCGCCATCACCGGCGAAGACCTGCTGGAGGCCGTGCGGGCGCAAGCGAACCAGGCTTTTGCGGCCAAGGTGGAGCAAGTCGGCGGCGAGAATTTCATCCAGTTCGAACGCATGGTGCTGCTGCAGAGCATCGACACCCATTGGCGCGAACACCTGAGTTCGCTCGACTACCTGCGCCAGGGCATTCATCTGCGCGGCTATGCACAGAAGCAGCCCAAGCAGGAATACAAGCGCGAGGCCTTCGAACTGTTCGGGCAACTGCTCGACGCCGTCAAGAACGATGTCACCAAGGTGCTCATGACGGTCAAGATCCAGTCGAACGAGCAGCTTGAGCAGGCGGCCGAGGAAATGGAGAACCGCGGCGAGAGCATCGCCAACGTGACCTACAGCGCGCCGACCGAAACCGGCGAGGTCGAGACGGTCGTCGATGAGGAGACCGTCAACAAGCGTGTGGCGGCTTTTGGCGGCACGGTGCCGCGCGTCGGCCGCAACGAGCCTTGCCCGTGCGGCAGCGGCAAGAAATACAAGCACTGCCACGGCAAGCTCGCATAGCTATATAAATCAACAACTTACATAATCGACTATAGCTAACAATTGTTTTACAATTGTTAGGCAAAATGGGGAGTTTATGGAAGTTGTTGCGCAGAAGTTAGGCGTAGAGCACAAGGAAGAACTTGAAGATGGCAAGGTGCTGCTGTTCAGCCGCAATGGCATCTTCCAAGCTCGTTTCTACAAGGGCGACAGAAGCTACATCTACAAGAGCCTAAAGACGAAGAAGCTTGACGAAGCAAGGCGACTTGCGACCAAGTTTTTTTACGAGACTGAATACAAGAAGAGCGAAGGCCTGCCGCTACAGCAAAAAAGCTTTGGCGACGTAATGCGTGAATACACTGCGCATCGTCAGCAGCAATATGACCAAAGCCTGCAAGGCAATGCCAATGCGTCAAGCAAAGGCCAAGTCAGCATCCACATGCTGCGTCAAATCAAGCGTGTTTCCAAATTCCTTATTGAATGTCACGGCAACAAGGCTGTATGAAGTGGACCCGGATTTTGGGACAGTGATTTAAGTAGGACACTGTCGAAAGAAACGGGTAATCCAAATGAGTGAATCGAAGAAGAAACGCAACGTGCACCTGCCGGAGTTCAAGGCGAAGGT
>TBL_comb47_HYPODRAFT_10003088_pt1 | contig 20055 bp, 21 predicted proteins | sample TroBogypolimnion_40_FD_10682 | JGI IMG/M metagenome (IMG submission 10682) | reverse complement strand
CGACTGACACAATCGAAATTTGAATGTGTGGAATGCGGCTATGCAGAAAATGCCGATTTGGTCGGTGCAATCAATATATTAGCGGCAGGACATGCCGTGTTAGCGTGTGGAGTGATGGTGCAACAAGACCGCACTGTGAAGCACGAACCCTCCGAAGGTATCCGCAAGTCATCGCGTGAACCTGTAGGAATCCCCCTGCTTTAGATGGGGGAGGATGTCAAGACATGAGCGGCAACGCATGGGAATGGGTTTCTGATTGGTACGATGAACAATATTACGCGCACTCACCAAGCATTGACCCGCAAGGACCCAAGGAAGGAAATGTAAAAGTACGCAGAGGCGGGTCTTGGCATACATGGGCTTTATATGCCCGCAGTGCTTACCGCAACTGGAATAGTCGAGACACTAGGTATGCCCTTGTTGGGATGCGCCTAGTGCTTGAAGTCGACCCTAAGCACTAATCCGAATTACTTAATCGCCACTCTAGCGCGAGCAATGGCAGCCTTCACTTGCGCGGGTGCCGTGCCACCGATATGGTCACGGCTATGTAGTGAGCCTTCTAAGGTTAAAACTGTATATACATCTTCGGCAATACTAGGCGCAAACTGCTGCAAGGTGGCTAGCGATAAATCGCTAAGCTCAACCTTTTGATCTACTGCGTAACGGACTGCCAGCGCCACTACTTCATGCGCATCTCTAAATGGCATGCCCTTTTTAGCTAAATAGTCAGCAAGATCAGTAGCGGTAGCAAAACCTTCACTGGCGGCTTGACGCATATTCTCTTTATTCACCGTGATGCCACGCATCATGTCAGCATAAATCTCTAGCGTCACCAATAAGGTGTCGGCAGTATCAAATAGAGGCTCTTTGTCTTCTTGATTATCTTTGTTGTAGGCTAAAGGCTGACCTTTCATCAACGTCAACAGTGAGGTTAAATTTCCATAAACACGGCCGGTTTTCCCTCGTACGAGCTCTGGTACGTCAGGGTTTTTTTTCTGTGGCATGATTGATGAGCCCGTGCAAAAGCGATCGGCAATATCAATAAAAGCGAACCTTGGCGAACTCCACAAAATAAGCTCTTCTGACAAGCGAGATAAATGGGTCATCACCAATGATGCGGCAAAAGTAAATTCGATGGCAAAGTCGCGGTCAGAAACCGCATCTAATGAGTTTTCACACACGCCGTCGAAACCCAAGGCTTTAGCAACCATTTCCCGGTCTATCGGGTAGCTAGTGCCTGCCAATGCCGCAGCACCCAAAGGTAAGCGGTTGATTCTACGACGCGCATCACCAAAGCGCTCGGCATCGCGTTTAAGCATCTCTACATAGGCCATTAAGTGATGACCAAATGTTACTGGTTGCGCAACCTGTAAGTGGGTAAAACCCGGCATCACTGTATCAAAGTGGGTTTCGGCTAAATCTAATAAGCTTAGTTGCAACTTACGCAAACCCAACAATAGCTGGTCGGTAGTAGCTCTTAGCCAAAGCCTTACGTCGGTCGCTACTTGGTCATTTCGGCTACGCCCAGTATGCAAGCGCTTTCCAGCATCACCGATTTTGTCGGTCAGGCGTTTTTCTATATTTAAATGTACATCTTCTAAATCTAATAACCATTCAAACTGGCCTGCTTCCACTTCTTGCAGAATTTCTGCTAAACCTGCTTCAATTGCACGCACATCATCGGCGCTGATAATTTTTTGTGCGCCAAGCATTTGCGCGTGCGCCAAGGAGCCCTGAATGTCAAACACCGCCAAACGCTGATCAAAACTAATGGATGCCGTGTATTTTTTCACTAGCGCAGCAACTGGCTCATTAAAACGGCCAGACCAGCTAGTATCTTTTTTGTTAAGTGCGCTTTGCGCTGAGCTATTTTTTTTGTCGTTCACTGTGTCGTTCTCATTTGGATATGATCTATTTTGAGCGGTATTCTGACCTTCACTAATTACGTTATGGTCCAAAAATATTTGCTTAAAAATGATTTTACGCGATTAGTATAATGCAAAATACTAAAGCTACGCTGGCAAAATCAGTCCTCAAACAGTCCTGCTGCTAGCCTAGTATGCGAAATTTTAACTAAAACCCTACCTATATGAGTAATCGTCAATAGCACCCTGCGCTTAGTAACACTAATACCAAGCAATATTTTCACAAAGATTATCAGTATAGAAGGACTTTCTCGTCCCATCGTTTTTAAGCCTGCGACAGGCTTGGGCCTCAGAGGTGAATCATTAGTCACTCAAGCTTGTGTTAAAATCAAATACTACTTAATCCGTAAGCTTCATGAAATGAACAGTTCAGCCCCCTCTTTAAGTCCAACAGCAGTAGCGCCAACCAGGCTAGTGATTGCCTCCCGCGAAAGTGCACTTGCAATGTGGCAAGCACGCTTTATTCAAAGTCGCTTACAAACGATATATCCCTCAACAATCGTAGAGATTTTGGGCATGACTACCACCGGCGATCAAATTTTAGACGTCCCGTTAGCCAAAGTTGGTGGCAAAGGTCTGTTTGTTAAAGAGTTAGAAACTGCTCTGGCCGATGGTCGTGCCGATTTAGCGGTGCACAGCATGAAAGATGTGCCGATGAACTTACCAGAAGGCTTTATGTTGGTTGCCACTGGCGAACGCGAAGATCCTCGAGATGCTTTTGTTTCTAATGACTTTGCCTCATTAGAAGATTTACCGGCTGGCAGTATTGTCGGCACCTCAAGTCTGCGCCGCCAAAGTCAACTACAAGCACGCTTACCGCACTTAAAAATTGAATCCTTGCGCGGCAATTTACAAACGCGCTTAAGAAAACTAGATGAAGGGCAATATGCCGCGATCATTTTGGCTGCGGCTGGTTTAATCCGACTCGGACTTAGCGCTCGTATTCGTAGCGTAATTTCACCACAACATAGCATTCCTGCGGTCGGGCAAGGCGCTTTAGGCATAGAAATTTGTACTCATCGTACAGACCTACTCACTATATTGGCTCCTTTAAATCATGCTGACACCCAACTGTGCGTTGAAGCCGAACGTGCAATGAGCCGAGCCTTGGCTGGTAGCTGTACGGTACCACTAGGTGCTTATGCTGTTTGTGAAGCCGAGAACATTCGCATCACTGGCTTTGTCGCGAGCGTGGACGGGGCACAAATGCTAGTTGAAACCGTCACTGGAAACAGAATGCAAGCCGATGTATTAGGGAAAACTTTAGCGCAACAGTTGCGTGATAAAGGTGCCGATCAAATTTTAGCCATGCTTGACCATGCTTAGGCAAATCTAGGCCTAAAGTAGCCATGACTGACTTACTGAAAGGCTTTGGAATTGCCATCACGAGGCCGCTGGATCAAGCAAAAAACCTAAGCGCGGCGATTGAGCAACAAGGTGGTAACTCCATATTATTTCCACTCATTGCTATCAGCGCCTTATCCGATTACAGTGCATTTGATGAAAAAGTCAGCGAACTGACAAAGGCCGACTGGGCAATTTTCATCAGTAGCAATGCCGTTGATAACGCTATGCCACGCATTATCAAACATTACGGCATCGTACCCGACAAGCTCAAGTTTGCTGCCATCGGCCCACAAACCGCGAAGCAACTGGCCATTTATGGCGTACAACATGTCTTAATTCCGCATGAGCGTTTTGATAGTGAAGCGCTACTCGCCTTATCCGAAATGCATGCAGTTAATCATCAGCGCATCATTATTTTTCGTGGCATAGGTGGACGGGAACTGTTGGCTGAGACCTTGCAGCAACGAGGCGCAAAACTAGATTTTGCTGAATGCTACCAACGCGTAAATCCGCAAATCAACTGCAAACTATTGGATCAACTTTGGCAGGAAAATCAATGTCACGCCTTAGTGGTCACGAGCTCAGAGGCGATGAGAAACTTACTAGCCATGACGCATCAAGGTAACGATGAGTGGATACGTAATATAGCCGTTTGTGTCAATCATGCACGAATTGCAGAAGAGGCAAGTGCGGCTGGATTAGAGGTATATATAGCCTCGGCACCTGGCGATGTAGCGATACTAAGTTGCTTACAGCAAGCTTTGCGAAAAAATTTACAGCTTCCTCTAAAATAGTTTTTATCTTGGTACTATTTATGCGGGCTTAGCATAGCTAAAAATGTCAGAAAAGAACGCTGCTTCAGCCAATCCATTCTCCAGAAAATTAGCTTGTGCGACTTCAACCATGGCAGGCGATCCGCAGCAATAAACCTCATAATCCTTTAAGCTAGATTGGGAAAAGTCATCAAGAACAGCTTGGTGCACGAGGCCAGTACGCCCCTGCCAAAGATCTTCTGGTAGGGCGTCTGATAGTACTGGGGTAAATTCAATATTGGTATGCGCCGCCGCCCAAGACTCAGCTAATTCAAGCATATACAGATCTTGCCGTGCCCGCGCACCCCAATATAAGCTGACCTTACGCTGTATATTGTTGTGAATCATATATTCAATAATTGCTTTAATTGGCGCAAAGCCAGTTCCACCAGCAACCATAATGATAGGTTTACTAGAATCTTCACGCAGGTAAAAACTACCAAATGGCGCTTCAATCCGCATAATGGCTTTATCCGGCATTTCATTAAAAACGTACTCGGTAAATTGCCCCCCTGGAATCAGCCGTAAATGTAACTCTAATAAATTATCCTGATGCGGTGCGTTGGCAAGTGAAAAGGCGCGTCGCTTGCCATCTTTGAGTAAAAATTCAATATATTGCCCAGCCATAAACTTTAAATGTTCACTGCTAGGCAACTTTAGATATAGCGCCATTACATCAGGTGCCATCTGCTCTTTTCGCTCTACGCGGGCAGGAATAATGCGTGGTTGAATTACATCGGCTGCCATTTCACGGCACTCTAAAGTCAAATCGCTGAGCGGATGCGCGCAGCAAAATAAAGCCCTACCTGCCACTTTCTCAACATCTGTTAAGGCGCTTGCCGCATGGTCGCCATAATCGACTTCACCACTTAGAACCGTGCCTTTACAGGAACCGCAAGTGCCGTTTCGGCATCCATAGGGAACGTTAATGCCTGCAGCTAAAGCCGATTCAAGCAGAGTATCACTTGGGCGGGCAGCGTATTGATGTCCACTCGGTTGCATGGTGATTTGAAATGTCATGTATTTGATTCTCTGGTTACACTTATTATGATTTGCGCCTGTCAAAGGTGCTGCCTACCTAATTATTCCTCGCGGTGAAACTCACCTTCGATCACATCGTCATTTGCAGCAGGTTTCGTTTGGTAGCCTTCCGATTTTTGCGCGTCGTTAGATATAGGAATAAGCAATAGCACTGCTGCGATAATGTCGGTCATTATCCCAGGGATAATTAGCAATATGCCCGCAATGATATTACGTGCGCTGCCGAATATCGCTTTAAACGGATTAGCACCTTGGGATAAAGTTTGCATCATCCGCACAGAAAATAATGATTTTTCATCACGTATAAGCTTAATGCCAAGTAATGCAACCACCAACAAGTAAAGCACAACAATGCTCCCATATTGTTGAATCAAGTTGATTAAAATCCAGATTTCAACCACTGGGAAAGCGAGTATCCCCAGTAAAAATATTAAACGCATGCTACTACTCTCCAGTTCAATGAACGTATATTGCTAATTAGTTTCTAAGTTCATGGTGCCAGTAATCTATAATTGCAAGGCGCTATAATTATAATAAGACACATTGTTAAACACCTAAGGTGCCTAGTTGTTAAATCTAGTGAAAAAAAACTTGTGAAAAAAATGCTGATAAAAAAAAGTTTCAAACATCTGCTCGCCACTATTGGCTTTGCATTCACCACTCTATTTTTGATGAGCGCACTTGCTGGCGAAGCCAACAAAAGCGCTCTTAATCTGTTCGTTGCGGATAATAACGCAGACAGTTTTTTAACTCCAGACCGTGCTTTCCAGCTAAAGTTAACGCCGGTCAATGCACAAAATATACAGGCTAGTTTCAGCGTGGCGTCAGGCTACTACTTATACCGAGAACGTATTAAATTTGAAATTGCTACGCCAACGCAAGACGGTAGTAACAAAATTGCTTTAGTCAGCTTACCAATCGGAGAAATAAAACAGGATCCGACTTTCGGCAAGCAGGCAGTATATCACCATGATTTTAAGGCCAATATTCAACTAGCCGCGCCATCCGCGCATGCACTTACCATCAACGCGAGCTATCAAGGCTGTAGTGAAAAAGGCCTTTGTTATGCGCCGATTAAAAAGAGTTTTACCTTAAATCCTAGCCTAGGTATGTCAAACGCCAATGTAGAAAATACAGCAACTACATCGAATAGTAATACCGCGCAATTGCTAAAAACTGGTAATGTTTGGTTGATTATCGCAGGGTTTTTTGTAGCCGGCTTATTTCTGGCCTTCACGCCATGCAATTACCCAATGATTCCCATCTTATCTAGTATTATTGTCGGCAGCCAAAGCCAGCAACTAAAGCCCTCTAAACTCCACGCATTTGGTTTGTCTGTGGCTTACGTCCTCGGCATGGCCCTGACCTATACCCTTGCCGGCATTGCCGCCGCCTTATCAGGCGATTTAATTAGCCAATCATTACAAAATCCTTGGATACTGGCTGCCACCGCAATGCTATTCGTGGTGTTGGCGTTGTCTATGTTTGACCTCTATGAACTGCAACTGCCCTCTAGCTTTGAAACCAAGATGCTACAAGCCAGCAACAAACTGAAGGGTGGTGAGTTTTTAGGGGTATTTGTTATGGGTGCGATTTCCGCTTTAATTGTTAGCCCGTGCATTTCTGCACCCTTATCTGGCGCCTTAATTGTTATCGGTCAAACGCATAATATATTGCTAGGAGGTGTGGGCTTGTTTGCTTTGGCCATTGGCATGGGCGTACCCTTGCTATTGATAGGCGCGTCCGCAGGCCGTTTATTACCTAAAACTGGTAATTGGATGAATGCCGTTCGTAACTTTTTTGGTGTACTAATGCTAGCCATGGCTATTTGGATAATTTCCCCTGTCATTGCCATAGGCGTTCAGCTTGCACTTTGGTCAGCCTTACTCATTATTACTTCGGTTTATCTTAGTGCCCTAGATAATTTACCTGCCCATGCAAATAATATAATGAAGGTAAGCAAGGGCTTGGCTGTCATTTTATTGTTATTAGGTGTATCCCTTCTGATTGGCGCACTATCAGGAGCAAAATCAGTATTGCAGCCGCTAAGCGGAATAAGCACGAGCATTGCAGCAGTGAATGCTTCCAGTAAAAAACCTACACTCGCTTTTAAGCGTATATCGACTATTGCAGAACTAGAAAAAAGATTAGCTTCCGCAGAGGGTCAGCCCGTGATGCTAGATTTTTATGCAGATTGGTGTGTCGCTTGTAAAGAACTAGAAGAACTAACCTTTAGCGACCACAAAGTACAGGCGATGCTTAAAAACACCTTATTACTTCAAGTTGATGTGACGGAAAACTCTGATGCGGACAAGGCGTTGTTAAAACGCTTTGGCTTATACGGCCCACCAGGCATTATATTTTTTAATGGTCAAGGCCAAGAACTGAGCTCACTAAAAACCGTTGGCTTCGAAGATGCTGATCTTTTCCATGCCACCCTATTCAAACGTGATAGTTGTATTGCAGCCACGACTGGGGCATCAACCTTACCATGTTAAAAAAACAACTTACCAAATTGAGTTTCATCGCGCTGATGTTAGGCCTTGGCTTCGGCATTTTTTATTATTTTTTAAAACCTGCAGATGCGCCAAGTGCATTAAACGAGGGTGCAGAGAAGTTTTCAACGCAACCTTTTTTTGCTGCAAAATTACCAAATGAAAATGGTGTCAATCAATTACTTAGTCAATATAAAGGCAAAATCATTGTCCTTAATTTTTGGGCTACTTGGTGTCCACCCTGCCGTGAAGAAATGCCCGAGCTTTCTCAATTGCAGCAACAGTATCAAAACAAAAATGTAGTGGTATTAGGCGTTGCGGTTGATGAGGTCGGTTTAGTCAAAGCGTTCACGCAAGCTACACCAGTAGGTTACCCTCTAGTGGCAGATGAGAATGCTGGAATGGACCTCGCGATCACTTTGGGCAATGACAAGGGAATTTTACCGTACACAGTCATTATTGATGCCAATGGGAGGGTAATCCAAACCTTCTTTGGCCGTATAAGTAAGCCACTTTTAGAGCACGCTTTAGCGCCATTATTAATGCATTTGTAGAGATCTGCTTAAACTAATGATATCAAACACTTAAAGACATGCTAGAGCCTAATTTCGTTTAATTTCACTAATGTAGCTGGACAAAACCACTTAACTTCGGCAAAATTGCGTCTATGAGTCATTTAAATTTACGCATCAAAACGCTCAAAAAAGTGCTTAAGCATGCCTGCTAAGTCTATTTTAGTATTGCACGGGCCTAACCTCAATTTATTGGGATTACGTGAGCCTGAGCATTACGGCAATCTAACGCTAGATGCGATCAATCAAATGCTAACTGAGCAAGCAAAGTTAGCAAATGTTGCATTAGAAACCTATCAAAGCAATTCTGAAGCTGACTTGGTGAGTAAAATTCAAACATTTGCCACCAATAAGTGTGATTTTATTATCATCAATCCGGCAGCATTTACACATACTTCCGTGGCCATGCGCGATGCACTAAGCGCAATTAAAGTACCATTTATAGAAGTACACCTATCTAATGTTTATGCACGCGAAGCGTTTCGTCACCATTCTTACTTCACTGACATTGCTGTTGGTGTGATTAGTGGTTTAGGTGGTCAAGGCTACAAGATGGCACTAGATTATGCCATCGAGAAGATCAAATCGTAGTTAAGCAACTACACTTAATTTAATACAATTTTTTACAAGATTTTTAGAGGTTACTATGGACTTACGCAAACTGAAAAAGTTAATTGATCTGGTTGAAGCATCAGGCATCTCTGAACTTGAGCTCACTGAAGATGGTGAAAAAGTACGTATTAGCCGCAATTTCACCGCCAATGGCCCTGCGCAGCAATATGCTAACTATGCGCCTATGCAGTATGCGGCAGCGCCACAAGCAGCTTCGACTGCGCCTGCAGAGGTTGCAACGCCTGCCGTTGAAGAAGGCCATGCTGTCAAGTCGCCGATGGTTGGTACTTTTTATCGCTCACCTTCTCCTGATTCAAAATCATTTGTTGAAGTGGGTGATACAGTCGCGGTCGGTGATACCCTTTGTATTATTGAAGCCATGAAACTGCTCAATGAAATTGAATCCGATAAAGCTGGTGTGGTTAAAAAAATCGTAGTGGATAATGGCCAAGCGGTTGAGTACGGCGAACCACTTTTCATTATTGCTTAAGCACAGGATTTTAATTACATGGCTATGTTTGAAAAAATCTTAATCGCCAACCGTGGTGAAATTGCATTGCGCGTACAACGCGCATGTCGCGAACTTGGTATCAAAACCGTTGCAGTGCACTCCGAAGCTGATCGTGAAGCGAAATATGTAAAACTAGCTGATGAATCTGTTTGTATTGGTCCCGCTCCTTCCAGCCAAAGTTACTTAAATGTACCTGCAGTGATTAGTGCGGCTGAAGTAACAGATGCGCAGGCCATCCATCCAGGTTATGGGTTTTTGTCAGAAAATGCTGATTTTGCAGAGCGCGTCGAACAAAGCGGCTTTGTTTTTATTGGTCCGCGAGCGGAAACCATTCGCCTAATGGGTGATAAAGTTTCAGCTAAAGACGCTATGCGTAAAGCTGGCGTGCCTTGCGTACCGGGATCAGAAGGTGCGTTACCTGATGACCCTGCAGAAATTATTAAAATCGCCAAGCAAGTAGGTTATCCAGTCATTATTAAAGCAGCTGGTGGCGGTGGCGGTCGTGGAATGCGTGTGGTACATACAGAGGCGGCATTACTCACTTCTGTCACCATGACTAAAGCTGAAGCGCAAGCCGCATTCGGCAACCCCGTGGTGTATATGGAGAAATACCTAGAAAAACCGCGTCATATTGAAATTCAGGTGCTAGCCGATCAGCATGGCAATGCAGTGTTTTTAGGCGAGCGTGATTGCTCTATGCAACGCCGCCATCAAAAAATTATTGAAGAAGCTCCGGCACCCTTATTAAATGCAAGGTTGCGCGACAAAATTGGCGAACGCTGTGCCGAAGCCTGCCGAAAAATTAAGTATCGTGGCGCTGGCACCTTTGAGTTTCTGTACGAAAACAATGAGTTTTATTTCATTGAAATGAATACGCGTCTGCAAGTTGAGCATACGGTCACAGAAATGATTACTGGCATTGATTTAGTGCAACAACAAATTTTTGTGGCTGCAGGCGAAAAACTAAAATTTCGCCAAAAAGATATTGTGCTTAAAGGCCATGCTATTGAGTGCCGTATCAATGCTGAAGATGCTTACAACTTTGTGCCATCTCCAGGCAAGATCAATACATTTCACATGCCTGGCGGCCCTGGTGTTCGTATTGACACCCATGCATATGCCGGTTATATCGTGCCCCCTCACTATGACTCAATGATTGGCAAGCTCATCACTTACGGCGATACGCGCGATCAAGCGATTGCACGCATGCGCATTGCACTATCTGAAATGATGATTGACGGCATCAGCACCAACGTTCCACTGCATGCTGATTTAATGGCAGATGCAGCATTTCATTTAGGTGGCACTAGCATTCATTACCTAGAGCAAAAACTTGGTATTTATAATAAATAAGTAGGTTAGCATGGCCTGGGTATCACTAAAAATTGAAGCGCAAGACAATACTGCTGATTTAATCAGTGATACCTTGATGGAAATGGGCGCCTTATCGGCCATTATTGAAGATGCGAATGCAGAAACTGTTGATGAGCAGCCCATTTTTGGTGAGCCTGGGGACCCGCCACCAGGTATTTGGCAGCAAAATTTGGTCAGCGCACTATTTGATGAAAATGTAGCTATTGATCAAGTTATCAAAGAATTGCAACAAAAAACCGGCTTAAATGCGCTGCAATATTCCACCGAAATTATTCAAGAGCAAGATTGGGTGCGGGCAACGCAAGCTCAGTTTGAGCCAATACGCATTACCGACAACTTATGGATAGTACCTACTTGGCACACCACGCCCAATGCTGATGCCATCAACATTATTCTAGATCCAGGACTCGCTTTTGGTACTGGCAGCCACCCCACCACGCATTTGTGCTTAGCTTGGCTAACGCAAACTGTCGCCGCCGAACATACGGTGCTTGATTATGGCTGTGGCTCTGGGATTTTGGCCATTGCCGCAAAAAAATTAGGTGCGGGCAACGTAGTTGGTGTTGATATTGATGCCCAAGCTATATTGTCCAGTAATTACAATGCAGAACAAAACGCGGTGCAGGCCGACTTTTACGATGCCACTCGATTTGAGTCGCGCCAGTTTGACATTGTGGTGGCTAATATTTTATCAAGCGCTTTAAGTGTGCTGGCACCAGTGCTTGCCAGTGCCTGCCAGGCTGGGGGTAAAATTGCCCTCTCTGGCATCTTACGTGAGCAAGAGTCCGCAGTTTCTGCTATTTATGCTGAGTGGTTTGATATGCAACCAGCACAATTTATGGAATCTTGGGTATTACTAACTGGCACAAGAAAATGCGCGCCATAACGCTTTGTCCAGCCTGCCAAACCCAATTCTTTGTTACTCAAGACCAACTTACTAAACACGATGGGCAAGTCCGCTGTGGGCATTGCTTGCACGTCTTTGATGCAAATTCTCATAAGCTAGAAATAGATACACTCCCCACAATCAATGATGAATCCGATCTTGCTCACATATCTTTAGTTCAAGATAGTACGTTGCCTGTTAGCGAGGAAACGGTATCGGTGAATCCTCCACTTACTACGACTAAGGCCCTGTTAGAACAGCCGCTTATAATTCCAGAACAACCTGTTGCCTCCCGAGCACGGCCTTGGCTTTTATATGCTTCATTGTTACTGGTTGCAATCGTTGCACAAAGTGTGTTTTTTTTACGCAGTGAAATTGCTTCTTATTACCCACCAAGTAAGCCTTATCTCATTCAGTTATGTCAAAAGCTAGCTTGCAGTATTCATTTATTAAGGAATATTGAGTTAATTGTAATTGATGACTCCGATATCAAAGAAGATACGAATTACCCTGGATTACTACACGTATCTAGCACCTTGGTGAGTCAGGCTAAATATTATTTGGCATACCCAAATATTGAGTTGACCCTGACCGATATTGAAGACAAGCCTAAACTACGTCGCATATTTAAACCAGAAGAATACTTACCCGCACACAACGATGTTGCTAACGGCATTCCACCTGGCTCAGAAGTTAAAATCAATCTTGCAATCATGGCACAAGGGCACTCACTAGCGGGGTATCGCGTCTTGCTCACCTATTAATCGGTATCTCTGTAACAAAGCCAAAACCTAATGAAAATCATGAGCGCTATTTAATCACTTTACATAGCCACCTTTTACGTTGAGTCTGTATTATCTAATCCATAAGATGAATTACTTAATTAATTATTTAGGAGATTTACCATGTGGACTACACCAGCTGCTACTGAAATGCGTTTCGGTTTTGAAGTTACAATGTACGTAATGAATAAATAAGCTTTAGAATATAAAAAAGGACGCTTTAGCGTCCTTTTTTATTGGTCAAACGTTTTTCTTAATGATGTCCAAGCTGTCTGATTTGATGTCTTTAATCGCTTTCGCGAGGCATTCTATTGCCTGCTCTCTGGCGTAACTTTTACGCCAAGCTATAGCGATTCTTCGCACTGGCACAGGCTGCTCAAACGGAATGACTTTCACCAACGGATTTAAATAACGCTCGGTTGCAGCACTACATGGCAACACCGTAATACCCAAATTGGACGCCACCATGCTTCGTATGGTTTCTAGCGAATTCCCCTGCAACACCTGGCCTTTTCGTGATAAATCTGGGCAAGCCTGCAATACCTGATGGCTATAGCAATGTCCACTATTGAGTAACAAAACGTTTTCATCCACAAGCTCTTCGGCTTTAATGGATTTACGATTGGCCCATGCATGATCAATAGGTACCATCACCACATATTTTTCGTCATACAGTGACATAGTCTTGATGCCTGCAACATTAAAAGGTAACGCCACAACGGCCGCATCTATGACTCCAGCCTTAAGCTGCACTTCCAATTGTGCGGTTAAATTTTCTTCAATGTCTAAGGGCATCTCAGGAGCACTCACCCGCAAGAGGGGGATTATTTCTGGTAACAAATAAGGCCCTACCGAGTAAATTAATCCTAAGCGAAAAGGTCCCGCTAATTGGTTATTACCTTGTTTTGCAATATCGCGAATGCGGCTCGCCTCTTCAAGCGTATGTATCGCCTGCACTATAATTTGTTCGCCGATAGGTGTTGGGCTAACATCGGTGCGGCTGCGTTCAAAGATCAGAACACCAAGATCTTCTTCGAGTTTTTGAATGGCTAAACTGAGTGCGGGCTGACTCACAAAGCATTTTTCAGCCGCACGCCTAAAATTTCGAGCCTTTGAAACCGCAACTACAAAGCGTAATTCATTTAAGGTCATGGCTACTATCCTAACGGTTGTTGTTGATTTTGATAGTCAAAACCTATCAAAAAAATACTAATGCACAATTATAACTATCAAAATAATTTGTGATAGATTTATTTATTACAGCCTTTAAAGACTCCGTGTCGCAAACTTAGATTGCTCCATATCGTTTCGTAGTATGATTAATAAAGGTTATCAAACTTTGAAGAAAGATGGTTAATATGGCACATACCCAAACACCAAAAGACAAACTTAATGGCAGCCAAGATGAGGTTTCAGGAGCCTACGAATCGTCACTAGCCATGCTTCTAAAAAAGTCCGAACAAGCTGATACAAACCTGCATACCTTACTGGAAGTAGACGCCAGCGAATTTAGACAGATGGCGCAATGGATTAAGCGTGATTTAATTGCCGCGGCGCAGCATTTGAATGAATCGGGCCAAGAGCTAAAAGACTGGCTAGGCTTTGATTTAAAACTAATCAAAAACGAATTATGGCAAAAATTTACCGAGGCCACAGACAAAACAACGCTAGAGCTACTCAAGCTTAAAAAAATAGCTGCCAACGCTGAATATCACACCGGTGAAATTGTGGGTTTGGGCTCTTTAATTTGCGACCAGTGCCAAGCGCAACTTCACTTTTACAAACCTGGCCATATTCCACCATGTGCTAAATGTCACGGCACACGTTTTCATCGGCTTAACCGATAACGCTGGCCATCAAAAACCTGTCTCAGGCTTTAGGCTTAATTCCGGCCATGAATCTCTGGTCGGATTTTTTTGTACAACTCAAACCAAAGCACGCTCGCCAAACCCGCCATCACACAATATAAAAACTGTAGTGGCGAAACGGGCGCAAAATGAAAGGTTCCGCGCAACATAGGCAGGCTTAATACCAGCATCAAGAAAATCAAAGCCGCAGTGATGACCCACCATAGGGCTGGATTGTATTTTTTAACTGTACCCAATATGCCGTGTCGCCATGACCGATTCACCAAGATCAGGCCTAGATTGCCAATTACCACCGTTGAGAAAGTCAAAGCCCTCGCCAATTCATCACTAGCACCATGATGGAGGGAATAACCTAATACCAACAACGTTGCCAACAAGACAAACAGGCCCTGTATAAGACTTAGAATCAACACCCGCCGTCCGAACAACGCTTCCTTTGATGGTCGTGGTGGCCGTTGCATGACGTTAGGCTCCGCTGGCTCCGCTTCAAAGGCAATTGAACAAGCGGGGTTAATGATCATTTCTAAAAACACGATATGCACTGGTGCAAATACCGGCGACCATCCTAGCAATAATGGAATCAGTGATAAGCCAACAATGGGAATATGCACCGCAAAAATATAAGCCATGCCTTTTCGAAGATTATCAAAAATGCCACGTCCCAACCTAACGGCATGGACGATGGAAGCAAAATCATCGTCTAGCAACACCAGTGCAGCCGCCTCTCGGGCGACATCGGTGCCACGACCACCCATCGCAATACCTATATGTGCAGCCTTTAACGCTGGAGCATCATTGACGCCATCACCCGTCATTGCAACCACCTCGCCATTCGCTTTTAGGGCATTGACGAGACGTAGCTTTTGTTCCGGCACCATGCGCGCAAACAGATTGCTATGTCTGATACGTTCCCGTAATGTCATCTCATCCATTAAGCTTAGCTCAGGCCCTGTAACGATACCGCCATTACCAACGGCAAGGCCGATCTGAGCTGCGATTGCAGCTGCGGTGGCAGGGTAATCTCCCGTAATCATCACCACGCGTATGCCGGCAGCATTACATTCTTTGATTGCGGGTGCCACGGTCGGACGTACAGGATCAGCCAAACCGATTAGGCCAAGAAATTCAAATTCGAAATCATGCTGAATATCCGGCCAAACACTACCGCTAAAGCATGCCTTAGCCACACCCAATACACGCATACCCTGATTAGCAAGCTTATCCACCTGCTTAGCTAGCACCTCTAACTGTTCTGCATTGAAATGACATAAATCAGCAATGGCTTCTGGCGCACCCTTGGCAGCGACGACATAGTCATCTCGATCAACGGCTTTCCAAACATGCGAGAGTGCAGAAGTTGTGGGGATAACGCATATTCATGCGCCAGTTGCCAATCTCCATGCAGGTGTTCTGTGTCACTTAAATATTGTTTGCCTAATGCGTGAATGGCTTTTTCCATGGGGTCAAATGGTGAGACCTCACTAGCCAGTATAGAAAATTCGGCGAGTTCATGAAACAACTCTGGCATCTGATGAGGAGTCTCACCACTTACAAAAATATCGTTATTTACCGCTAATTGCTGGACTGCCATTTGATTGAATGTGAGCGTTCCAGTTTTATCAACACACATAACAGTTGCAGATCCAAGCGCTTCTACCGTTTCTGCTCGCCTCGTCAACACGCGGTGCTTAGAAATGCGCCAGGCACCCATGGCCATAAATACTGTTAATACTACTGGGTACTCTTCTGGCAAAATTGACATTGCCAACGTGATGCCAGACAACAATCCTTGCAACCAATTGCCGCGTGTAATGCCATAAATAATCAGCAATAATAAACTCAACATCGCGCCAAGCAGGGCTAAAGTAGTCACCAAACGACGAATCTCACGCTGCAACGGTGTGGTTTCAATCGCTAGTCCCTGTAAGGCCTGACCAATCTTGCCAATTTCACTAGATAGTCCCGTCGCCAATACCAATGCCTTGCCTCGCCCCTGCACAACTAATGAGCCTGAATAGATGAATGGTAAATTATCACCTCCGGGTGGCGAGACTGAAACAATAGTGCTAATGCCGGCATTAGATTGCGCAATCTTGCTGACAGCTACTGATTCACCTGTCAGCAACGATTCGTCGGCAGAGAAATGATTGCAACTTATTAATACAGCATCTGCTGGCACGCGGTCGCCTTCCGATAGAATGAGTAGGTCACCTCGCACCACATCGCATCCAGCAATACGTCGCTCAACCCCATCCCGAAGCACTAAAGCGCGCGGGCTACTCAAATCCCTTAATGCTTCAAGCACGCGCTCAGTTTTATTTTGCTGATAGATGGTGATTGCCATCACCACGCAGACAAAACCCAACAACATTAGCGCATCACTGACATCACCAAGCATTAAATAAATAGCCCCAGCAACCACCAACAACAAAAACATTGGTTCACGCACTACTTCCCCAGCAATGCCCAGCAAGCTTCGCTGGCCAGATAAAGGCAGTGCATTCAACCCCTCTTTTTTAAGTCGCGCTTTAGCTACCGCACTTGATAAACCACCTTCCTCCAATGCACCGAGCACCTTATGGTGAGGCTGAAAATTTTTAACAAAACGATGGGGGTTTTTAATGGGCATCATTAGTAAATATATCTATATTTGAATAATCTTAGTTTTTAAGGTTATGTTGTGTGTGTCAGCTTGATGTTGTTGTCATCACACCAGATACGCAGCTCCTCATCACAAGCGTTCGCCTCATATACAAACCAAGGCTCTAGCATTCCTTCCGCTTGGAGTAGTTCTTTAAATCTCCTATAAGCGCCTCGTTTACGGAAAAAGCTAGCAACGGTGTTGTAGTGATCTGGAAGCGCTCGGTCTATAAATTCTAGCGCCATCTTTTGCCCAAGTTGCAGCTCATTCTTGTGTGGAACGGCTAGATAGCGTGTTGAGGTTGTAACGTCGTCTGGCACAATCTCTTCTTCTAGCTCAACACTTGCTGATACCCAGAATATTTCTCCATTATCCAAGGAGATATAAGCATTTTGTACAGATGGCGAATCCGAGCTTACAAATTCAAATGCATTACGTAATTCGTTGTAGTTGACGCTACTCATGCTGATCCTTAATGCAATGTTGTTTAGCTAAAACTATAGATGCTATGCATACTTCATGTAGCTGCTGATTGCTTTTGAGTTACTATCTGACCTCAATCACCACAAAGATGCAATATCCTAATGCAAAAAGAAGTTATAGAGCAACCTAGATACGCTGTTGTAGCCGCTGTTCAACTGCCAAACGTCACAGATATTGAATTCGAAGCCTCTCTTAATGAATTACGCGAGCTGGCAAAAACACTAGGTTATGTAGTGGTGCACACTTTTGTGCAGAAACGTGCTGGATTTGATATCACGGCCTACCTTGGTGCAGGTAAGCGTCAGGAAATAAGCGAATTCATTAATAATGAATCAGAGTTCGTGGCCAACGGCGACCAAGTGGATAGCCGCGTGATAGATGCCGTATTAATCGATCATGAGATCTCACCATCGCAGGCGCGTAACCTAGAAAAAGAGGTTGGTTGTGAGGTGATGGATCGCACCATGGTGATCCTTGAAATTTTCCATCGCAATGCACGTTCACGTGCTGCACGCGCCCAAGTTGAGATTGCGCGTTTAGGCTATATGGCGCCACGGATGCGTGAGGCAGCTAAGCTTGCTGGGCCACAAGGACGACAACGGAGTGGAGCAGGCGGGCGTGGTGGTGGTGAGTCTCACACTGAATTAGATAGACGTAAGATCCGCGACCGCATCTCAGAACTACAACAGGAAATTGTTGCCATGGATGTCGAGCGCAAAACGCAACGCGCCCGTCGACAAGAGCGGCAAGGACTTGCCGTTGTAGCACTCGTCGGCTATACCAATGCCGGTAAATCTACATTAATGCGTGCCTTGACCGGCAGCGAGGTGTTAGTCGCCAATAAACTTTTCGCAACACTAGATACAACAGTGCGCGCACTCTATCCTGAGAGCGTACCACGTGTCTTAGTGAGTGATACCGTTGGCTTTATCAAGAACTTGCCTCATGGGCTCGTGGCCTCATTTAAATCAACGCTAGAAGAAGCTCTTGACGCTTCTCTCCTACTTCATGTGATTGATGCCAGTGATCCTGGTTTTGAACGTCAACTTGAGGTGACTGATGAAGTGCTAGAAGAGATTGGTGCAAACATCGTACCGCGTATCCGCATATTCAATAAAATTGACTTTGTTGGTGACGCCGCAGCACAAGCCGAGCGAGAAGCAGCGCTGCAAGCGCGCTATCCAGACTGCGTTGTAATGAGTGCTCGGCGCCCTGATGAGGTTGCCAAACTTCGTCAGAAAATCGTTACCTTTTTTCAGCAGGACTTAGTTGAAGCTGAAATTTTTCTGCCTTGGTCAGAGCAACAAATGCGCGGGGAAATCTATGCTAGCTGCCAAGTACTTGAAGAAAACTCTAATGATAATGGCAGCTTGCTTAAGATTCGCGGAGAACCGAATGTGGTTGAAAAATTAACCCAGCGCTTTAGTCCAACTCCTTCGAATTAACTTTAGAATATTTTTATATTTGTACCTTTAACTCGTAACTGACAGCCATCGGGAAAATTAATCTTTATTCCTTTTGGCCAGCACCTTCGCATCAAATTTTTCTTTGTTGATAACGAATCGCTCATGTCGGCCTTTGGATATTACGTCTATGCCATCGTGAGCTTCAACAGAAAAAATAAGCTTTTTTCCTTCAACTGCAATCAACTCAACGGTAGCAGTAATTTTTAATCCAGGTGGCGTTGCTGCTTCGTGACTGACGTCTATATGGGTCCCAACAGTTTGCTCCTGCGGCCAATCGATATGCGGGTTAATTGCCTTGATACAGGCCCACTCTAGAAACCCTACCAAAAAACCTGTGGCAAAAACTTCTGGCATTACCATGAACTCTTCTGATTCTGGATAGAGCGCGGGGACAGTTTTTGAATTAGGCACTATAAACTTGTGCTCGAACCTAATACCGGCTTTCAGTGTTTCCTTCATTTCTAAATCTCCAGTACAGAATCACAGCAACGATATAGATAACGCATAATTCATTGTAATTGAACACGCATAATTATTGGCACTTGGTGCATTAAATTCACAACTTCGTAAAGCTCAGGCTCAATGCGCCCGTCTATAACTAACACCTCCTCTCGTAAATCACATTCATAATTTAATTTACCCACATATTCCATTTAGTTATATTTATATAGATAAATAGTCTTTTTAATTCTTATTAAAATTTTATATAGTGCATGCATTCGCATTTCATCTAATGAATTTGAGGTTAAACCATGACACTTAGCAATCAATCACTTTCTAACAGCAAGCTCCATAACACTGCCCCTAAACGCAATGTAGCCGAAGAAATATTACGCGCGGTGGAAGAGTTAAAACAAGGTTCGGGTTTCGGCTCAATAGAAATCGTGTTACACGAAGGCCGTGTGACACAAATTGAAAAGCGCGAAAAACTTAGATTCACCCAAGAAATTAGCAAATTAAATCCTACTGCACTTGCAGCGGCCAAATAAAAAGTTTTAACAATTCAATATAAAGGTTAACCAGAACACTGGCCGCTTTAAATAGGAGATAAACATGCATTTCAAATTTACAAAATTTGCCACGGCCCTTATAGCCAGCGGCATTATTTCACTGCCCCTGGTAGCACATGCTAACGACAGTTCAGAGCTAGAAGAGCTACGCGCATTAGTGCAACAGTTAGATCAAAAAATTAAAATTTTAGCCAGAAATGGAGAGCTTGCGGAAGAAAAAGCTGCTGAAG
>TBL_comb47_HYPODRAFT_10003087_pt1 | contig 20057 bp, 17 predicted proteins | sample TroBogypolimnion_40_FD_10682 | JGI IMG/M metagenome (IMG submission 10682) | reverse complement strand
ATCTGTACCATGTGATAAAAATTTTAAAGGTGTGATTTTTTACAAATAATTTTTTATTCTTTGAATGTCAAGCTTGTAGCCTGTCGGGGTAATGATTAGGCCGTCAATATCTACCGGACGGGCGAAGCGTTTACATGTTTCGCTATATACTTCTAAGGCGTCCCGAAGGGTTAACAAAGCTTGTGAAATTGTTATTTGCTTGTCAGTGTCTGCAAATATGGTGTTATCCGCTTCAATTTTTGCGGTGTGATCTGTTACGGGTTCAATCGTGCTGTTTTCGGTGTCAAAAGAAATGTATTTGATCAATTCAAAATCATCAATGTTCAATGATTCAATCAGGTTTAACACTTCGTTAATGTCCTCCGGTTCAATCTCCATTAACTCCAAAGTTTTTTCACGGCTGATTTTTAGACCTGTCGTGTTTAGCCCGTTGGGGTTGCTGTCTAATGTTACGTTTTTGATAAAATCAGTAACAACCTTTTCCGCGTTGTGGTCTGTGTGCCTCCGCTGTCTGGTTTGGTTTGCATCCTGAATAAACCGTTTTGTAAAATCCTCTATTGTTTCAAATGAAACGCTTAGGCCGTTTGCGTTTAATTTGTCGTAAAGGGATTGAAAAACAGTGCAAACCTCTGGTAATCGTTGCGATTTTTGGGCTATCGCTTCAACATTTTTGTAAATCTCTAATTTTGTCATAATAAATTGATTAACTGTTTAATAATAAAAATATGCTTTTAATTGGTTGTAATTTCCGTTTCCGGTCACTCGCTTAAAACGCGGTTTAGTACTTTGTCCGCTTCCTTTTCTTTGGCTCTGTATTCATCCAAATAGTTAACGGCTGCGATGATAATATCAGGTAATTTAGAGCTTCGTTTGTCACCTGTTAACGCCCTGTAAACTGTCGGGGGGAGTACTTTAGCCCGTCGCGCAATTTCCGCAATTGCCCCCCGTGGTAATTGCTTCTTAATGCTTGTTAAATCCTGTGTCGTTTCCATTGTGTTATATTTATTAATATGAATGATTGTGCAAATATAATAATGTTTGACTAAATTTAATCATACATCACAAAAAAGTTTGACTAATTTTAATCAAACTTTTTAATCAAAAATAAATCAGGTCTTTAGCCTGATTCATTTTTTTTAAATATGTCGTGGATTTACTTCTAAACGCTCAATTCTTTGAAATATTGCACCGTTTTAAGCTCTGGGAAATTTAAAAAGGTGCTGTATTTATCCAATAATATTTCATATTTCCCGTTTCTAATCATCTCTTTTAGTTTAGTCATACTTTCAAAAAATACAATTTTGTTTAAAATCTCAATTGCTCTATCTAAGTCATATTTACAATTATTTGCAACTAAAAAAGCCTTTAGATTATTTTGATTTTTTTCTGAATACCAACTAAAAACGCTTAATCCTTTAGATTGATTTTCTTTAAGTGAAAAAGGGGCTATTAAAAATCGATCAATCCCAACGCCTAATTTATTCTTCTCACTGTTGTAAAGGTCAATTATCATTTTGTTTCCGGTCGTTGTGTCTTGTAATTCCGGTTTTTGTATCTCTAAATCAAACACAAAAATAATTTGATAATATTTGTAAATGGCTGCAAATAATGTAGGGTCAAACGTCTCTAATTCACTCATTAGCAGTCCCACAATATTTATTATTGTGATTTCTTCATTTTTAAGGGTTTCGAAATCGTTAATATTTATCGGGTCGCTTATTTCAATGAAATCCTTTTCCGTGTAATATTCATTAAAAGCCTTAGATTTAACTTTGGTATTTTGACGGTTCGCAGTTACTAAGGCATAAATACTAAAATACTTCTCACCGTTGATAAAATACGGTTTTAGATTAGTATTTAAAAAATGTTTTACCGTGATTTTTGCCATTATCTATTAAATGAAATGTTTTGTAATTCGTTTATAATGGTCATATCCATTACTTTACCGTAAATTTGGGTTGTTTCTAATCGCTTATGGCCTAAAAGCTTTTGGACTGTGGTAATACTCACGCCCTTATATAATAAGTAGGTTGCTTGCGTGTGCCGTGCAGTGTGAAAAGTGACATTTTTATTAATATTCGCCTCTATGGCAATTACTTTTAAATGTTTGTTTACGGTTGCGTTTCCCTGATCAGGAAAAATTGTATTTCCGTTCCCTGCATAATTATAAAAAATATCTAACGCTTTGGAATAGAATTTCATATAAATAGGAATCCTTATTGTATCAGTCGTTTTAATCATGTTCAATATTAACCATTCTTTCCCATCTTCGATAATAAGATTTTCCGGTTTTAATGCTGACATATCGCTAAACCTCAAACCTGTATAACACGAAAATAAATATTTATCCAATACAGTCTGATAGATTGCCTTATCCTTTGGAAGTCTTAAATTTTCAATCCGTTCAAGTTCCTCCGGTGTTAGGTAATCGCGTTTTGATTTTACTTTGTGTAGTTTAAATTTCCTGAAGGGGTACTTATTCAGGTCGATATGTTGTTTGTCGATTGCTAAATTAACATATCTTCGAACCGTCCCAAAGTGCTTTGCAAGTGTGTTTGTATGTATGTTCTTTGCTCTCAAAAATAGCTCAAAATCATTCAAATACTCGAATGTAATATCTTCAAACCTTGCTTTATCCCTGAAAATTTCCAAATATTTCAATGTGGTTTGATGTGAAGATACTGTATTGATTCTTAGGTTACTATTGTTTAACTCCTTATTGCAAAACTCCAAAAATAAATTATTGCAGTTTCCTTTTAAAAATTCGCTTAAATAGTCAAGTGTAAAGGGTTTCCCGCTTTGCCGTCTCAACATTTCAGAATTTTCTAAGCTGTTTGAAAAATCTTTGATTTGCTTGTTAAGGGTTATTTGGTTGGGATGGTTTTTAATATTCCGGTGCTTTCCGTCCCATTGTTCAGGGGTAATGTAAATATTCGTTGAAAAATATTTCTTTTTCCCTCTCAAATACGCCTCAATTTGGATTAAGGCCGTACCATTTGCCAATAAATGATTTTTACGGTTAAAAACCGTATTGAATAAAACTTTGTCCATGATGTAATAATTTTAAAAGGTCATTACAAAGTAATATCAAATATTCATAACCTGCAAACATGGTAGAAATCAGGTAGAAAATAAGCGGTTATTTGTGAATAAATATTTTTCCCTGTTTTCGTGTTAAATGCCTATTTTACTGATAAATGCAAAATTTGAATTAAATTAATTTAATCGTGCTTTATCGTTCTTTAAGTTACCGGGACACTGCATCATGGAGTTTGTTCTTCCTACCCGAAGAATTGCTGATCAAGCAGTTTCTAACCCCTGATCTCCTCATTTAAATATTCTTTTATCGAATGGGAATTTTTCGGCTGAGATGACCCTGATTCTTGAGAATTCGGGATGATTGGGATTAATGAGTATATTGTAATCGCCTTGTATTACAACTGATGGAATTTGCAAAAGGCAATATCTGTGGCCAGCAATAAATTGATCTCCAATTGTCTGCGTGGATATTGAATGCGGAAATGCGTTCCAGTCAGGTGGCAGATCAGTAGGACTCAGTTTCAAGATAGAGGTATCATCGGGAATAAATATTGCAATCATCACATAATCAGATGGAAGGGTCGCGTAGGTAAAGTGGACAGCTACTTCGGCCATTGCAAGCGAACGGTTCAAAGCTGTATAAATTATTTCTACACCAGGTGAATTCCAACTTGCTCCTTTGAGTGCAGCACCTTTCCCCGAAAGATCCTTTGAAAATTTTTCACGCGACAATCTGAAAACTTCCATAGCTAAACCAAAATTCCATAGTTTATCCTTGTCAACTCACTCATTACTAATTCTTTCCCATATGAGTCAGAAAGAAGATCAAATGGATTAAGGTTTCCCAAGGCGAAATTAGGGGTAAACAACCATAACTTGAACTTCGCGATGTCCCCAAAAACATCCAATCCAATGTTGGTAACCTCGGCTATTTCAATAATTTTCTCCGATTGGAGAGGTTTAAATGGCTTGCCGGTAAGTTTGTAACGGTGCAACGATTTAGTAGATATTCCCAAAAACATGGCCCAATCCAGTTCACTGAACGGGGTATTGTCCTGAATAATGGAAAACAACGAATAGGGTATCCCTTCCCTGATGGCTGCAATGATCAGCATCTTGTTTGAAAGAAAACCTGAGTAGGTCAGGTCTTCATCGATCGGCAGGTATTTGTTGCTACTCAAGGCATTTTTGAATAGGGCCGAAATTTCTTTATCCAATTTTTGCCCGATATTTAATTCCATGGCTTCTATAATTCTAATTGTGACAGTTGTCCGTAAATATGAGACAGTTTTCCATAAAATTAAAATTTAAATGTACTAATCAAAATTTAACTGCATTATCTGTGTATCCAGTATTCTTTTTTTATTGAAAATTTCTTATATTTAATGGTTGACAATTAGCGATATAACAACGATTGGTTATAAACGATTAATTCTCTTCCTATGACTGAAAAATTTCAAAACCGTTACCGCATTCCGTCAGCCCGTGCATCATGGTGGGATTATGGAAATGACGCCGCCTATTTTGTTACTATATGCACCAATGACAGGGAATGTTATCTGGGGAAAATTGCGGAATCGCAAATGGTAGAGACGCGATTAATCGCGCCCCTACACCAACCAAATGAATTCATTCCGTCCCCAATAGGTGAAATTGTCCAAATTATTTGGAATGAAATTCCGCAACATTTTTCATATGCCAAATTGGATTCTTTTGTTGTGATGCCAAACCATATACATGGAATTATCATCATTGACAAACCGAAACAGACGCGATTGAATGATGAACCGGTACAGACGCGATTGAATGATAATCCGGTACAGACGCGATTGAATGATGATGTTGTAGAGACGCGATTAATCGCGTCTCTACAACATCCGGCCATCAAATGCAACCGGCAAAATAAAATGGTTGGTGGCATCACCGGCAATAAAAATCCCATGCTGCACGATAATTTATCCAGAATACTGCGTTGGTTCAAAGGGCGATCTACCTATGAATGCCATAAAATTAATCCCCATTTTGAATGGCAGGAACGGTTTTACGATTCTATTATCCGCAACATCAGGTCACATTGGATCGTATCCACATATATCCTGAATAATCCCAAAAAATGGGGACGTGATCGGTTCCATAAAAAATAAACCCACCCCAATTTTTGTAGTCATCCGATTAAACCTTAATTTGCAACGATTTTTGTTAAAAGGCAAAACGGAAATTTAATCTATAATAAATCTGATGGCTGTTAAATCCAATATCAACTTCGACGAAGAGAGAAAGTTGCTGATCAAATATATCCTCAGCGACAGCAACGAGGATGCCAAACGGCCTTTGTTGTACCCGTTTTTCAGGAAATTGAACAAGGAAAAATTCAAAATCGAGTCGGATGCGTGTGGTGCAGATGTTTACATCGAAGGACAGATCATCGTAGAGGCAAAGTCGAACTACTCCGATTGGCTCGATGGTTTTTACCAGGCGTTGCACTACCACAAAAAGCACGGCCTGGTCTATTCGGTAATGGTAGTGATCGCCCATAAATTTGTAGGAATCTGGCGGTTGAATAAACTGCCCGAATTCTCCGTTATCCTGTCGCATACCGCCGATGCACAGAAAGCACCCAATGTGATCGGAAAGGAAAACGCACGGAAAACCGCCCTGATTACCAAACAATTGATCAGGGATTCGGCGATTTACTGGCTCGAACCCAAAGACCTGGACGACAAAAAGTTTGGCGGGGAATTCAAAACCATTACAATCGAGGCATTTGCGATCCAGAATATCTTGAGGAACCCGGGTGTCGAGCGTCTCCAGATGAACACCCGGAATTTCATCGAACACATCGAATTGCTCAAGAGCTACTTCGACCGCCCGATCGATGCGGTCCATGCCTTTTATTCGATGGTCGCCTATTGGGACATCACCTCGACCATTTCGCTCAACGAAAATTCAAACAAAATTTATCTGGTCGGTTTCAAGGGACAGAAACTGAGCGATGAGATCGTGATCAACCCATTGTTGTACAAAGAGTTCAAGAAATTTGTCGAAAACCGGTTTATCTTTACGAACGAAGGATCGGGCCTGACCGTTGATTACTATTTCAGCAGGTTCGACGAGGTGATTTCGCGCATCGATCCCGAATACGTGAAACAGCATGGGATTTTCTTTACCGACATCAACCTGAGCAAGTTTGCGTTGTGGTATGCCAAAAAATTGATCGACAACGATTTAAGCGAACAGTATATCTTCTTCGATCCTGCCGGTGGATCGGGCAACCTGATTTCGAGCTGGCGGGGCAGGTTAAAGCACAAGATCATTTCGGAGCTGCAACCCGACCTTTTAAGGATCATCGAACGGCGTATGCGGATCGACCCATGGCACATCGAGACGGGGTTTACGATCATCCCCAAGACCTCCGACAACGAAGGGTTGAATTTCCTGGATTGCGATGCCAAACACTATGTTGCCAAGCTCGACAAGGAACTCAAGCTCAAAAACCTTGCGATCGACAAGCCTGTTGCATTTTTGCTGAACCCACCCTATAAAAATACCGATGAGCACGAATCGGCACGTGAGGACAAGAACGCCAATTATGCGATCCACCCCTCGATCCTTGAACTGACGGGCGAAGATGCCGGCAAGGAACGGTACCTTGCATTTCTGGGGCAGATCCTGAACATTGCCAAACTAAAGGCGCAAACGCTAGAAACTTCCGAATCGCTTGTGTTGATCTTTACGCCAACTTCCTGGCTGATACCCCGCCCAACATACATCGCTTTCCGCAAGGAGTGGGACAAGCACTTTGCGTACCTCGACGGTTTTATCATCACAAGCAACGAGTTTTTCAAATTGCAGGGAAAATGGCCGCTTGCGTTTACGGTCTGGAAATACCACTATGACGAAACCCGTAAAAATGAGGTCGTTGTTTCCGATTACTCCCATTTTACGAAGCAAGACCTGAACATCAACTGGAATCTGAGCGATGATGAATTGAATTCTCAATTGGGTATGAATTTATCAAGTCATAAAAAAGCAAAGCTGGATATTTTTAAGGCTTCGATTAAAAATTGGGTTTTTCAAACCATGTATGATTTTAAAAGAAGCCCTTCAAATCTTGAAAACAAGAGTAATTCAATTTATGGGGGGTTACCATTAGTTGATGAACGAAGAAAAAATAAGAAAACATACGGAGTTGCAACCAGTAATTTCATAGGTTTTATGGATGATGCAACTCCTGTAAGAGTAAAACAAGATAATGCAAAAAGATTATCAAATAAACCTGATCGGATTTGGTTTAGGCTTGATAACGATTTTAAAGGAATAAATAAATCCAAGACTTTTGCAGGCCCTCCTGACAACCGTGGATACTGTGCTTATTCGCTTGAATCGGCAAGAGTATTAACATCCTGGTTTTCAATTACTAAAGCATTGAATGGCAATTATCCATTATGGGCCAATCAATCAGATATTTGGGTGCCTAATATCAGTCCCGGATTGGAGAAATACTGGCATGCCCTCTGTTTTGCCTTTGTGCTGGCGGAGAACCGTTGTGTGGTGACCACTTTCGAGAAAGACAACCCTGTGCCGGGTGCACCGGAAGTATTTGTTGACAATCCGCTTTGTCCGGCAAACCCCGAAGCATTCTGGGCCACCACGCTCGACAGTGAGGTTCTGCCCGATCATGGAATAGCTGACGAATTGGTAAAGAAGGTCAAGCTGCTGTACAAAACCTGGAACATCAATTACTGCAAGGGGCAATACCTGCGGAACGTCGGATTAAAGGACGAACCCTATTTCAAATATTTCGGCTATGAGGATTACCTGACGCCCTATTCCGGCCTGATCCAGATCCGGAAATATGCCACCAAGGAAGGGCTTGAAGATATCCATCAGTTGTTTGTTGAAATACAGGAGCTTACAAAAAAAGTCAAGGAAGAAATTTACCGGTTATTGGTTGAGGAGTTCAGGTATTTTGAATAATGGCAGACGTAGGATTATTTCTCAAATCACCGCATTATTAAGGTATTACATTTAGCTTTATTGCAGTTTGAAGTGCCTGACCCTTTTCCCTTCCATGTATTCCCAAATATAACTTTTGTTTATTATTTTTGAAAAAAAACTAAAACATGGAAAGAAGAACTTTTGTCAAGACAGCAGGGGCTGTTTCAGCCATTACAATCGTAAAACCGGCCATCGCTTTTGGTACGACCAACAATTCGGCTGTCAGGATGGGATTTATCGGCTGCGGCAACAGGGGCACCGGCGTGATCAGTGCCATGTCGGCCAATACAAATATCAATATTATTGCACTTGCAGATCTTTTCGAGGATCAACTGGTAGCCGCCCAGGTCAAAATAAAGGAACTGAACTCAAAAAAAGGTTTTGCAGAAGTCAGTAAATCAAATATCTACAAAGGTTCATCTGCTTATCAGAAGCTATTGGAGAACAAGGATGTGGATGCCGTCCTGATCTCTACCCCAGCTTACGGACATCCGTTTATCCTTGAAGCTGCTGTGGCTGCAGGCAAACATGCCTACAGTGAAAAACCGGCTGCCACCGATGTGGATGGCTGCAAGAAAGTAATGAAAGTCAGTGAGAGCGTCAATAGTAAACTTAGTGTGGTCATTGGTTTTCAGATCCGGTATGCAACACCTTATGTTGAAATGGTCAAAAGGATCCAGCGTGGGGATATTGGCGAACTGATCAGTGTTCAGCTTTACTATTTTTCGTCGGGCATCCCGATCAAACCAACGACAGGCATGTCGTACGATGAGGCCAGGATCCGTAACCATTTTCATTTCAATGAATTATCTGGAGGAATCTTCCTTGATCAGGCTATTCATATGATCGATGTGTGTAATTGGGCCGTGCAGGGTACACCGCTACATGCCATAGGCATGGGAGGCAAAAAGGGTGGTGCAGAATTCGGAAATGCCTGGACAAACTATCAGGTTGTTTACAAATACCCCAACGATGTGAATGTTTCGGTACAGTCAACCCAGTTTGGGAAGAGCTTCGGCGATGTGTGTGCACGGTTTGTAGGGACAAAAGGGATGGCGGAGGCCCATTATACGGGCGGTGTGTTTATCAAAGGAGAGAACGAATGGGATTCGGGGGTTGTGAAAAACGGAGTGATCCGGTCTTCCACCGAGATCGCGAGCGGGGCACCGACTTCCTCATTGTACGACTCCGACAAAAACAAAGGGACGGCTTTCATCAGCAGCATCGAAACAGGTAAACACCTGAACCAGCTTCAGGATGGGGCCAATTCCACCCTCACGGCCATTTTAGGTCGGGAAGCTGCTACGCGCCAGCAACTTGTAACCTGGGACGAGCTGGACTTTTCAACCGAAAGGATAGATCCAAAGCTGGATCTTTCTCAGTTTGATAAGTAAAGTTGTATTTCGGGCATCCATTCACAATCAATCCTTAATGCATCGAACAGATAAGCCTGTGGTTTTGGCGGAGTTGCTGGTATATACATCATCGTTGCTGGAGTCAACACTAAAATGCGTCGAATTCGTCGTAGAGAACACGGAAGTGGTCCACCACCAACCGGCAGTGGTCATATAATCGAATAATCCGCCATTGGATCGAAAACCACCTGGTAAAGCACTAAAACCGCTACTATTGGTAGCCTGATAATTTGAAATAATGAAATGTATTGTCCCTTCTTCTTTTAATTTGCCACCTGCGACATTTTCACCACCGAGAAAAGTTGACAGGGCTGCGACTTCAGCATTGGAAGGTACATGCCACCCTAGAGGGGCAATATTTCGGCTGTCTGCCACAGCGTACCAATTGTACAGAGCCCCATAAACCGACTTATTCACGACCGAGTCATTCTTGTACCAACAATATGCCCCAGCTGTCAATGCAGCCCAGGGTGGATTTTCTTTAACATTGGCAATTATTTCCCCATTTCGGTATTTGGTGGTTTTAAGGTTTTCGGCCATCCAGGTCTGGGTCCCGATGGTAATGGTCTTGTATGTATTTCCGTCTATATCGGTAACTGTTCCATATGTAAGGTTAGGATTAAAACCTATGCCAAGGGTCATAAATGAAATTTCGTTGCCGTAACCTGTTCCCACACTGGTTGTTGCGTAAGCCCTGACCCAATAGGTGGTATAATCGGTAAGCAAGGAAATGTCGCTTGTAAAACTCCCCGTACCATTCCCATCAATGGTTTTGTTGTTGGCAGTCGTTGGATTTGTGGCCGTTCTCCAGCAAATGCCGCGAGCGGTAACTTTTGTCCCTCCATCGTTCATAACAATTCCCCCACTGGTTGCAGTTGACCTGGTGATGTCGGAAGCAACCATGGTCGTCAGAGTAGGCAATCCCAAATTTGTAGTAAATGTTAACTGATTGCCATAAGCTGTCCCGATATCATTTGTTGCATATGCTTTTAAATAATAGGTCGTACCTGGTAATAAACCAATTGGGTTGCTTGTAAATGTTCCGGATCCTGTTCCGTTCACGGTTTTCGAATTCGCAATTGTGGGGTTTTGGGAAGTTGACCAGCAGACTCCCCTTGCTGTAATTGGTGATCCTCCATCGCTTGTGATGTTACCGCCACTTGTTGCATAAGTTGTTGTGATAGATGTTATTGCTGTAGTTGTCAAAATAGGTTCCATATTGGTAATGGCTATCCGGACCCACAATCCGGCTATGTACATCGATAAAGCCCCCAAACCACCTGGTGCGCAATCGGTGCAATAGACAATAAGGCCATCAGAGGGGGAAGGAATCGCTGTGATCTCTGCCCTGGTCATCCGAGGTGGCAAAAACCCCTTGTTCTTAGACTTTACATCCAACATTGCCGAGCCATCGGGAGAGCTTCCGTCAAGATTAATCCCAACTTGCGAGAAAACAACACAACTGCAATGCAGAATGAAGATGAAAACCACGCATAATTTTCTCATGATTTATCGAAAATGGAAGATGAATACTTTTTGTCAGTTATTTTCTCTGAAAATAACCAATCAAGACTTATTCAAAGATATATGATTTTTTTTCAATCAAACAACCATAAAATTTGAAATCGAAGATGAGATATTGAAAATATTTTTTAAGAGGACCCTAAACGATACAAATCAGTTAAAATCAATGCGATAGTTTAGTTTCCTTGATTTTGGGCAGGGTAAACACAAAAGTGCTTCCTTTGCTCAATTGACTTTCCACAGTGATTGTGCCACCGTTCCGTTCAACAAAATCCCTGACAAGCGCTAAGCCAATACCGGAGCCTTTTTCATTGTTGGTACCAAAAGTGGTGGTTAATGTATTTGACTTGAACAACTCTTCAACGACTTCATTCTTCATCCCCACCCCGGTATCCGCAACAGAAACTTCGACCATATTTCCCCTTTCACAGGCCGATATCGTGATGGTCCCATTGTTCCTGGTGAATTTAACCGCATTGGAAAATAAATTTCGGATGATCAGTTTTATAGATTCCGGATCGGCGTAGGCAGAAAGGTTTTCATCGGCATTTATCTCAATTGCAATTGACTTTTGATTTGCACTGGAGGTTAGTAGATCGACACTTTGAAAGATCAGGTTGTTGATACTCAGATTTTCGGGGAAAAGTTGAATGGTTCTGGTCTGACTTCGAGCCCAGTTCAGCAAGTTTTCAAGTAAGGTCAACGAATTGGTTGTTGATTTTTTTAATTCATCCATAAGCTCATTTTTCAGCTCTTCATCAATTGCCATACCACTTGTCATGAGATCAAGACTCATGCTGATGCTACCTAATGGGCTTCGCAAATCGTGGGCGATAATGGAGAATAGCTTGTCCTTCATGGCGTTGGTCTTTTTAAGCTCTTCTGCAACCTGGGCCAATCCCAGCTCGGCCGTCTTCCGTTTTGTAATGTTGTGGTTGATTCCGATAAGACCATTTATTTTACCATGTTCATCAAACAGAGGTAACTTTGTGATGAGCATCCAACAAGCTTCCCCCTTTTTATCCAAAAAATGAACTTCCTGATTGACAATAGGATCCCCGGATGTCAATACCCGTATATCCTGATTAAACCCATCTTTTTTATCATCTTCCGAATAAATCTCAAGGTCAGTCTTGCCAATTACGTCGCTCTCGGCTGAAATGCCCATCACTTCCAGGTCGGCATTGTTGGCAAGAATCTTTCGGCCTTCAAGGTCTTTAATGTAGATGGGATCCGGAATATTGTCAATCAGTGTCCGCAGTAATATCCGGTCCCTTAAAACGGCAATTTCTGCCTCCTTTCGCTTACTGATGTCGCGGGCGAGTGTTTCAGTTCCCGTATATTCTCCATCAGAATTAGTCATGCAGGTAGTCGTAACATCAGTCCATACTTTGGAGCCATCCTTGCATATTTGTTCAAAATCACCCCGAAACGTTGGAAGAGGCAATCCTGATTGAATGGCATCGAGGGTCTTTTTGAGCCCTGCCCTGGCAATTGTTGCCCCTTCAGGTGTAAGGATATCTTCAATGGTCTGTTGCATTACCTCCTCAGGTTTGAAACCACGAAGTTTTTCAACCGATGGGCTAACATAGCGAATATGTCCCATAGGATCAATCGTGATAATGACATCCGATGTATTATCGGCTAGTAACCAGTATTTTTCTTCACATTCACGGATCAATTGATTGGATCTGATCAAAGTCAAATCCGTTTCGATGCTTTGTTTCAGGATCCTGATTGAATCGTCAATAATTTCGGAAAAATGGTTTTCTTTGGAATCTAAAATACAAATTGTCCCAAATACTTCACCATCCGGCCAAATGACCGGATAACCAAGGTAGGCGACCATATTCATTTCCAACTCTGCCTTATTCTCTTGCCAAACCTTGCTTTTTGACGCATCAGGAACCATAAGGCATTGCCTGGTCCCAATCACTGTTTCGCAATAAATTCCTTCCCCCAATTTTTCCTTCTGGCCAACCTTATATTGATTTTCTTCGGAATGACTATGCAAGAATACTTCAACCGTATCCTCATTTAATTTCATGATCAGTGCCGTAGGGATGTCAGCTATTTTTGCAATTAAGTCTAATATGTTCTGCCATTTGGAAACGATGTGTTCCGTGATTTCGAAATTCTCCGATGCAAGTATCTTAACCCGCTCTAATCCATAGGGTTCCCTGATTTTGACGTTTGAGTAGCATGCGGCCATATCGAGAAATTAATTAGTCTTCCTTCCAATCCAAAAGTACCTGATCTGGCTAAAATATAAAAATGATCAAATCAGAGCCCTTTTTGTTTAAACTTCAAAGGTATTAAAATCTTAAAAAAACAGGTTTACCTTTCAATTTAAAAAACAAAAACCTTTATCCCGGATTTGTAAATACTATTCATGAAGAAGATCCAAATCCGCAATTTTCATCTCAAATTTGTGAAACCGATATTTGGTTTGGCCTGTTCAACTTTCGAAGCATCAGTTTGAATTTCGTAAACCAAGCTCGATGAGTTCCTGCCGATGTTTTCGATATTCGACAATTGGTTTATCTCCCATGATCAGGTGTTCATCCATTTTCATACTGCTTTTCTTTGGTAACTGCGCCTCAACCACCCTTTTGTCTTGTCTGAGGATAATGATGCTGGATATTTTGCCAATGTAATTCATCAGATTTTTGAGGATCGGAAATCTGATAATATTCTGGTAATACCGGATATAAATGACCGTATTCTCGTCATCCACAGGAACAAAAGCGGCAAATATCCTTAACTTGCCAGAAATATGGTTCTGCCAGACGTTCGGAAAGTGAAAGGATAAGTGGAAAAGATTTTGATAATCAGCAATCTCATCTGGTTTTAACGGAACGGTGCGTCCGTCATCCATTTCGTTTTTGACATAGAAGGTAATCAATTCGCCCTCCCTGACAACGACAGGTCCGTTGACCAATGTTTTATTTCCCCGGCCAATGGTTGTTTTGTGTACAAATGGCAAATGAACCACATCCAACTGATTTTCTATTGCCCTGGAATAGTGTACATTCCAATTATCTTTAAACCCTGAGTAGGAAAAATCCTTTAGCTCACTGAAGAAAAATGGCTCCTGATCCAACTGAACAATATCGCCCCACCATATCCATATAAATCCATAAGCCTCATAAGTTTTAAACGAGCGAACTTTCATCGGTTCAGGGACGGGTTTGACTTTCCCATTTGCGGGGATTAACTGAACTTTACCTGTTTGATCAAAAACAAACCCATGGAAAGGACATTCGAGATTTCCATCGACAATTTTGCCGCAACCCAACGAGGCCCCACGATGGCAACACTGGTCAGCAATACAGCAAACCTGCCCATTTTTATCTCTCCATAAGGCAAGTGCTTCATTCAGCCGCTTGACTCTTAGCGGCTTATTTATTTTTAACTCTTTTGATTCAAGGATCAGATACCATTGATTATAAATCATGACGGATATTTTTCTGTAAAATGCAGGCTTAAAATTTATAATTCTCTGATTTTCAGATTTCTGAAACGAATAATGCTTCCGTGATCCTGTAAAAGGATATAACCCTTTGGTACGATTCCAAATCCCGGAACATCTTTAAATTTGCTGGCTGCAATTTTTGCCCTGAAATCTTCTGTCGTGCGGTCACATTCCAAAATCATCCTGCCATTCAACCAATGTTGGATCTTGCCCCCTTTGCAAACGATCTGGCTTTCGTTCCATAATCCAAGAGGCGCGGGGTGTTTATCAGGAGATGCCGAATACAGTTCGTACAACGCACCTAAAGTATGGTAGTCGTTGGGTTTCATTTTCCCTTCTGTCATCCACGGATGGTTTTTGTCATCGAGCAACTGGTATTCCAAACCATAACCATAGGCTTTGTTTGTTCCAATTCCTTCCATGACCATATATTTTACCCCACTGTTCCCACCTTTGGTTTCCATGAGCCATTCCCATTTAAGGATAAAATTCCCATACTGCTTTTGGGTAATGATATCGCCACCATTTGCCGAATCGGCGCAAGCTACCAGGTCGCCCTTTTCGACTTTCCATCCGGTGGATGGGAACACTTTCTGGTTGATGCCACGCCAGAAATTGGTTGATTTTCCGTCAAATAGCAGCTCCCACCCTTCTTTTCTCTCGATGTCCGAAAGAACATTTGTCCTCACTGCATATCGTGCCTTAAAGCCTTTCCAGGCTTCACTACTTTGAGGAAGGTAGTTTTCGGGTGCACCTTTCAGCGCATAACACTGTAAACCAAAAGGACCTGTGTAGCCTTTATCCACGAGAAATTCGACAAGTCTGTAAACATCAAAAGTCCCTTTCCCTAACGGCTGTATAAGACGGTCCCAATCCATGTTTTTCGTGTCACCGCCATCGGCACCCGAAATCGAAACTGCCATCAGTTTTGGAAGGGTCAGATTGATAACATGTTCCAGGTTGTCTTCTGAATCGGTTTTGAGGAAGTGGCACAAATTAAATACCGAACCTACATTTTCGCGGTTTGTCTTTTGTGCCAACCGGAAGGAATCCTCCGCCTTTTGGGCCAATAATCCAACATGGTGATAAATCGCAACTTTTACTCCGTAAGGTTTGCAAAAATCGGCAAGTCCCTGAAGAATCTCCACAACTTTGGGATCCGCCGCTTCATCGGATGGTTTATAAACGACAGAGTGGATATGCACCCAAAGGATAATACCAGTCCCTTTCAATTGAGGAATAACGTTTTTCCAATCGGTCAGATAAGGTTCAGGTTTGTCGATGTCGATCTGCATATAGTCGGCATAAATGTTCAAACCGGCCTTTTGAAAAGCTTCTTTTAATTCGATCAGCCTTTCGGTTTCCTGATGTTCTATCCCTTCAAAACCATATTTTTTGAGTAGGCTTACCTGCCCTGCCAAAGGGATTAGGGGGATACCCTGCTTGTTGAACCCATTATTAAAAACAAAAAAAGGGTTTTTCAGGCTCCTGCTTTTCTGTGCTGAAACACCCAAAGAGGCTACCGCCACAATGACCATGCTAATGAATATTCGTATGTTTCTCATTTACAATAAAATAAGTTGATAAAAATAAATCAGGTTTATTGAAGAAAAGCATCCAGTGCTTTGGTAGGTTTCCCATCATCACCCCAACAGCTTAAAGCATAATGGCTCCAGCTTCTTGCCCCTTCAGGTTCCCAATAAAAAACACCAATCCCTTTACCTCCAGGTACATCTTTAACTTTCTTTTGTACAGCCACCAGCATATCGTAAGTGTTTTGAACTTTATTATCCTCGCCGCCAACTTCAACAACCATGACTTCCTTTCCATAATTTGCTGAAATACTGTTCAAGTTTTTTGCAAGGTCATCTATCGATAAAGTATAATCAGGGTTGCCGTTCAGCCAATAAGGATAATAGGATAATCCGATCATATCATATTTTGCCTGATTGGCTGTTGCATTATCGAACCACCACTTGAAGCGATCGATGTTGTTTCCCTGGTCAAGGTGCAAAATGACAACAGAATTGGGACTTACAGCTTTAATGGCGCCATATCCGCTGTTGATCAACTGAGCTAACTGGGGCCAGTTGGAGGTACTCCCTTCAGCATAGACCATGCCACCCGGAATTTCATTCCCGACCTGTACCCACTCCGGATAAACACCCGCAGTTTTTAGCGCAGACATCACATCAAAGGTATAATTGTATAAATCTTTCACGAGTGTGGGAAAATCGTGACCTTCCCATGCCGATGGTTTTTTTTGTTTACCGGGATCCGCCCAGCTATCGCTGTAATGAAAGTCGATCATCACTTTCATACCCCATTTTTGTGCCCTTAATGCCATGGCAACAGTCTCCTCTTTGCTGCAATGTCCGCTTGCGATATCTTGTGACGGACTGACAAACGTCCTTAACCGGATTGAATTGATCCCATGGTCCTTCAAAATCTTAAAACAGTCCTCTTCCTGACCATTGTGGTTATAAAATTTGTAACCGGTCGCTTCCATTTGCGGAAGCCAGCTAATGTCTGCCCCTTTGGCAAAGAAATTACTACTGGTTTGTGAAACAGGATCTTTGCTGTTACAATTAAAAAAAAGAACAGATATCAGCATTAGGTGGAACCTGAAACGTAATGTTTTCATCCCTATATCAGTTTTATGGCTTATTGCTGCAAGTAATCAATTATTCCGGTAATAAAAAAATCCCTGCCTTTAAAACGATCAAGTTTAAAAGCAGGGAATATTGTTTTTATAAATCAGCGAAGAGCTATTCCAATTATTTCACAAATGAAGATTTCAGCAGATAATCAATACATCCTTTGACACCTTCAAACTGGGTCATTCCTTCTTTGGTTTTTTCAATCTCAACATAATACTGGTTTAAACCATTGGCATATGCTTTTTTGAAGATATTCTCGAAATTCATCATCCCTGATTCGCCCAAGACCAACCGATCCTTAATGTGAAGGACAGGGAATCTTTTTGGATATTTCTCAAAATACTCCAATGGATCTTGCTCACCCATAACCGTCCAATAGACATCCATCTCAAAAAATACCAGATCAGGATTGGTGCCTTTAAGCATCAGATCATAAACGATTTCCCCTTTTGGACGGAAAAAATCACCTTGTTTTGGTGCAGCTGCTTTTTCTGCATCGTTCAATATCCGTTGTTTAAACTCATTGTTGTGGTTATGGTAACCCCATTTAATACCGGCAGCTTTTGAAATTTCACCGGCAGTATTGAAAACATCACAGACCATTTTGACATCGTCAAGGGTCTCCATTTGGGGCATGCCCGGCTGAACCAATGTGATGACACCAAATTTAAGATGGTCTTCGACGGTTCTTTTCCAGAATTCTGCAATGCCGGCTGCGTTTTCTTTTGTATATTTCCGTTCAGATGGGTTAACATGGGAACTTGTAATTTTCAAACCGGCATCGTCACAAATCTTACGGTAATCACCAACTTCATACTTACCCATTTTACGGTTGCCGTAACCAGCAAGCTCAATTGTGCTGTAACCCATCTCGGCAACTTTTTTCATCCCTCCGGGGACATCATCAGTCAGCTCCTTCCCTAAGGAATAAATCTGCAAGCCGATCTTCTTTTTGGCGGCAGACGCGGGGTTGCTTGTATTTGATGCAACAACTGTGGATGCACTTCCAGCCACGACACCACCAACAGTCAACAGGGATAATTTTTTCAGAAAATCACGTTTTGTTTCCATTTGCATTTATTTTAAATCCGTTTAATGATGATGAGGATGCCCCAAAAGAGTCTAACATAAACCACCTTGATTGCACAGAAATTTTGATGAAGGTGGCAATGTTGTCGATTACAATGTTTTAACTTCGCTTCCTATGCGCATATTTTGCTAACCAAATGATCGTACCGCTCTTTTCAGACAGCTTCAAAAGCCGAAATTACATAATTTATTCACTTCCCGATGTTTGGAATATGCAAAAAAACATTAAACCTATTGTAAAACACATTGATTAAACCTTTTTTAATCGTGTAAGTCGCTTATCTCTTAATAACCCTTTACAATCTGATGTTTTTTAATAAATCCTGGATCAATCTCCACGCCTGACCCAGGGCCAGTTGGGGCACTGATCATTCCATCTCCAACCTTCATCGGTGATGTGCTGCAATTGTAAACAACATCAGTTTGCAACCCTTTGAATTCGTGATAAGGCAATGCGTTTGCCAGTACAGAAACAAAATGGACCATATAGAGAAAACCAAGTCCGCCACCGGTCATATGAGGAGTGCATTTCTTTCCAAATGCATGGGCCATTTTTGCCACCTTCATTGATCTGATCATTCCCCCAAAATAATACAAATCGGGCTGGACAATCTGGAGTCCATCATTGGCAATCAGCCACCTGAACCCATGAAGGCTGTATTCCTGTTCTCCACCTGCCACCGGAATTTTCAAGGCATCGGCAACCTGTCTGGTTTCTTCGTACCCAGCCACCTGAACCCATGAAGGCTGTATTCCTGTTCTCCACCTGCCACCGGAATTTTCAAGGCATCGGCAACCTGTCTGGTTTCTTCGTACCGATCAAAAGAAACTGGCTCTTCGAAAAACTCAAAATTGTAGGTTTCCAAAAGCCGACCAACTCGGATTGCTTCATCCACAGAATAAAAGCCATTTGAATCGGCATAAAGCACCATCTTGTCGCCGAAGGTCTTGCGCACCAAGGGGATGATCTCCTCTGTCCTCCCTTTTGGACCCACTGCATGAAGGTCCTCAGTGCCGAACATCAAACCGCCAACTTTGATCTTCAAAGCTTTTGCGTTGTACTCTGCAACATCGCGGGTGATCAGTTCCATTGATTCGTCAACTGGTTTTTCACGATATTCAGTAGCCTGATAAACAGCAACTTTTGGATTATGAATCGTTCCAATCAATTCCCCTATCGACTTTTTGGCAATACGGCCCATCATATCCAGGATTGCAAATTCGATCGTTGCCAAAGGTACTCCTAAGGCCATGCCACTTAGGCGGAAATTGAGCTTATAGACATAAACCCTTTCGAGGATCAGGTCCAGGTCACGCGCATCTTTGTGGATGAAAAAAGGCTGGAGCAAATTTGTAAAGATCGGGTACTGCGATCGAAGCTGACCGCTGTGGCCAACAGAAATCCCTTCGGCCCCGTCTTTTGACCTGACACGACATAAAAAATTATCTTTATATCGCATTAATTCAAGCGTTTCGATAATCACCGGATTAGGGAAAAACTCTTTTTTAAAAATCGGTTGATGCAGAATTTCATCGAGTCTGGCATAATTGGCATTGATGACACCTGCATTGTTCCCGAAAGGGTTAGAACCATTGGAGTCGAAGGGCAATGTGGCAGCAAGCCCGCCCGTTAAGGCAGTCCCAAGGAATTGACGGCGTGTAGATTTCATAAAAGGCAAAATTAGTTTGAAAACAAAGGTAGGAATATACATGGAAGGGAATGATGATTTGGGAAAAAATGCAGCTGGCGGTTGGCGGCTGGCAATTCGTGGTTGGGGGAAAATTGCGGCTGGGATCTGGCTTCTGGCGGCTGGCTGATTGTTCTGGGGGGAATTGCTGCTGGCAACTTGCTTCTTG
>TBL_comb47_HYPODRAFT_10003086_pt1 | contig 20061 bp, 10 predicted proteins | sample TroBogypolimnion_40_FD_10682 | JGI IMG/M metagenome (IMG submission 10682) | reverse complement strand
CCGGATGGCGGTTTCGTGCCGGGCATCGAGCAGATGCTCGCGGGCGGCAATGGCCTTTTCAAGCAAGGCGGGAATGGATTCCGTAGTTGTGATTATTTTACCTTCAGGGTTTAAAAGTGTGACAATTGCGATACAAGAATCCAATTTACACTTTTTACAATAGCAGGAACCCTGAAAAGCTGGTCTTCTCTGGAATTTAGCGGGTAAAAACGAATATCCAATATCCAATATCCAACAACGAATGTCCAACCGAGGAAGGAAAGGCAAAATACAATCATAGAGATGCAGTAATTTTTACCTTGAATGTTGGATATTCCTTGTTGGATATTGGATATTCAAATTACTGACTATATTCCAAGTTCCTTTTTTACTTCACAAAATGCTTTGACGGCAAAATCCAGGTCTTCGCGTGAGTGCGCCGCTGAAATCTGGGTGCGGATGCGGGCCTGTCCCTGCGGCACTACCGGATAGAAAAAGCCTACCACATAGACGCCTTTCTCCAGCATTTTCGCCGCCATATTCTGGGCGAGAACCGCGTCGCCGAGCATGATCGGGACAATCGGATGAATGCCCGGACGGATATTGAATCCGGCATCGGTCATTTTCTTGCGGAAATAGGTGGTATTCTCTTCCAGTTTGTCGCGCAGCGCGGTTGAGGCGGTGACCAGTTCCAGCGCTTTCAGCGAGGCACAGACCACCGCCGGGGAGACGCTGTTGCTGAAAAGATAGGGGCGGGAACGCTGGCGGAGAATTTCAATTATTTCTTTGCGTCCGCTGGTGTAGCCGCCGCTGGCGCCACCGAGCGCTTTGCCGAGAGTGCCGGTGATAATGTCAATTCTGCCGATCACATTGTTCAATTCGTGGGTGCCGCGGCCTTTAGCTCCGATAAAGCCGACGGCATGGGAATCGTCAACCATAACCAGTGCGCCGTACTTCTCCGCGAGATCGCAAATCTCCGTAAGTTTGGCAATATAGCCGTCCATGGAAAATACGCCGTCGGTAGCGATCATTTTAAAGCGGCAGTTTGCGGCTTCTTTGAGTTTCGCTTCCAGGTCGGCCATATCGTTGTTGTTATAGCGGAAACGCTGTGCCTTGCACAACCTGACGCCGTCGATGATGCTGGCGTGGTTCAGCGCGTCGCTGATGACGGCGTCTTCCGCACCGAGCAGGGTTTCGAATAAGCCGCCGTTGGCGTCGAAACAGGAACTGTAGAGAATGGTATCATCGGCGCCGAGGAAATCGGACAGTTTCTGTTCCAGTTCTTTATGAATGTCCTGGGTGCCGCAGATGAAGCGCACCGAAGACAAACCATAGCCGCGGCGGGACAATCCTTCCTGGGCCGCTTTGACGATTTCCGGATGATCGGAAAGTCCTAGATAGTTATTGGCGCACATATTGAGGACTTTGTTGCCGCCGCTGACGGTGATGTTCGCGTTTTGCGGGCTGGTAATGATCCGCTCGTTTTTATACAGCCCGCTATCGCGTATTTCCTGCAATGTTTTCTGCAAATGTTCCCGCATGGTTCCGTACATATTAATAATTTCCCGGGTTAATAATTACTGTTGCTGAATGATTTATATCTCAAAAATCCGCGATCTGGAGCTTTTGGATTTTAGGGATATATTTTTCCGCTTCTTTGACGCGGTCTTCCTCCACCAGACGCAGAAAATTGGTAACCAATTCATTATGCGCCTCACAGGTAAGATAATTTCTCAGCGCCATGAACTGTTTAAGCGTTCCGGGGTCGCGATGTTCAATCGGCCAGAGAGCTGAAACTTTACGGACATTGGACAGGGCATGACGTCCATGCCAGGCGCACCAGCCGTCAAAATAGCGCTGAATCTCGTCCGGATCTTGAACGATCTTCGAAATTTTAGCCATATACTTGCAGAATGCGGCTTTCTTCGCTCCGGTCAGCGGAACAATTTTTTCCGGGGTATAACCGAAAGTGTAAGGTATGATTTCCAGGCTGAACGCCGCCTGTTTGTCGAAAGCCAGTTTGATCATGAATCCGCTCCACCAGAAAGACTTCGGATCAAACTGCTGCCATGGGCTTGGAAAATAAAAATTGCCGGGGCAGTAGAAAATCGGGGTGTTTTTCCAAACCTCAATCCCCTGCGGACAGTGGGCGTGAATATGGATTACCGCATGGGCGCCGGCTTCGGCAAAGGCGCGGCAGGTCTTGACTACCCGCGGACTGGGCAGCGGATTCCCTTCATTGCCGCCATGCATAATCACAATCACATGATCTGTCTGAACTGCGGTTTCTTTTATAAGTCTGATATTGTTGAGCGGGTCCAGCGGGGCCGCGCCCGGTTTGTCTTTGCCCGCCGTGCCGAATTCATTTTCCGCAATATTGATGAAGGCGATTTTCATCCCTTTTCTGCTGACAATCAGCGGCTTGTTTGCCGCTTCCAGATTTTTTCCGGCGCCGACAGTTTTGACGCCGTTTTTCTCCAGGATATTGATGGTTTCCAGTACCGGTTCCGGTCCGAAGTCGCCGATATGGTTATTGGCCAGCGCCGCAATATCGAAGCCTCCGGCTTTGACGAAATCCACACATTCCGGCGGACATTTCAGGTTGGGGCCGCTTTTGGTAATAGGCGTTTCGGCATTAGTCAGCGGAGTTTCAAACTGAACTACCGACAGGTCGCAGTCATCAAGAACAGCTTTGACGCCGGATAGTATTTCTGAAGATTTTCCCGCACAAACCGGTGCAATCGCCTTATCCCACGGACAGCAGTCTCCAGCTATCAGAACTTCGACTTTCTCTTTTGATTGACTTTTGCGGAAAATCTCTTTCCCGTCTTTAAAGGTCAGCATTGCATCCTCCATTATTAATTTGCACAATGATAAATCCTAGTTTTTACAGGCCTATTCCATCTAATTCCACAAATCAGTACTGAGATATTTCAGGCCGGAATCACAACACAATATTACAATAGTTTTACCTTTATTTTCGGGTTTATCAAGCAGTTTTAAAGCGGCGGCGGCATTCGCTCCGCTTGAAAAACCTCCGAAAATTCCCTCTTCTTTAGCAAGCCTTCCAGCGGTGCGCATGGCTTCTTCATCGGAAACCTGCACAAATCCGTCAATATCCTTCCTGTCAACAAATTTAAGGTCGGGTATGGAATAACCGCCGCCTTGTATCCGGTGGCTTGAGCTAGTGGTTTTCTTCCCGGCGTAAACGGCACAGTTTTCAGGTTCAACGAGATAACATTTTACTTGGGGATTGTGCTCTTTCAGCGCTCTGGATATTCCGCCGAAAGAACCTCCGGTCCCCGCAAAATCGCAAAAAATATCAATTTTCCCGCCGGATTGGACTATTATTTCCGGTCCGGTATGCAGATAATGAGCATCAAAATTACTTTGCAGACTGAACTGGTCAGCCCTGAAGGCGTTTTTCTCTTTTATCAGGCGCTGAGTTTCTTTTTCGACAAGGGCAAGGTCTTCACCTGAAACCTGTCCTTTCCGAGAACCGGCGGCTTGTTCCACAAGGACGACTTCAGCGCCAAGCGCAAGCATCATTCGCGCCCTTTCAATTGAATTGCCCTTGCTCATTACCGCGATAAAAGGATAGCCCTTTATTCCGCACACTATTGCCAAGCCGGTCCCGGTGTTGCCGCTTGTAAGTTCCACAACTGTCTGTCCGGGTTTTAATGCCCCCGATTTTTCCGCGTCCTCTATCATTTGCAGCGCGATGCGGTCTTTCTTTGAAAAACCGGGGTTGAGATATTCGAGTTTGGCAAGTATCCGCCCGGCGACATTTTCAGTCAGCCTGGAAAGTTCCACCAGCGGCGTATTCCCTATCACATCAAGTATTGATGAACATAGTCCGAATCTGTTTTTCATGTTCTGCTTTTATATGTGTTTATTAAATTTTAAGTAGCAATAATATAGCGTTATTTAAATACAAATCTTGTCTTGCCAATCAATATTAATTGACAATTTAGCACGGGGCTTCCCAGTTTAAAACCACTTTGCCGGATTTTCCGGAACGCATGACGTCGAATCCCTGCTCGAATTCCGTATAATGGAAACGGTGGGTGATGATGGAACTGATGTCGAGTCCGGATTCGATCATGCTGGTCATCATGTACCAGGTCTCGTACATTTCCCGTCCGTAAATGCCTTTCAGCGTGAGGCCGTTGAAAACCACTTTATTCCAGTCCACCAGCGTTTTGTCGGGAAGAATGCCCAGGAGCGCGATCCTTCCGCCGTGACACATGCTGTCAATCATGCTGTTCAATGCCTGCGGATTGCCGGACATTTCCATGCCGACGTCAAAACCCTCTTTCATGTTCAGGGAATTCTGTACATCTTCCAGTTTTTCTTTGCTCACGTCCACGGCGCGGGTAACTCCGATTTTTTCCGCCAGCGCCAGCCGGTAAGGGTTGACGTCGGTGATGACCACATAGCGCGCGCCGGCGTGTTTGGCAATCGCCGCCGCCATTATTCCAATCGGCCCGGCGCCGGTAATCAGCACATCCTCGCCGAGGACGCTGAACGACAGTGCCGTATGGGTGGCATTGCCCAGCGGATCGAAACAGGAGAGGATATCGGTTGAAATTGCTGGATTGCAGTGCCAGACATTGGTTACCGGAATTACCAGATATTCCGCAAATGCGCCGTCGCGGTTGACGCCGACGCCGCTGGTGTTGGGGCAGAGATGACGGCGTCCGGCCAGACAATTCCGGCAGCGCCCGCAAACAATATGGCCTTCGCCGCTGACCAGGTCGCCGATATTCACGTCGTGCACGTTGCTGCCGAAAGCTTCGACCGTGCCGACGAATTCATGGCCGATAATCATCGGCGGTTTTATGGTTCGCTGCGCCCATTCGTCCCAGTTGTAAATATGCACATCAGTGCCGCAGATGGAAGTTTTTTTGATTTTTATCAGGACGTCGTTGATGCCGTATTCCGGTTTGGGAACATCAATCATTTTCAAGCCGGTTCCGCGCTCGTGTTTTATTATCGCTTTCATGGATTTCATCTCCTCTCTATAATTTCAATATTGAATTTTACGTTCTGTTCGATATATTAAACATTGTTTATTATTATAATAACAAAAAAAGTAAAAAGCAAGAGCTTGTTCGAAATAATTAACAAATTTTCATTATAGTGAACTATGACAAGAGATATTCCGGCCCCGCCGTCAATCGGCAAGAATGTGAAAAAAGAGCGTCAGCGTCAACAGTTGTCGATGGACGCTCTTTCCGCCGCCAGCGGCGTATCCAAGGCGATGCTGTCGCAGATAGAATCCGACAAGGTGAATCCCACCATCGCCACGATGTGGAAGATTGCGCACGCCCTGAAAGTGGATTTTAATGTGCTGTTGAAAGGCGAGGGGGACAAGGTGCGCAAGTTCAGCATCAACCGCAAGGAAGACATCACGACGCTGGATACGATTGAGGAGGGCGTTTACATCAAGGTGCTTTCCCCGATTGCCATGTCCGAGGACCTTGAACTTTACACCCTGACGTTTAAACCCGGCGCGGTACTCAGTTCCATCCCGCATTATCCGGAAACGGAAGAATATTTGACTGTGCTTGACGGCAAAGTGAAAGTCACCGCCGGGAAAAATACCACCGTGTTAAAGGAAGGCGATGTCCTGCTGTATCAATGCGACGTTGAACATGCCATCGAAAATATTTCTGACAAGGATTCCAAGCTTTATATGGTTGTTCGCTTTGCCAGAAAGATAAAATAATCATTCAAGGATCAAATTGCCCATAACAGACGGATTGTACATTCCAAGGTTAAGCCGGTATCTTCCCGCGCCGGCATATTTTTCCCAGGCAAGGCGCTTGTTTGAGTTTCCGCTTATTATCCAGCGAATCAGGCTTAATTTCAAAGGAGCCTTAGAGTCCGCATATGGTATCGTAATTTTAGCGTGCCATCTGTCCGGTTGTTGACGAATATCGCATGAACAGCCGTTTCGATTTGAATGTAAAGTTGTCCTTTGCATAATTTCGATGTACAGCGGATGGGAAATATTATTGCGAATAAGCGTCATGCAAATGTTTTCCACATCCGGAGCTGGATTGCTTATATTTTCAAAGCTTAGTTCAAAATACAATGCATGGTTGTCTTTGTCGGCTTTCCAGCGGAAAGTTTCGCATTGTTCGAATTTGCCGCTGCCGCAAATATAAACAGGAGCGGTTTCCATGCTTGACAGAGTCGGTTTCCCTGTAGCAATAGCGTTTCTGAACGCGGGGAAGTCGTTTTGCAACAAGTCTTTCAGTAAGTTGACTCTCCATTGGAGTTTTGCCGGAAAGTATTTATAGCCTTCAGCTTCTGAATGGAAACCCAGACGCGAGTCGTTTTCGCATAACTTGATTAGCCGTTCACTGCCGCGGATTTCGTCCTGTGCGATAGTTTCCATTTCATCCAGGATAGCTTTCTGTAAATTAGGTTCTGCATTGAGAAGCTGTTCCCGGAGGGCATAAAAGCGTAGAATATTGTATCCGCTTTTAAACTGAATACCGAGCGCTTCAGCCAGTCCGATATCTTTCAGGCGTGCCGGGTTATCGGTAAAATCGGCACGGATTTTATTTAAAATATCGACTCCGCGATTCCATTTTTCAAACATTTCACGGCAAAGGATGATGGCTTCGTCAATGGCATGATTTTCCAGACATTCGCCGATACAGTCGCCACTGGTGCCGAACTCCAGTTTCCACGTCGGGGCAAGCGGGGTGTTAACAGGATAGATATGCAGCGGCCAAACTACTCCGTCATGCATTGGCCCGTAATATTGAAACATATTTGATAACGGATAGTTGGAGTACCCGTCGGCGAACAGCGTCCAGGCGGCGACCGCGTCGTCAGCATGACTGCCCCAGTCCGGCAGCGCCAACTTTTTCAGGAAGTCTTTTTCCCCGGATTCGAAGTCTTCCAACGCCAGCATTCCGGCAGTTTTATTCATAATTCCCGGATAGTTGCCGAAATACCAGCATTGCATAACACTGGCAACACCAAGCTCATGCATTTTACGGTATTTGCGGTAAAGCAGCGCCGGTACCGGAATAAACGGGATTGTTGCCGCTTCATGTGAACAACCAACCTGTATTTTAGCGGACAGTTGAGCTTCAGAAGTGATTGCTGATTCAGCGATTCTCCGGAAACTTTCGCAAGGGCCGGTATAAGACAGCCAGTAATCACCGCCTGTTCGCGATTTGCCAAGCTGCTCTTTTGTCCCGCCGGATTCAAAATTAAATTGTAAGATGACATTGTCCGGAACATGTTCAGGTATCTCAAATACCCACTCCGCCAGCGGTTTTGCATACGGCATGTACAACCAACTGATTAACTGTGCCCGGAGCGGCTGCATGCATCCCCTTTTCCATCGCGGACAGCGAAGAATGGATGATTTCCCAGTGTTTGTGTTTTGAGCATACGGCAGTTTACCGCCTTGTTGTCAATTGCGGGAACACTGCTCAGGCAGGTTGTAGAGCGTTCTCCATGAGTAATATTGATCATCCCGCCAAGTCCGGGAACCGAATTAAAAATACCGTTTACTGCTTCATAAAGATATTGCTGAGCGGTTTTTGAGAATGGGCAGAAACATGAATCGCCCATGTATGCCGCGCCGCCGAGTTCCGGATGCCGTTTCAAGATTGGACTGTCCGGTTTCCATGCGGCAGGTTCAATGCAGAAAATGTAGGTTTTAATTCCATAACGCAGACATTTGTCAACAGTACTGCGCAGTTTTGCCAGTCTTTTTATGGCGTCTTTGCCATATTCCGGAGTTATGGAGGTTTTACATAAATCGCTGAATTTAATTGTCAACCACAGGCCGTTAACGCCTTCATGCGCCAGCCGGTTCAAATACTCTTTGGGATAATAATCAACCTCGTCCATAAGTTCGTCGCGGTTCAGCGGAGGACGTTTGATGGGGCCGAAAAAACAGCGGGAAATCCGGTTTTTGATCCATGCCACGCGATGAATTTCGCCGATTTCAAGAAATGGCCCGTCAGCACCAAGCAACAGGTCTTCCAAATAAAAAATTCCGCGCCGGATGCCTTCAATGTTCTCCGCAATAATCTTACATGAACCGGATTCAACCTGAATTCGAAATGAATCATTTTCCCCCGCGTCACCATATGCGGTAATTATTTTATAACTGCCGTCCTGTCTGATACCGCATTCATCAAAAAAACGTTCCATGTCTTCATAAGCAGTAGCCAGCATCCCCGCGGGATCAGGGAAGTCATAGCGCAGGCGGACTCCTCCGGACAGATCAGTTTCGCAGGCTTGGCGAGTTGTTCTGTTCCAGTTGAAAACCCGATGTTCAGGCAACCGTAGTTCCTCAATAAATTTCCATTCGGATTGAACCGGTTGCGGCGGTTCGTCAATATGTTTCATTAACTAATCCTTTATGGTATAGAAGTCAGTTTAAATACATATCATTTCTATTTTTGATATTTCCAATTCTGTTTTGATATCACTTTTTTCATTTACAAGCCAACCGAATCCGGCAAGGTTATGAAATCATAGGATAAAGGTTGTTCCGCGACAGACGGCGGAACAACCATGATTGAGCTATTTCATATTTCGACTATGAATAAAATCCTATCATCTAAAATATTATGGAAACATTTACTGCTCTTGTTTAAAATGACTTATAACTATCCTCGCGATCATTTATTTGTTCATAACAATGACTTCGCAAACACGTCCGGACTATCGCCTTATCAATATGGCTAAGTGATCGCTTGGCATGCGCAGATACATTAATGTGCTACCATTTTCAGTTACTACCTGAGCCTGCGGGTTTGCCACTTCCAGCCCCATTTCATCGTACTCGTACACATCACACAGACTATTATCCAGCCAACCGAATTTACCGGAGCGATTTGTGATTATCCGTTCTTGGCCTATCACAACTCCTTCATAGAATGCAATCGGAGTTACAGGATACATTCGTGCTGCGTAATGCACCGTCTGTGTCGGCGGATCAGTCCATATCCACGGCAGATAGATACAGCCATAGTTCAGTCTGCTGTTAGCTCCTCTCAGGCGGCCGCGTTCACAGTTATCGGCAAGATCATAGCGTACAGCCAATGTCCAGCCCGCAGAGAGATTTTGTTTGGTCAGAGCTCTCGAGGATTGAGCTGGAAGATCTTCCGTTATGCAGGGTATGCTCCAGCCTAACATTGTACGGGTATATGCAGCCGGCCCGTTTCCTATCACAGTTTTTCCATTACTTTGCATATACTGTACTATCGACTGTTTCCATGGTTGCATAAGGAGTAATATGTAAGATTTCTTTGCACTCGTCTGTCCCGACGGCACGACTAGAGTATGAGTGATAGGATCAATATTTATGGTACATCCATCCCAACGAGTAGAGTCATTGTCGTATGTCTGAAAGGCCCCATATGAAATCTCATCCATGAATATACCATCAAATCCAGGATAACCAGGAGCGGTATTGACCAGACGCTGTGCCAGGTCGTAGAGAGCAGTTCCGTACGAATTGTTCGTCATAGGTACGAAGTTCCACGAATTGGTCTGATAGTTATACGGCACCGGATTGCCGGAGGAATCCAATATTCTGCTATCGGAGTATGTGGTAAGCGGATCATACACGCCCGCAACTGCGGTGCAAATAGTCGGATGGTAATAAGCTAATGTCACAATGCTCGGGTTAGAAGGATTTAGATGCAAAAGGTCTACCCACGCCTTTGCATCGGACCACCATTGCTGTACACCAGCATCAGATACCAAATCCATAGACTTGCCATATGCGCACCGACCGTCAGGGACAGCTAATGTTGGAGGATTACAACACAACCAATTCAGGTCTCTATAGGCTACTAGATCATTAAAGTATGATTGGCGCCCCAAGTGAGCATAATATAATCCGCCGGAATCACTCATGGCGGGTCCGGGTATAGTAATGTTGCTTCTCCAGTCGTATCTAACCCTGTTTATTATATCCCAGTATTGATTGGTGCCTGACAGGGCATAAATGCTCCATTCAAGTGTATGTATATTATATGTTCCTCCGAAACCAAGTTCTCTGTCTACCAGGCCAATCTGATTTCCTTGCGTGTAGGAGACAGCATGCATATGGAAGATGTCGTCTTCTGCAAACATTCCAACGATTGAATTGGAGAATATTGCTATCGACGATGGATGCCCTGGCTCCTTTCTTTCCTCGCCTGAATTCCACGTAGGTATCCCTGCAAGCAGGATCTGGGCAGGAGTTGCAGTATAGAATGCCTGGTTGTCGTACATCACGCCATTATCATTACCGGAAGTATTTGTAATCGTATCCGCGACTTTAATGTGGTCGCCAAGCAAAGTCACCGTCCGGGATACATTATAGCCGGTTCCTGCCCAGGAACAAGCTTGCGGCATATTGTTGGCAAGTGGAGTCAGCGTGTCATCATACACGGTGTTCTGATTGCATGTTATTAAGCGATACCGCTCAAGTTGATCCAGCGGCAATGCCCCGCCGCTATCTGTGTTTGACGCCCAGATTGCAAATTCATCCAAATAACCGGGGTAAGCACGGTTTCCATTGACGCTGTTGTTCGCTCCAACGCGCAAGGGAAGTGCGCTTGCACCTGTAGTTGACGCACATCCTGTATTGTTTACTGTACCCACGAGTGTAACTGCTGATGTTTTCGTGGCGACATAAAATTTTGCCGGACGGTTTGTGTCCGTTCCATCCCAAGTAACAGCAATGAAAACCCAGTCACCTATAGGATAGGCAGCGCTTGGCACTTCATAATTCCAAGAAGAACCATTGGAAATGGTAAGCGTAAATTTGGTATTGCCGCCGCTTGGATAACCTGCTGTTGACCATAAGGAAAATCCCATATCCTGACATATGTAACTCACGTTGCCTGTCGCCGTTGTATTAGTCTTGACCCACCCTGCAACAGTAAACGATTTATCGCTTACCAGCGCACTGTTGTTAGGAGCGTCTCCGTAGTTTCCGTTAGAGCCGTATGATGTCTTTGCGTAGTTGTCAAGAGCTCTGTCAACAGCCAGACCGGTAATACCTGTGCCGGCCCCGCTATGGACATCGGTTACAACATCGGAACCGTTCTTCAACGTCATATTTGCCGCAGTCCCCAGACTGCCGCTGTTGGCCACGGTTGTTCCCGTCCCGTTGAACGAATACCTTACCAGCGGGGTTGAAATTACTGTTGCTTTTCGGTACTGCTCAACCTGATCCATTGTTAACACGCCTCTACCGTCAGTGTTTGACGCCCAGATTGCAAATTCATCCAAATAACCGGGGTAAGCACGGTTTCCGCTAATGCTGTTGTTCGCTCCAACGCGCAGGGGAAGTGCGCTTGCGCCTGTAGTCGATGCACATGCTGTATTATTTACTGTGCCAACAAGCGTGACTGCTGATGTTTTTGTGCCAACATAAAACTTTGCCGGCCGGTTTGCGTCTGTTCCATCCCAGGTGACAGCAATGAAGAACCAGTCGCCGATGGGATAGGCCGCGCTCGGCACTTCATAATTCCATGAAGAACCATTGGTAACGGTAAGCGTAAATTTGGTGTTGCCGCCGCTTGGATAACCCACGGTGGACCATAAGGCAAATCCCATATCCTGGCATAGGTAACCCGACGTGCTTATTGCCGCAGTATTAGTCTTGACCCACCCTGCAACAGTAAACGATTTATCGCTTATCAGCGCACTGTTGTTAGGAGCGTCTCCGTAGTTTCCGTTAGAGCCGTATGATGTCTTTGCGTAGTTGTCAAGCGCTCTGTCGGCAGTCAGACCGGTAATACCTGTGCCGGTCCCGCTATGGACATCGGTTACAACATCGGAACCGTTCTTCAGCGTCATATTTGCAGCGGCACCCAGACTGCCGCTGTTGGCCACTGTTGTTCCCGTCCCGTTGAACGAATACCTTACCAGCGGCGTCGGGAGCACGGATGTTCCTCCGCCTGCCCATGCGCCTGACGGCTGGCTGGTCATTGATGAAAAGTTTATATCCTGCGAGTCTAATCTTAATTTGATATTTCCGTTGGCACTCATATATGCCTGGATAGATGGCGCACTGTTGAGATCCGGCTCTCTATAGGCAGGCACCGGATCTGATGGTCCCGGCGTGGCCGTGACATAATCGTAACCTGGAGGACTCTGTTTTGTACGAATTTCTAAAGCCACGCTACTAACTATGATTGACGGGCCGCCACCAGTAAAATTATTTGTGATTACAACTGTATTGCTGGAGCCTGTATGATATAAAGAGGTACAATCAAATTCAAAATAAAATGGGCTTTGCGCCAAAGCAGGGGCAGGTTTGCTCACGATTACCCAGGGAGAGTTCAGGGCCATAAAGTTGCTATCGCTAAAATCATTGCCCCTGCACAATCTCCATTTATGGTTGCATCCCCAGCTATAGTCATCACCGCCTTTAGTCGTGAAATCCCAGTACTTGTTCATCAAGGCCTGCTGGTTGATGTTGGGATGAGTTGAGTCTGCATTTACAGAGAGCGACATGTAAAAATCGCTTGGATAAAAAGCATAAGTAGAGTTGCTAATCCTGGCATAAAGTTTTAAAATCACCTGCTGAGTATTTGGATTAACAGTGCCAAGGTCGCCTAAATTGAAAGACTGATATGACCCGGGGCTTATGGTCGTTTGCGCACTAACTCCTGCCACAGGCAGCAATGTAAACAATACCATTGCTATAAATGCTCTATAATTATTAAACATAGTTTATACCTCTTTCCTTTCCAAAAATTTCATTTTATCAAAATTTTTGTTGCTAAAAATCATTTATGTTATTGATTCTTACGGCTTAAGTAATAAAAACTGTTTTCCTCCTGTTTTTTGTTTTAAATGCTATTATTATCTAGAAACAACCACCCAAAATCTGCCGGATTATCGTTTGGTAATAGGTTTCGGAACACGATAGGATTACAGCCCCCCCAGCTTAATGCAGCAAAACCTTTGCCATTCCGGTTGGGAATTATCCGTCGGAGATTTATCCTTATCGGTTTGGATGGCTGCTGTTTCATATTCAAAGACGACCACGAAATGCAGAACATTGCCTGCCAGCAATTCCGGCTGCGATAGACATCGGCTGACCACAGATATTTGCTAGGTTCTACAACATGAAGATTACCGCCGCCAGCAAGAATACCTCCGCTAGAGTTCACAACAAATTCCTGGCATGGCCAGAGTTGTCGCTTTTCGATCATCAGTTGGATGCAATCGTCTTGTATGTATTCCTGCAGTTCTTCACCATCCTTGCACTCGGCTCGTATGTATTCCTGCAGTTCACAATCATTTTTCACTGAATCCATATCTGGTTCGTCGCAATACACCATGACATATAACGCTTTACTTGTATAGCAACTCTGCCAACTGGTTGTCCTGCCAATTAACAATTCAGTATTTTTCTTTCCTTGAAAAAATTGCTGTTCACATGTCTGAAGCGGAAGTTTCTTCCACAACGGATCGCTGATGGTTAATTTTTCCTTGACTTGGATACAATGCGCTGAGTATTTACCGGGATTTTGCCCGATATATTCAGGAAAAGGTTCTTCACCCACTGCTATTTTCGCTTCGACAGCGGGAAATTCCTCTGCCATCAACCGTTTCAACAGATTCAGCCGCCAGTTCAACTTTTCCGGGAAATAAATATGGCACTCCGAATCTGCTTGGAACCCGAGCCGGCTGTCACGGTTGGCCAGATCATATAATTTGCGCGTATTATTCATCTCCTCAATGGCAATAGTTCGCAGCTCTGCAAGCAATTCCCTTTTGCGCTTGAAATGCGGTGTCCAAGCCAATTCATCCCGCAAATAATAAAATTGGAGAATGTTGTAACACGACCTGATTTGAGTACCAACCGCGACTGCCACTCCGATATCTTTTCTTCTTTCCTCGTCGTTCCGGTATTTATCGGCAATACTGCCGAGCAGTCCGAGCCCTTCCTCCCAGAGTTCTGTCATTCTTCTACAAAGTTCAATTGCGTCCTCAAGGGTAAGGTCATCCATCAAACATTCTCCGATCCTGTCTCCGCAAGGGGGGCGGTTGGCACGGAACGGTGGGAATAAAACCTTATTCCGAGGATACAGATACAAAGGCCAGACAATCCCGGCATTCATCGGAGAATAGTAGGAAAATATCATGGCATAAGGGTAATTCTCATAAGCTTTCTGGAACTTTATCCAGGCATTGGCAACAATTTCCGCATCATCACCCCAGTCAACAGCCGCCAAATTCCGCAGGAATTCATCTTCTGTCGTAAAAAATGGACCAAATGACAGCATTCCGGCGGCACGCGTCATCACCGAAGGGCAACTTCCGATCAGCCAACTTTGCATTACTGTATCAATTTTAAGTTCATGCATTGCCTTGTATTTTTTATAGAGAATCCCCGGAACCGGGACAAACGGTACGGTTCCAAGTTCATAAGAGCATCCTGCCTGAATTTTCGCGCCGAATCTGATTCCATTCTTTGACGCGGCTGCGGCGCAATCTCTGAACAATTGGCTTGGCCCTGGATATGCCAGCCAGTAATCGTCAAGAACGCGTTCCCTGCCAAGCTGAACCGTACGTCCGCGTGATTCAAAATTATGAATCAGAATGACATCTTTCGGAATGCAGTTAACGGCGTCAACGGTATGTTGTTCTCCCCATACAACATACTGGCTATATGGCCACGCAATCAACTGAGCATCCGGATTGGCAAAGGTCATTCCGCGCTTCATAATTGTCAGTAACTCAGATATTACCTCTTGAGGGCTGCGTTTACTGCAGCGTGGACAGTTGATTTTAACGGAGCCGGAGTAACAATTGGTGGGACGCTCTCCAACATATAAATTAATCAGGCCGCCCAGCCCGGGCGTTTGAGAAAACAAATAATAACATGCTTCTTCAAGATAAGCCTGTCCCGCTTTCGTGCTGGTGCAGAAATAACGAGAAGAACCACTTTTATTTCCAGCTACTTCAGGATGCTTGTCGACAACTTCCATTGGTATTCTAAGACCGAATCCGCTTGGCTCCATACAGAATATAAATATCTTGATTCCATATCTGGCGCATTTTTCGACAACTTCCCTCAATTTTTCCAGTCTTTTTTCTGAATCGGTACCATACTCGGGAATTACAGTACTTTTACACAATTCGTCAAAATAACCGGTAATCCATAACCCATTAACGCCTTCGCGGGCCAGACGACTCAAGTACGCCTCAGGATAATAATCAAAGTCGTCCAGCAATTCATCACGGTACTCGGGGTTATTCGCAAGAATTTTCTTCCGGTCAGGATGCGCCATTAATTCCTTACTTCCCATCGGCTGACGCTTTTTAGGACCGTAGTAACAACGGGAAATTCGCAACTTGATCAACGGTTCCCGCTGATAAGTTTTCACATGCAGAAACGGACCGCCCGCTTGTAAAATCTCATCCATCAGAAAATAGACAGCTCGCCGGACGCCCTCAAGATCAGCGGCACAAAGCAACCCGCCAGTTTTGCGAATGTTAATAGAAAAAGCCTCTTTCGCCAGACACGGATCAATCTTGACATCAATGACATAACCGCAATCGAAGGGAATCAGTAGTTCGCTCAGAAAGCGAGAAAAATCATCATATACGGTATTGAGCACACCGCTGCCTTCCGGTAATTTAACCAGCGTTATGCCATGACTTAAGTCAATCGCCTCTGCGGGGCATCTCAAAGGAGTCCGACGCCAGCACGCTTGCGAATATTCTTTAAGTTCTTCAACAAACCTCCATTCTGACATATAGGGCGGAGAAGGTACTGGAAACAAGTTGTCGTAAAGGTTTAGTCCTAAAAAATTGCTTCCACTGAATTCTTCAGTCCTGTCGGCTTGCTGTTCAAGTTCTTGTCGAGTAAACATAATATGGACTCTTTGTTTTTTGCTATTATATTAAAGAACAAACATTATAGTTACTTCAAGCAATCATGTATATATTCACAGTTTATAACTTTTTCTTTCAAATCATTTAAGGTGTAATAGTAGTGATTACTCGCTTCATAGGCTATTCGGGAATCTTTTCCCATCGATTCGTAAAGTATGACTGCGAGCTCTCTTTCTTCTTCTAAAATTGAATATAACTCGTCGCGGGTTTCGCTAGTTATAGAAGAGCGCAGTCGAATAAATCTTGCTTGCAAGTATGTTGTTTTGAAATGACAATAACACACAAGGGCAATATTTTTTAATTCTCCCAAATTATTTAATCTGTCTTTTTCTATTTTGCATTCCGCTTTTTTAAGAAAATCGAGTCCTTCTTTCCATTCTAAAATAAGTAGGCTCATCAGATTTTCGAAAACATCCGCCGGATAAATCTTTCTCCAGCTTTCCAGATCATCATAGTAAAAGCCGAGCATGGTTGCCGTATAACCAGTCGGAGTCAAATAGAGCAAATTCGCAGCAAAATTAAACCGCCGTACGCTCTCAAAATGAAACGGGAAATGCTTTTCAAACGCGTTGCTGAATTTTTTTACCGCTTCATTTATGTCCGCGAACGCTTTTCTCCCGAAATTATTGAGAATTACTTCTTCTGCGCTATTGGAAAGAAGTTCAAGATTCATCGAAGGAAATCCTCCTACCGTCCAGGCTATCATGAGGCTGTCAACAGCGCTCAATGTGAGATTATTTAAATGTTTACGAACAGTATGTAAAACCGGAATATAAGGAACAAAAGAAGATTCCCAACAACTGTTCAATTGTACTTTCGCAAAAGTTTTGTGTCCCTTTGAGCGGGCATAATTCCATATTTTGCTCGCCGTTGTACCAGGCCCAACCTGAGACATGGAATAATCATAGACGATTCCAGGAACCCCGCCGATATTTGTCGGCAGTTCCTCTTCGCTTACGCTCATGATATCTATTGTTTCAGGCAATAAATCCATAAGCGTATTTACCCATGGCTTATCGCAACACCATGTCCACATAATTAATTTCGCATCCGGTTTTGCTGTGCGCATCCCTCTTTCAATAATTATGTTTATTTCCGCGATAACTTGAGCCGGAGTCCGTTGTGAACAGCGAGAACATTCAACGCCATGCCACTGAGCGAAACAGTTAGTAACATTTTCACTCATATTAATTGTAAATGCGCCGGCAAGTTCCGGTACGTGGCGAAAAACCCACTCACTTGATTTTTCAAGATAGTCCTGAACTTCTTTTTGCGACGAACACATAGCCGCAACCCCGCGATCTCTTCGTTCAACACCTTTTATGTCAGGGAATTTATCGTAATATCGAAGCGGGAGCCCTCGCGGTTCGTTTAAATAGAGATATACGCCGATTCCGTATTTTGCCGCACGTTTTGCTAATTTCTGGAGATTGGCAAGCCGTTTCTCATAGCCGTCAGAAAGGTCTTGCGCGGGAGGAAAAGGATATAACTGATAAAGAATAACCCCAATCCATATCGCGTTAATGCCCAGTTCTGCATAACGAGCAAGTAATCCTTCGGGATAGGGATCCGATTTATCCATATGCAACAAAAGATCACCCGTAGAAGCACAGCATGAATATATGAGACGTATATCAAAATTAATTTTATTGATTTTTGATTTTTCGCTTATATGATACGGTTTTTTAAATGAGAGCAAAAAATCAAATGGTTTTTCGGTGGTATCTTTTTCAGTGTTGGGAAAATATTTCTCGACAATCTGTTTAATTTCTTTTGTTCTGCGAACTTCTTCTTCGGTAAGCTGGGTGTAATAAACAGGTTTTGCGTTTGGCTTTAAATTCCCGAGTTTTACCCAAAGGAAGTCCTCATCGCGAAGCGTATCTTCCATTTGTTTTGCGTCCCAGCCGAGCAACTCAAGTAATTGTTCGTATGGCAGCAGATGCCAATTTGCGCGGATAATCGTGATGTATCCTCGCGTAAGCCATTCTTTAGTTACGCCAGGCGGAACGCGCAAACCCATATCTTTTGCCAAGCACAATATATTCGTTTCGCTTGTTTTGAGAACTTTTGCCAAACTCTTGGCCGATACGAGTTCCCAATTTCGCCAAATGACAGCCTGCATTTTTGTCGGAAAATGGGAACAATCAAGCGGCAATGGATTTGTTCCAACAGGAAGAGCATTCACATTCATAATATTTCCTTTATTTCCTTATAATTGCCGCAGAATAATATTCCGGCAGATTTATTTCTGTATAATACGATTCGTTTTTCTCTGTCTTTTTCGTTTCCCATTTGACCTCTTCGCCGTTTTCGTTAAACACATGAACTTCATGGCTGCTTTTATCTCCCCATCCAAATTTTCCGGAAACTGCTGTAAGAATACGTTCTCTACCGATTACATATCCTTTATGAAGTTCAATCGGCGTGATGGGAAACATATACGCGCACAGCATTTTATATGGCGGCTCTGAAAATTTTTCATAATAAAACCCGTAATAATACAATGCCCCTTGATTGAGCATTTTCAGCATCTCGCGATAACTGTTTATTGCCCTTTTCTGGGCATTTTTCAAATCCTGGCCGCCTATTTGTCCGAGAACGATTGGTGTATAAAGATGAGTTGTCAGTCCGGATACTCCAGCGGCGGCTTCGGCAAACCGGGGGAATTGATATTTTGTCATAGTTTCAGTCTGGGCGGCGGTGTTCGCGACAACCAGCTTTCCGGCTTTGAAAATTCGTTCAAGCATTTTCACTCTCCATGGCTGCGAGAGAAGAATGACTGATGACCGGTATCCTTCTATTTTATGCGTTGCCTGGTTGATAATTCCAGTATAGCCATCCCATGGTTCTCCGTACTGATATCTTACTGCTGAAAATTCCATTTCATCCCAATATACGCCGTCAGCGCCGCATTCATCAAGAATAATGTCAATCTTTTTTGCGGATACTTTGCCGAAAGAATTATCAAGCGTAGGATAAAAAAGCGGAGGATAAATCCCATCGCATTTACCGCCGTATATCGCCTGTTTGCCGTTCAAATCATATGTGCAGGAATCTTTATATTTTTCCGGAGCGCCCGGCTCTGTAGAGATAAAGGTATGATAATAAATAAACATTTTTATATCAGAATCTCTTTCTCTAATAATATTAAAGAACTTTTTATATTTTGGTACAGCTTTTTCTAGACAAGACAAAGAAAATCCTTCGCCGGCGTCGCTAATGGAATTGGCACCGACATTCCTGGTATACTGAATAGCTCTGTCAATTTTTTCTTGATTTTTGTCATTTTCAATCAGCTTCATAAAGCTGAATCCATCGATCCTGAAATTTACGTCAGTTTTTCGTCTGACTGCATTCACAAAGTCATAATAGTCTGTTTTTCTTGATGGATATATTGACCATTTAAACGTATAAGATGTGCCGGGGCGCAGCACAAACTGATCATCCATAATTCCGCCAACCCTGCTATCATAAAAAAAGAAATTCTGGCTATGCACACGGAAAACATCATCTTCCGGCATAAATCCGATACTGCTTTTTTCGTTTGCAAAAAAAGTAGTCGGATTCCGCGTGTCTGAAGCAGTGACAGAAAACGAAGTTGGATAGCCATTCATATACGTTTTTTTAACATCTTGCATTGATGTCATATGTCTGATTATAATCCCTGCATTTTCTTTTGTCGTGCTGGTAAGAGTATCCTGCACTTCAACGCATTCTTCAAGTTTGTTGATAATTCTGTCAATGCGATAATACTTGCCTATCGCGCATACTCTTTCTTTCCCGTTCTCTATAGATTCCTTCACCTCCAAGCCTTCCGGCTTTTCGTTCACATCCAAATTACACCAACCTCCGTCAGGACGGGAAAATTGAGACTTGACGTCATATGAAGTGTTATCAATATTGATCTTAAGTCCGCCGTTTTTTGAAAGGTTTATGGTATAATCAACTTTATTATTTTTTTCCGGCTGAATAAATGCCAGGGGAAGCGCAGGTTTCTTTTCATCATTTTTCGTTTCTTTAAAAGAAACTTTGCATTGTTTTATTACAATCTCCTTGTCAAGGAGTTGTAAAGAAATAAGTGGTATTTTTATACTGAGGGTATCGGGAAGAAATTTTGGGGTTGCCGGAGAGGAGCAAAGCCGAAAGTGCCCCCGAGACACCAGTAGAAAGTACCAGTTATTTTTG
>TBL_comb47_HYPODRAFT_10003083_pt1 | contig 20069 bp, 8 predicted proteins | sample TroBogypolimnion_40_FD_10682 | JGI IMG/M metagenome (IMG submission 10682) | reverse complement strand
CCAGCTGGCGATGTATGATGCAAACGGATGGCTGGCAAAAGGTCCTGCCGGCCTCGAATATATAAGCATTATGGTTGCCGAACATGAGATCGCCCTGCTTGTGGCCGCGTACCAACATGGCATCAAAGGGCTCGACAAGGAAAAAATTCTTGAAGCCATTGTTAAGATGCAAACCACTATGCCGAAAAAGCAACCGGGTGGCGGATGGGCAGGCAACGAAAATCTGGGTAATTACCTGAAACATGGTTATGTAGCTACAGATGGAAAGCAACCGGGCGACTGGAAAGGTCCGTGGTGCTCAAATACCTATGAGTACGCCTATGATGACTGGTGTGTTGCCCAGATGGCAAAGGCACTGGGACGCAAAGATTTATCAGAAACCTTTATGAAGCGCTCGCAAAACTGGCGTAACCAGTTCAATGAAAAAACCGGCTTTGCACAACCTCGAAAAGCTAACGGTGAGTGGGTTACCCCTTTTGATCCATTTGACAGGTATAACTTTGTGGAAGGGAATGCCTGGCAATATACCTGGTTTGTGCCCCAGGATGTGCCCGGTCTGGTTAAGACCATGGGTCGGGACCGCTTCGTGGAACGGCTGAATGATGCCTTCGAAAAGTCTGCCCCTACCCGTTTCAATGCCGCAGGCGACCGGTTCTGGATGTACCCGCTGAACCACGGGAACCAACCTGCGATGCACGTGGGGTGGCTATTCAACTGGGTCGGAAAACCCTGGCTGAGTCAGAAGTGGACAAGTGCCATTCTCAACTCCTATTACGGCCACAACCCTGCTGATGCCTATCTGGGCGATGAAGACCAGGGTCAGATGAGTGCCTGGTTTGTGATGTCATCGATGGGACTGTTCCAGACCGATGGCGGTTGCCGTGTGGACCCGATTTACGAAATCGGCAGTCCGCTCTACCCAAAAATTGTCCTGCACCTCTCGAAAGAGCACTATGGAGGTAAGACCTTTACGATTACAGCAAAAAACGCCTCAAAGACAAACCGCTATATCCAGTCGGCAAAACTAAACGGTCAGCCACTGAATAACTGGTGGATTCCGCAACGTGAAGTGATTCGTGGCGGCACACTCGAACTCGAACTTGGCCCGCAGCCGAATGAGAAATGGGCAGCCAATACCCAGCCACCTCTTTCTGCGACGTCTGCCCCGGGGATCAATGGGAGATAAAATAATTATAGTCAGAAAATGATCAAATTATCTGGAATATGAAAATATCTAAAATCAGTGCATTTCTGGCAACCTTCCTTCTGTTTCCTGCCGCACATTGTTATGCAGGAGGTATAGATCGTCATGCTTTGGCAACGCGCCATAATATCATCCTCGAAAAGCCGGATAAGCGGTGTGCTTTGCAGGTGGGCAACGGTGAATTTGCATTCAGTGTGGATGTTACCGGATTACAGACTTTCTATGGCAACACCCTTTCCCAGTGGGGCTGGCATTCGTCACCTTTGCCTGCAGGAGAGAAAATTGAAGACTATCACTGGCAGGAATGGGATCATGCAGGACGAAAAGTCCCCTACATGACCGGTTCAGCCACTCAAAAAGTACTTGAAAAATGGCTCTACCTCAATCCCCACCGGCTTCCACTTGGCAGGCTGATGATGCTGCTGACGAAATCGGACGGGAAGCCTGCCGGTTTGGAAGATTTGACCGACATCCATCAGGAACTCGATTTGTGGTCCGGAGTAATTACCAGCCATTTTAAATTGGATGGCCAGCAGGTTTATGTGATGACACTTTGCAATCCAAAAACCGATGCTGTATCGATTAAAATCGAATCGAGCCTGATGAATACCGGACGACTTCAGATCGCCATCGATTTTCCATATGCCGATGGGAGCGATTCTCCCGGAAATGGTATCTGGAAGAACCCGGAAGCTCACCAAACATTGATGACACTTCGTGGAGCCAACCATGCAGATTTTGCCCGGACATTAGATGCAACCTCTTATTCGGTTAGTCTCACCTGGTCTTCCAAAGCCTCGCTTCAGGGCCCGGAAACTGGTAATCGCCACCGTTATATTTTGAATTCCAGCGATAAAAATCTCGAAGTAACCTGTGAATTCGCACAACATCCTAATACAAAAAAGTTGCCAACCTTTACCCACGTCAAAAAGGCCAGCGAGGGTTATTGGAGTCAATTTTGGCAACACGGAGGTGCGATTGACCTGTCAGGGAGCAAGGATTCACGTTGGTTCGAGCTTGAAAGACGCATAGTGCTGTCACAGTATTTAATGGCCGTCAACGAAGCTGGCTCATTACCCCCGCAGGAAAGTGGTCTGGTGAACAACTCCGGCTGGTCCGGAAAATTTCATCTTGAAATGTATTGGTGGCACGCTGCCCATTATGCCTTATGGGACCGATGGCCTTTATGGGATCGCAGCCTTGGATTCCTGAAGTCCATTGTGCCACAGGCACATGCTATTGCAGAAAAACAGGGGTACAAAGGGATCCGCTGGCCCAAAATGATCGGCCCCGAAGCCCGTGAATCTTCCAACAATATCAATCCGTTGCTAATCTGGCAACAGCCTCATCCGATCTTTTATGCCGAGCTCGATTACCGCGCCCATCCTACCAAAAAAACTTTGGACAAGTGGCGGGAACTCGTTTTTGGCACAGCCGAATTCATGGCCGACTTCCCGGTCTGGAACGAAGCTAAAAAACGATATGAACTCTTGCCACCATTGAGAACCGTACCTGAAAACACAGAGCCGGGAAAAGTTCTGAATCCGGCATTCGAATTATCCTATTGGCGTTTTGGCTTACGTACTGCTCAGCTATGGCGCGAGCGGCTGAAACTTTCCCGCGATGAAAAGTGGGACAAAGTTTTAAAAGGTTTATCACCGTTACCGACCAATGGTAATGTTTATGTAATGGAAGAGAGCCAGCCGGATACTTATGAAAACCACAATTGGGAGCACCCGTCACTAATTGGCACATTGGGCATGCTTCCAGGAGATGGTGTGGATCCTGCTTTCGCAAAACGAACTGTGCTCAAAGTGGTACAAACCTGGAAATGGAATCGAACCTGGGGCTGGGATTTTCCTATGATGGCGATGTGTGCTGCCAAAGTCGGCGAGCCCAAACTGGCGGTGGATATGCTGCTTCATCCATCTGGCGGTTTCCAATTCAACAAATGTGGCCTCGCCACGGGCGGTCCGTTTCCCTATTTCCCGGCGAATGGGGGATTGCTTTACGCGGTGGCAATGATGGCTGCGGGCTGGGATGGCGCTCCTGATAAACCAAGTCCGGGCTTTCCGGACGATGGCTCCTGGGTAGTGAAATGGGAAGGACTGAAGAGAGCTCTCTGATTGATAAGGTTATATATCATAAAGTATAAAAAGTGTTGTTTCACAAAATAAATATTCTTTAAATTGAATATCAATTACTTACTGATAAAAATGAAATTTTTGGCTGTTGTGGTTGTTCTGATTATAAGTGTTTCCTTGCAGGCACAGGTTTGCAATACGATCATACCACCAAAAAAGGCTCCGGCGAACAGCACCTATTGTAACCCGATCAACATTGAATACTGTTTTCGTCCCGGTGGTAAAACCGGTCGTGAGGCAGCAGACCCGCTGATTGTCACTTTCAAAGGCCATTATTACCTGTTCGCCTCCAAGAGCGCCGGTTACTGGTGGTCCACGGATTTGCTAAAATGGAAACTGGTACCGAGCAGTGACAATTATGTCTACCGAAATGACGAGCACCAATTGAACGGGAAACCAGAAAGTGACCTCCCGGTCTGGGGATACAATCCTGCGGCCAGCGTTGTGAATGGAGAGCTGATTTACAGTCAGCAGCTCGATGCCTTTTATCACCTGACCGACCCGAAAAAGGGGACTTTTGAACGGGTTCGCGACCGGCTGGAAATCAGCAACGATGAGTGGCTCTTCACCGATGATGACGGCCGTGTCTATCTTTATGCCGTCGGATTTAAACCTGTACGTGGCATTTATGCCTATGAACTGGATCCCAAAGATCATCTGAAAGTTTTGCGGGGACCACTTCCCTGCAGACCAAAAGGGGATATTCAACAGGAAAATGAGGGCGATTTCTCCGAAGTCCCCGGCAGACAAGAGACGGTAATGCCGATCGCCAACAAGTCGGGTGAGGGCCCGCAGATGACCAAACGGAAAGGTCGCTATTTTCTTCAGGTATCTTTCAGTGGAACCGAAGATCCCCGTTACCGCGACTGTGCATTTGTGTCGGATTCACCGATAGGACCTTTTGAATACTGCAAAAACAATCCGGTCTCCTACCGACCCGCAGGATTTACCAACGGAGCCGGTAACACCGGACTTTTTGCCGACAATCACAACCAGGACTGGCGGGTTGTGACTACCTGCCTGAGCGCTTTGACCGGTTTCGAACGGCGGATCTCGATGTACCCGGCAGGAGTGGATCAGGATGGCGGTTTGTATACCGATACTTACCTGGGTGATCTGCCACAATATGGTCCGGGACACCGAAAATCGGGATTAGGTGGTAATCTGGCAGGGTGGATGCTTCTTTCTTATAAAAAGCAGGCAACAGCATCTTCCTCTCTCGTAAATCGTCAGGCAGAAGCTGCCTTCGACGAAAACATTAAAAGCTGGTGGAGTGCCACAACAGGTGACAAAGGGGAGTGGCTTGCAATAGACCTGGATAAAATCTGCCTTGTCAGCGCAGTACAGGTGAACTTTGCAGAACAAAATACGACTGCCCTCAAACGGCGAATTGAAGATGAGCTTTATCATCAATACATCATCGAAATAAGTGACGACGGCAAACAGTGGAAGATACTGGTCAACAAGAGCGCCAATCAACGGGATGTCCCGCATGATTATATCCAGCTCAAAAAACCCGTTTCGACACGGTATATCAGGATTACAAACATTCATATGCCCGGGCATGGTAAATTCGCGGTGCGCGACTTTCGGATCTTTGGCAGCGGACCGGGTAAACTACCCGAAGAGGTAAAGAACCCCAACCTAAAACTTCAACCTAAAGAAAATTCCAAATCTGCTGTTGAGGCGGTCATCAGATGGCCTGTGGCAAAAGGTGCAACTGGGTATGTCGTTCGTTGGGGCATTGCCAAAAATAAACTTACCCATAGCCAGGATACCCGTGACAACAAAGCGATCATCTCAGATTTAATTACTGGTTTGGATTATTTCTTTGTAATTGACAGCTTTAACGAAAATGGAGTCACCTTCGGAAGAAGTTTCGCTAAATCAGAAGAAAAATATTAATTTTAATTCATACAATTAACAATTTGAAAAAATGAGAAAACTATTTAAAACTTTCGCATTAGGAATTGCTCTGCTTTTCTTAAACATTACAGTATTTTCAGCAGTCAAATTGCCTGCATTGATAAGTGATAACATGGTATTGCAGCAGGGTAAGCCGGTATCTATCTGGGGTTGGGCCGATAAGGGTGAGGTGGTTACTGTCAAATTAGGTGAACAGGAATACACTTCCAAAGCTGGTGATGACGGTCGCTGGAAAGTGACCCTTAAAAAACTAAAACCTGGCAAGATCCTTGAAATGAATGTCAAAGGCTCATCCGGCAATTCACTTACCGTAAAGAATATTCTGGTTGGCGAGGTTTGGATCTGTTCGGGACAGTCGAACATGCAATGGACTTTCTGGAAAGGACATGGGGTCCTGAATAATGAGACTGAATTGGCTAATGCCAATTATAACGATATCCGCATGTTCACAGTGGTTAAGGGTGGCGCTCCCGAACCGGCAGAAGATGCCAAAGGGGAATGGCTGACCATCAACCGCGAAAATCTTTTGGCGGGTGGGGAACAAGGTGCCTCGGTTTTAGCCTATTTCTTTGGTCGCGATCTCCATAAGCAACTCAACGTTCCGGTTGGACTGATCAATACGAGCGTTGGGGGGACCCCCGCTGAAAAATGGACCAAACGTGAAGTTCTGGAGTCTAATCCGGAACTGAAAAAACTAGTCGGCAAAGGTGGCTCCTCAACATTGTATAATGCAATGATTGCCCCGTTGATCCCCTATGCAATCCGTGGAGCTATCTGGTACCAGGGGGAATCAAACCTCGATCGTGCCTACCAGTACCGGACACTATTTCCGGTGATGATCGCAAACTGGCGTTCCGACTGGAACCAGGGCAATTTCCCGTTCGGCTTTGTGCAGATTGCCCCTTATCGTTATAAAGGTCAGAATCCTGAGAATTACCCGGAACTCTGTGAGGCACAGACAATGACACTGAAGAGTTCACCCAACACAGGAATGGTAGTCACTGCTGACATCGGCGAAGTGGGTAATATTCATCCCAGAAACAAGCAGGAGGTAGGTCGACGACTGGCGCTTTGGGCGATGGCAAAAGTGTATGGAAATAAGAAACAGGTCTACTCAGGTCCAATTTATAAATCGATGAAAATAAAGGGGAATCAAATAGTGCTTAATTTTGATTACTGCCGTAGCGGACTCAAATCAGGTGACGGTAAGCCATTGTCAGAGTTTACGGTTGCAGGCGCCGATAAGGTTTTCGTTCCTGCAAAGGGAGAAATAATTGGAAAAACGGTTGTCGTTTCCAGCGATAAGGTTGCCAATCCGGTAGCAGTTCGGTACGCCTGGCACGATGATGCACAACCCAATCTGGCCAACAAAGAGGGTCTCCCCGCCTCACTGTTCCGCACCGACTCATGGAAAGGTGTGACAGAGAAATAGCAGAATTTCAATAGCGCATTATTTTTCTTTGCGAACTTTGCGTCTCTGCGTGAGATTAATAACAGAAATCACGCAACGTCGCAAAGTCGCCAAGGAATAAAACTTTGTGGCTTGGCGATAGGAAAAAGAGTATTGTTAATAAATTAATCCAAACATCTCATGACTGAAAATAACAAACCTAGCAATCAACATAATACCGGCGATAAAAGCGATAAACAAACGCTTAACCGTCGTAATTTTCTCCGTTTGGCAGGTGCAGGCTCCCTGGTCGTTTACGCAGGTCTGCCAGTCACTGCTGGTCCTTTTGTTGCCTCCGATTTCGAGGGTCTGGTGCCCCTCGACAAGAAGCTTAGTCCTGCATGGGTTAAAAGCCTTTTTGATCGGGGCGCTCCCCAGGTTTATAAAGGTGAAGAACTCAAATATATCGGGATGCCTGTTGGTGGACTTTATGCCGGGCAGGTTTATCTTGGTGGAGATGGGAGACTCTGGTTCTGGGATATTTTCAATAAGAAAGCGCCCAGTACCGGGGAGAAGCATTACGCCGAACCGTTGGAACCAAACTCCCCCATAGAACAGGGATTTGCATTAAAGGTCACCTCAAACGGGAAAACAGATATTCACCAGCTTAACCGGAGTAATTTCCCCGATGTGAGCTTCAGAGGTGAATACCCGATCGGTAAAGTTGATTACCATTCACAACCCGTCTCTGTTTCACTCGAAGCCTTCTCCCCATTTATTCCACTATCGGTTGATGAATCGGATTTTCCGGCAACAATCATGCGCTTCACTCTTAAAAACGATTCAAGCAAACCGGTGGAAGCTACCCTTTTTGGCTGGCTTGAAAATGCAGTATGCCACTATAGCCGAACCTATATGGGAAAGCGCCGAAACCATATATTTCACCATAAAGATGCAGGATTTCTCGATTGTACAGTTGAAAAAGGATCTGAAAAGCCCGTTGCTCAAAAGCCAGATATTCCTTTTGAGGATTGGAATAATGAAAAATACATTGACTGGACCGCCGAAGGAAATGCCTTTGGAACCGGACCAATCAAAAAGACGGAAATACCCGGTTACCAGGGCGATGTAGGCGGTGACACTGAACGTGTAGTCAATTCACATGCAACCGCTGCAGGTTCTGACACAGCCTCCAGGGACAGCGCAACGGGAACACTTACCAGCAAAAAGTTCATCATAGAACGCAAATTCATCAATGTCTGGATTGGGGGTGGCAACCACAAAAACAAAACATGCCTCAATTTGATGATTGACGGCAAGGTTGCCAGGTCGGTGACAGGGATGAATGACAACAAAATGACCCTTCAGAGCATTCACGTGGGTGAACTCCAGGGACAGGAAGCTGCCATAAAATTGGTTGATGCAGAGAAAGGGGCATGGGGCAATATTGGTGTCGGAAGGATTACCTTCAGTGATCTGCCGGCAAATCCTGTAGAATTTGAGCAGCTGTCCGATTATGGAACCATGGGGCTCGCCCTGCTGAACGATTCACCAAACTACACGATTGCAGCGGCCACGCTTAATGGTCTGGCAGGAACAAATTCAGCTCAGGCAACAGCAGACCTGAAAGATCATCTTATTGGCGCCATCGGGCACACGATGAAACTCAGAGGCGGAGAATCTAAAGTGATCACTTTTGCCATTACCTGGCACTTCCCTAACCTTACCAAACCGGGCAACGGCCGATATTATGCCTCAAAATTTGCAAGTTCAATTGAAGTCGCAAGTTATCTTGCAAAACATATCGAAAAATTATACACCCAGACAAAGCTTTGGCGTGATACCTGGTATGATTCGACACTCCCCTATTGGTTCCTTGACCGTACATTTACCAATGCCTCAACATTAGCTACATCAACCGTCTTCCGTTTCCGGAATGGGAAATTCTGGGGCTGGGAAGGGGTAAGCTGCTGTGAAGGAACCTGTACCCACGTATATCACTATGAACAGACGATGGGACGCATTTTCCCTGAACTGGATATTGTCCTCAGAGAGATGACTGACTTTAATCCGGAAGACAGCTATAAGGGAGACGGGATCATCGAATACCGGGGAAAAGGGACAGGAGTCGCCATTGATGGCCAGGCAGGGATCATCCTGCGAAGCCTGCGTGATCACCAGATGTCACCCGATAATGAATTTCTGAAACGCAATTACTCTAAAATTAAAAAGGCGCTGGAGTGGATGATTACCCAGGATGGAACAGAGGATGGCATCATCAAACAGAACCAGCACAATACATTGGATGCCCAGTGGTTCGGTGATGTTGCATGGCTGAGTGGTCTTTACCTGGCAGCACTGCGCGCAGGCGAGGTGATGGCCATCGAAATGGCCGATCTTAATTTTGCAGCAAAATGTAGCCGCATACTTGAAACCGGACAGAAAAATTTCGTCGGCAAAATGTGGAACGGCGAATATTTCATTCAGACCGTAGATCCAAAAAATTCAGATACTATCGGATCATACGACGGCTGTGAGATCGATCAGGTGCTGGGACAGGGATGGGCCTGGCAGGTTGGACTTGGTCAGGTACTTCCGCCGGGGCAGACAAAACTGGCGCTTCAGGCTTTGTGGAAATACAACTTTACACCCGATGTGGGCCCTTTCCGTGCCGCTTATAAACCGGGTCGCTGGTATGCGATGGCGGGTGAAGCCGGAACATTAATGTGCAGCTGGCCAAAAGGTGAGGCAAAAAGGGTGAAAAAAGGGGTCGATTTCTACTTCAATGAGTGTATGAATGGCTTTGAACATCAATTGTCTGGCCACATGATCTGGGAAAATATGGTTCTTGAAGGGCTTGCAGTGGAGCGGGCAATTCACGACCGTTACCATGCCATCCGCAGAAACCCCTGGAACGAGGTGGAGTGCGGCGACCACTATGCACGTTCAATGGCCAGTTACGGGGTCTTCCTTGCAGCCTGCGGATTTGAGGTTCACGGGCCAAAAGGGCATATTGGATTTGCGCCACGACTAACCCCCGAAAACTTTAAAGCTCCATTTACCTCTGCCGAAGGATGGGGCACTTTCGAACAAAAATATCTGGGGTCAGGATTAAATGCTTCTATTTCAATGAAATATGGCCAACTCCGATTACAAACACTTTCTCTGGACCTTGGAAAGGAAATGAACCCGGGTTCGGTTCTGGTCACTTTAAACGGAAAAAACGTTGATGGATCTTTAATAAATAAAGATGGTAAAGCAAACATCACTTTTACCAAAGAGGTGTTAATTGAGACTGACGCAATTCTTGAAGTAGTATGTTCTTAATTTAATTCTTTCAGTTCTTTATATAATTATGAAAAACAAAATCACAGTCGTTTTATTAATCCTGTCGGGTCTGCTTTTAAACGAGAGCAAATCTTCCGGGCAAGCCACAAACCTGGAAAAATACAATGTGATCTGGGACTCCCCTGGAATGAATTCATCCGGTTCAATGCCTATCGGAAACGGAGATATAGGGATGAATATATGGGTGGAAGAGAATGGCGACCTGGTATTTTACATCAGCAAGACTGATGCATGGGATGAAAACGGACGTCTGTGTAAGATTGGCCGGGTTCGCGTAAAGTTTGATCCTGCCCTTTCGGTCTCAGGTGGTTTCAGGCAGGAGTTAAAACTCCGGGACGGAATTATCGAAATCAAGTCAAAAATCAACAATCAGCCATCCACCATCCTTTTATGGGTCGATTCCAATCAACCGGTAGTCCATGTTCAGGCAAAATCGGCCATTCCTGTAAATTGCCGGGCAGAGGTGGAATTATGGCGGATGAAGGAGCGACCTTTTGCAAAGGATGACGACAGCCACTCGGGCAGTGGAATATTCCAGTCGGACTTTCATCCAACAGTTTTGCCTGATGTTATTGCTCCATCCAATTCATCAAAAATAGTTTGGTATCACCGCAATACCCGGTCTGTTTACGAGCTGGGACTGAAAACACAGCATTTGGAAAACCTGAAAGGGAAGTTTGGCGATCCGCTTTTGAACCTCACTTTCGGTGCCAGTTTAAAAGGTGAAGGTTTCATTCAGGATGGAAAACAGGCGCTCAGATCGGCCGCACCAGCCAAACGACAGTTACTTTCTATTACCGTTCTCACCTCCAAATCAGAAACCCCGCAGGCATGGATTACCCAAATGGAGCAGCTGGAGGAAAAAGGAGAAAAACTGCAAATTACAAAAGCAAGAGTGGCACATCAGTCGTGGTGGAACTCTTTCTGGGATCGAAGCTCCATCTTTATTGATGGCACCCCCGAAACAGAGACCGTCACGCGAGGTTATGTATTACAGCGGTTTATGAATGCCTGTGCAGGACGTGGCGGCTCACCAATCAAATTCAATGGTTCGATCTTTACCAATGAACCCAAACCAGGTGATTCATCAGGGGCTACAAGTATAGATCCGGACTGGCGCAGATGGGGAAGCAACTACTGGTTCCAGAATACGCGGCTTGCTTACTGGCCGATGCTGGCGACGGGTGATTTTGAGATGATGGAGCCCTGGTTCCGCATGTATCTGGATGGTTTAAAGTTGAGCAAGGCACGTATCAAAACCTATTATGGATTCGAAAATGCTGCCCAGTTCCCTGAAACCATGTATTGGTGGGGATTGCCCAATAACGGCGACTATGGTTGGAACAATACCAAACCGGAACCGGCCAACAGCTATATCTCCAGGTACTGGAACGGAAGCCTTGAACTGATTGCCGTGATGCTAGACCGGTATGACTTCACTCAGGATATGAACTTTGCCAAAAATACGTTGTTACCGCTGTCCGATCCGCTGATCTCCTTTCTGGATCAGTATTGGCAGAAACGGGATGCGAACGGTAAAATAATCTTTGATCCGGCACAGTCACTCGAAACATGGCATGTTGCAATCAATCCGTTACCCGAAATTGCTGCGTTTCGTTTTTTACTCCCCCGACTGCTTGCACTTCCAAAGACAATCACAACTGAATCGCAACGATCCCATTGGAAACGGATTCTTCAGGAGTTACCACCTGTTCCGGTGGCTGAAGTCAAGGGGGTAAAACTACTCCGTCCGGCCGAAAAATTCTCGAGAGAAAGTAACTCTGAAAACACAGAGCTTTACGCTATTTTCCCTTATCGCTTGTATGGCATTGGTCGGCCTGATCTGGCTATGGCACAATCAACATTCGAAAATCGAAAGAATCATCATAACAAAGGGTGGTGTCAGGACGGGATCCAGGCGGCCTGTCTGGGACTCAGGGACGAAGCAGCAAAACTGGTTGCCGCCCGTGCGGCTAACATCAATAAGGAGGCGCGCTTTCCTGCTATGTGGGGACCCAACTTCGACTGGATACCCGATCAGGATCACGGAAACAACATCCTGACCTCTTTACAATTCATGCTGATACAATCGGTTGGCGACAAGATTTACCTGATGCCGTCATGGCCCAAAAACTGGAATGTTTCGTTTAAACTCCATGCCCCAAAACAAACAACCATCGAAGGCGAATACCGTAGCGGGAAACTTAGCAAACTGATCGTCACGCCAAAATCACGGTTGAAAGATGTGGTTAATATGGCTCCTTAGAATAATATTAATATATTGGGGAAAACCCATTGATCAGCAATCTGAGAAGTTTTACGGTGAATTCACTAACCCATCTGCTAAATAATGATTTTATATCTTTAAATATAAATGACATAACTTAATTTCAAATAATAATTAGCAATGAATGAAAATGAATTAGCAAAAATTGTATTTGAGGCAGGACTTACCGTTCATAAAGCATTAGGACCAGGATTGTTGGAAAGCGCTTATGAAGAGTGCTTATACTATGAACTTTATAATCTTAATTTAAAAGTTGAAAAACAAAAACCTTTACCGTTAATATATCGGGAAGTAGAACTTGATGTTGGTTATTGGATTGACTTGTTAGTTGAAAACAAATTAGTTATAGAAATAAAATCGGTTGAAGCGTTGAACGATTTACACATGGCTCAAATTCTTACCTATTTGAGATTAAGCAATACAAAGCTTGGTCTATTGATAAATTTCAACACAGTCTTATTTAAAAATGGAGTAAAAAGAGTAGTAAATGGATTGTAATACTTTGCGCCCCTTGCGGCAATCTTTGCGTTCCTTGCGATAAAAAAAGGTTAAACCGCAAAGTACGCAATGGAAACGCAAAGTTCGCAGGTATCTTCATTAATATCTCACCTATTTAAACCACATAACTCAATTCAAATGCCTAAATATCTATTGTTTTCAATTTTGCTGTCTTTATCTCTTATTTCAGGAATCGCTCAACCACCTGCCTTCAAAAACTGTTGGATAAATCCACCTTTGCATATCCCAAACGATGTTTCGGTTGATGCCCCTTTAATGGGCAATGGCGATATCACTATGTGCGTTGGATATGTACCCAACCGACTGAGGTTCTACCTGTCGAAGAACGATTTCTGGCGGCTGAAATCGCAGGCTGACAATTTATCGGGACCGCGCATTGTTGCCTTTGCCGACATTAACCTGAATAATTTCACCAACGACACCTTCCAGGCCAGGCAAAATCTGGGTGATGGGGTCACTACGTGCTCCCTTGCAAAAAACAGGCTAAAGGTGAAAAGCTGGGTTTCAGCAACCGATAATTCAATTTTCATCGAGCTTGAAGCGGGCAAAAATGCGGTGGATCTGTCAATTGACCTCAACGCCCCATATAATCATGAGGCAATCCTAAAAACCGGGCAGGATAAAAACATTTCCTGGCTAACGCGGAGTTTTACCGATGAGGTGGATATACCGACTGAGGTGGCAGTAGCAATGAAAATAATAAATCACACCGGCAACACGATTACTTTACAACCAGATCAGAAGGTCGTTATTGCCCTGACCATTGAAAGTAAGTTCAAAACTGAAAATCCGTTGATGGCAGTTTTGGACAAATGTACACCGCTCAACGAAAAGGAGATAGAGACTTTACAACAAAAGCATGAAAAATGGTGGAAGGATTACTGGGAAAAATCTTCAGTCCAAATAGGGGATACCATCCTGATGAAAGCTTATTATCAGGGACTTTACACCATGGCTGCCTGCAGCCGGGATGTAAAATTCCCCCCGGGATTATTCGGGTGGATTACCTCTGACAAGCCCGGATGGAATGGTGATTATCACTTAAATTACAATTTTTTTGCCCCGTTTTATGCCCTTTATGGCGCTAACCGGATTGAACAGGGAATTCCGCAAGATGCACCGTTGCTCGACTTTATACCACGTGGCAAATGGTACGCTCAACAGGCGACCAAAACCAGAGGAATTCTCTATCCGGTAGGAATTGGCCCGCTGGGTATCGAGCCTACCCGGAACTCAAATAAGGAGTGGGAAAAATCGGGTAATATAGAACAAGGGGGCCTCTTCTGGCAGCAACGTTCCAACGCTGCTTACGGGCTGGTCAATCTGGCGCAATGCTGGTACTTCACTTATGACAAAACCTATGGGAAGAAAATAGTTCCTTACGTGATGGAGGTTGTCGATTTCTGGGAAGACTACCTGAAATTTGAAAACGGAAGGTATGTAATTTATCGCGATGCAATTCATGAAGGATCGGGCTGGGATAAAAATCCGATCCTCACCTTAGGATTGATCCGGAATGCGTTCACTCTGGCGATCGATTTGAGTCAGGAGCTGAAGATCGATCAGAAGCGACAGGCAAAATGGAAAGATATACTGAGTAAATTAAGCGCCTTCCCCACCCAGGAGCGAAATGGGGAGAAAGTTTTCCGGTATACCGAAGAGGGGTTCGACTGGTGGAAAGATAACGGATTGGGCATTCAGCATATTTATCCGGCCAACGGAGTAACCCTCCACAGCGACACTGTGTTACTGAAAGTGGCACAAACCACGATCTCCCAGATGCAACGGTGGCACGATTTTAATACCACCAGCTCTTTCTATATGGCGGCGATCAGGGTTGGTTTTGACCCGTCAGTAATCCTGAAAGAATTGCATGATTATGCATTGCACACTTATCCAAACGGCTTCCAGTTAAACAATCCACACGGAATTGAGAATTCATGCACCGTTGCCAATGCGATCAACGAAATGCTTTGCATGTCTGTCGGCCATGTGATCCGCCTGTTCCCTGTATACCCAAAGGATCAGGACGCAGGTTTTAAGCAGATCCGCACATGGGGCGCTTTTTTAGTCTCTGCACAACAAAAAAACAGTGAGGTTTCGGATGTGAAAATAGTTAGTGAAAAAGGGAGAACCTGTACAATTGTCAATCCTTGGCCAGGGAAAAAGGTTAAACTATTTCGTGATGGGAAAAAAGGGGAAACGATATCGGGCGAGAGGATCATCTTCAAAACATCAACGGGTGAAACGATTGAATTAAAAAATTTATAGACGAAAAACCAACTGGGAATGAAAACAAAAAACGCAACCCTAACAGCAATTCTATTATTGATATTTTTTCACTCAATAACTGCTTTCGCGATTGAAAATAGCTCCAATCTGGTGATTGTGTGCAAGCCTGAAAGTGCCCCCCGGGTGAAACTTGCCGCAACAGAAATAAGACGTTACATCTATCTGCGAACGGGTTCATTGTCTAAGATCTCAGATTCTGCACCTGCCAAGGCAAGTCAGATTGAATTGACTATTGATCCGGCACTTGGAGCTGAACAATTTTCGATCCATACATCTGTTGTCGGCGGGAGCAGATTAGTGATCATAAAAGGGGGCAGCGACCAGGGAATTTTGTACGGTGCCTATCGGTTCATCGAAAAACTGGGTGTCCGTTTTTACCTTCATGGCGATGTTATTCCTGATAACCGGATGACTTCCCTGCCTGAAGTAAACGAAGAAGACAAGCCCCTTTTTGCAACCAGAGGCATCCTCCCGTTTCACGACTTCTTTGAGGGACCAGACTGGTGGAATACCGATGACTACAAAACGTATGCCGTACAAATGGCGAAATTGAGAATGAACTTCATCGGTTTGCATAACTATCCTGAAAGGCAGCAGGGCTATCCCGGACCTGAACCAACGGTTTGGATAGGGTTGCCGGAAGATAATGACAGTAAAGGTGATGTGACTTTCAGTTATCCCGGATTCTTTGCCAACACTCTCCGTCCGGGTTGGGGCAATATCCCCATGAAAACCAGCGATTATGTTGGTGGGGCTTCAGAACTGTTCGAACATGACGGTTACGGTCCTGACCCACAGATCGGTTATTGCCCCTGGCCAACGGAGCCGTCGGATTGCAATACGGTTTTTAACCGGACTGCTGCGATGTACCGCGAGGCCTTTTCCCTTGCCCACGGATTGGGTATCAAAACATGTATAGGCACTGAAACACCCCTTACCATTCCCGAACGTGTAAAGGAACGGCTCATTTCAAAGGGGAAAAATCCGGCTGACTCGACCGTGGTCAGTGAAATTTACCAAGGAATGTTTCAGCGCATCACGAAAGCTTTTCCTGTTGATTACTATTGGCTATGGACACCTGAGGAGTGGAATGGCGGCAATAAACCGAATCAATTTGTGACTACTGCGACAGATATACGGGCTGCACTTGGTGCTCTCAACAAGTTGGGAAATCCTTTAACCTTGGCCACTTGTGGCTGGGTTCTGGGTCCGCAACAAGACCGAGCTGCATTAGACAATTTGTTACCCGGGAATTCTCCGATGAGTTGCATCAATCAGGGAGTTGGGCACAGACCAGTTGAAAGCAGTTTCGGGAGAATACAGGGGCGGCCTAAATGGGCAATCCCCTGGTTTGAAAACGATCCAAATATGACCGGACCTCAACCCTGGGTCGGACGGATGATCTACGACGGGGCCGATGCGCTCCGTTACGGATGCACCGGATTAATTGGCATCCATTGGCGGACAAAAGTAATCGAAATGAATATCGCTGCGCTTGCCCAAGCCGGATGGTCTATACCGGATGGTTTTCAGCCAATCGTGAAACCTGTCGGTGCAATCAAAGGGAATGCTGTAAGTTTAAATGTTCAAATCAACGGTACTGATGAAATTCCAATTTATCAGACCATTATGAATAATACAGATGGTTACCAGCTGGAAATCCCAAATGGCACCTATACAGTTACACTGAAGCTGGTTGAGCCAACATTTGATGCTGTAGGGAAGCGTATTTTCGGCATCAACATCCAGGGAAAAACGATTTTTGATCGTGTCGATATCTACGATAAAGCGGGTAAACAGCGGGCGCTTGATTTGGATGCCAAAGAGGTGCGTGTTGTTGATAGCCGGCTAAATCTCCAGTTTCTGCGGATCACCGATTCGCCATGCATTGCAGGAATTTCAATCAAAGGGATGACAGATGCTGTAAACCAGATTCCCGGACAGCCTTACTCCCGAAAAATTAACTGTGGAGGACCGGCATGGAAAGACTTTGAAGCCGATCAGGTTGCTTCTGGAGGCGGAAATACCGGTGAAGATCGTTCGCTTGGAGCCGCCACATTCTATGAAGATTGGGCGAAGGTCAACTTCGGAAATGATGCAGGTCCCGAGATTGGAAAGCTTTTTATAAGACTGGATGGCAAAGCATTTCCGGAAGTTTCAGGCTGGGGTGGAGGACCGGGTCGTGTAACTGTAAGAAATAAACCCTGGGCTGAGGAGGCAAAACGGTTCACTTTCGTGGATGAGATGGAGGCGCTCCGGCAAAAAGTAAAAGGAGCCGGAAACCTTGAACGGTTCGACTACTGGCTCAACACCTTCAGGTTTACCAGAGCAATGGCAAAATTCGGCTGTGCCGTGGGTGAGCTGAGCAAGATCATGAAAGGTCCGGAAGTGGATAAATCCCGTGCCTTAGCCGTCAGGCAGAAGCTGACACAGCTATGGGTCGAAATGATCCGTTTCCAGATGGCGGCGGTCGATACTCCCGGGGAACTTGGAACCCTTGCGAATCTTGAACATCAATCCAGGGGAGCCGCACAACTGCTTACCAAATATGATACAGCGCTGATAAAACTACTTGGAACTGAACTACCCGCATCTTGCCAGCCATCAAAAACGTATGAAGGTGCTGCTCGTGTTATCGTACCCACGGTTCGGACACAGATTGCTCCAAATGAAAAGCTTTCATTGAAAATAATTCTTTTAGGTGTTAAACAGCCAACAGTTGCGACTCTGTACTGGCGAACAATGGGACCAGGCCGTTTCAGGAGAATTCCACTGGAACATATCGCCCGAAGTGTTTATTCAGTAACATTGCCTGTTGAAACTAACGACTTCGAATATTATATCGAAACAGGGGGCACTAACGGAACAAAACTGATCTGGCCCGCCACCGCGCCGCAGCTCAACCAGACGGTGATTGTGGCAGATGTTGCAAATATTCCGACTGAATAATTCTAACTCGCAGACAGACTCTAATTAAATCAATAATAGATTTTTAACTAAATTATTTACTGGTGAAACGAGCATGTTCGGCAAACACAAACTCGGATGAATATCTCACATGCGGCTTCCATCCGGCATTTAAAAAAACAAATTATATACGTGTGAAAAGAATTCTATTGTTTTTTATTGTTTCTTTATTTATAAGTTACAGCTCTGCTCAAACAAAGAAGATAACAGATGCCTGGGTGGTCTTCAAAACGCACCTTGATATCGGCTACACTGACCGGATAGATGAGGTACTTAAGAAGTATCGGGTGGATATGATGGATAACGCACTCAAGGTGGTGGAGCTATCACGCGATCTACCACCTGATCAGCAGTTTTCCTGGACGCTGGCTGCCTGGCCGTTAATGCATGTGCTTGGCCCTCTGCAGGACATTTCACGCAAGGCACGCATCGAGAAGGCCGTGCGTGAGGGATCCATCACATTCCATGCGTTGCCGTTCACCACGCACACAGAGACACAGGATCTGGAGGACCTGGTGCGCGGGCTAGGGTTTTCCACCCGACTCTCCCATCTGTATGACCGCCCGCTGCCCATCAGTGCGAAGATGACAGATGTTCCAGGTCACTCTTGGGTGATGCCGACGTTGTTGGCACACGCGGGAGTGAAGTTTCTGCAAATAGGGTGTAATCCGCTTAGTGCATCTGTGCGATTGCCCTCCCTCTTCTGGTGGGAAGGACCTGATGGTTCGAGGATCCTTTGCAACTACACTGCATATTATGGTTCGGGTCTTAACCCACCTACTGACTGGCCAGGTAAGAATTATCTGGTAATGGAGATGACCAGTGATAACCATGGTCCTCCCTCCCCAGCCGATGTCGAACGTCTGCGCGAGCAAGCATCAAAGGATTTACCGGGTGTAAAGGTACACTTCGGCACGCTGGACGATTTCGCCAAGGCGTTGATCGCAGAGAATCCTGAATTACCGATTGTTCGCGGAGACATGCCAGACACATGGATTCACGGCTGGCTCTCAATGCCGCTGGAGGCAAAAGCCGCAAGGCAATTCCGCGCCCTTGAACCGGCACTCGACGTGCTTGACACGCAACTCCGGGCCTGGGGAGTAACTCCCAGGCCGCTGGCGCAAGTGCTCGCCGAGGCTTATGAGCAGAGCGGTCTCTTTAGCGAGCACACGTTTGGTCCGTCGGGTCCTAAGGGAGGTCCATGGGAAACTGGCATTGCTAAACGATATATCTATGGAGATGAGTGGAAAGCAGCTTACACAAGAGGGGCCTACAAAAAATACGAGGCAGCCTTCGACGACAAACGCGCCTTTGCTTACAAGGCTCAGAAAATAATTAACCGGGAACTTTCCGAGCGGCTCGATTTGCTCGCTAAATCCATCAAGGCAGACGGAAAACACATGGTGGTATACAACGCTTTACCTTGGAAGCGCTCTGGCGTCGTCGAAGTCCCAGGTGAGCCAGGTAAGTTCATATTCGCGAAGCGGGTTCCCGCAAACGGCTATCGGATTTATCCGATAGATTCACCCAATGGAACAGTCCAACCCGAACAACTGGTTTCAAACAACCTCGAAAACACCTTCTATAAAGTAACTTTTGACCTCACACGCGGTGGCATTACCTCGTTGATTGACAAAAAAACCGGTAGTGAGCTTGTGGACAAGTCAAGCCCCTACTTGCTGGGTCAATTCCTCCATGAACGTTTTGGCCATCAGCAAATGCTTGATTTTCAGAATGCATACTGTCGTAAAGGATTGACTTTCAACTATTTTTGGTGGAAAGGTAATCTGCCAAAGGACACATACTACGCCAAACTGACCCCAACAGCGTGGAGTTTTGCTATCCAACACACGCTTGTGGCCGACATAGCGACCCTGACTGCCACCAACACTCTCGGATTAGCCAAAGGCATTGAGATCATCTTCACGCTATATCGCCACCAGCCCATTGTTGATGTCGAGTGGCGCGTAACCGATAAAACTGCAGATCCGA
>TBL_comb47_HYPODRAFT_10003082_pt1 | contig 20070 bp, 49 predicted proteins | sample TroBogypolimnion_40_FD_10682 | JGI IMG/M metagenome (IMG submission 10682) | reverse complement strand
ACCTTAAATTCTCCAATCCAGTCATCCCTACGCTCTGTAAAGATTTGTGGATCCTCATTGTCAACACCCACAAGAATTAACATTCTACCAACAGGAATTCCTGTCAATTCTTCAAACATAACAGCATAAGCTGCAGTTTGCATAAAATAACCATGAATCCAATCACGATTTTTAAGTTTGGAAGATGTCTTAAAGTCAATAATTCTTAACTTACCTTTATACTCTGCAATACAATCAACAGTGCCAGCAACTTTTAAATGGTGAGAATACAGTGGAGATTCTAGAGCATGAATATTATCTATCTTGTCTAGATGTGGTATTAGACTAGTAAAGATATCCTTGTCGAACATGTCTGGTTCTTGTGGTTTACCAAGTAACCAGTTTTCGCATAGAGTATGAATTCTTGTTCCTCTACTTGATGCTCTAGATGAAATTCGATTTGCTTCTTCTTCACCAACTTTCTTTCGCCACTCCATAATCGATTGTTTTGAGTGCAATCCTGTAACTGTTGTGACGGAAGGATAGGATTCACCCGATGGAGTTTCATATAATCTTCCATCAGGTGTATCGATTCGTTTAAGTTTGGTAAAACCATGATCAATAAAATTTCGCATTAAACATTAAGCATAGAGTATAAAGTATTATACAGCTGCGTTCTTTCTTCAAGTCCTAAGAAACCACCATTAATAATTTTAGTCATACTCTTAATATCGCCCATGTCAGCATAGTGATTTAGATTATGGCTATTCCAGAACCAGATAGCAGACATCAATGCGAAGTCTTTATCTTGTGTTACCCAGTCAGGCTGCTCAATAACTGTTGTTGGGTCATCAAACATATCATTAGCAAATTTAGTATAGTTTGCTTTACCAGTCAATTGAATCGGTCCACGACCACGATATTTCCATCCATCGCCTGATTCTTCTGGTCCATTTCCCATGCGATTTGCGTAAATACGATTCGCAATTCTCTCTGGTTGACGAGCATATTGGTCAGCATCACCATGAAAGTGAGAACCAAAAATACTTTGTAAACCTTGAGCAGAATAATTTAGATTCTCTTCAAAAGTTGTCCAACCACCAGACTCATGACCACATTGAGCCAAGAAAGCAGCAACACGATGTGGCTGGTCGATTTGATAAGTTGGGAATACTGAATTCATAGAATCAGTCCAACCCTGAGGATCTTTATTTCTTGGGAATACTTGCGCAAATTGTTCAGCTGTAATTAAAGCCATTTTTATTTTCCTTCGTAGTCTTCATATTTAAGTTTAGCCAAAATATAATCCTTCACTAAGGAAGATCGAACAATGTCGTCAACAGTAAACTCAATACGAGTAAAAGCACTCATGTGTTGTGCGATGTCAAAGAATTTTAAAATACCTGTAACATCATTTTTTCGTTTATTCAAATCAGTCTGACGATAATCGCCACACCAAATAATTTTAGATCGATAACCGACACGAGTCATAACAGTATCAATCTCTTCATAAGTCAAGTTTTGCATCTCATCAACAATGATGATCGCATCATCAAAAGACATACCACGAATAAAAGAAGTGGATATGAAACTAATATATCCCTGTTCTTCTAATCTATCCCAAGCATCTTTTCTATCAAATAATGTCTGACAAATTTGACGATACGGTTGCTCGTAAATTTCCATTTTTTCGTTCACATCACCTGGAAGATGACCAATCTCACGAGACTGAACTGCTGAACGAACTACAATAATTTTATTAAACGGATTACTTTTATCCAAAACTTCTTCAATTGCTTTATATAGCGCACAGAAAGTTTTTCCTGTTCCTGCTACACCATGTAATGCTACAAAATAATCTCCTCTTTTGTATGCATCAAAAAATAATTTTTGATTTTCAGTTAATGGTTGAAAGGTTTTTAAATTGTCTAATCTAATCTTTAATTGATTACTAGCAATAGGTTTTGGTTCACGCTCTTCATTATATTGTTCTTGTTGTTTTTTTACAGGTGCACGAGCCATTAACGCTCCCTTAGTTAAATTTGAGAAGAAGTCTTATCAAAATCTGCGTATGATGTAGTCTGTTTAATTTTTTGTAAAACCTCCTTAAAACCTGTGTCCATTTTAGTTATACCCAATCTGACTGGATCACCCATAGGGATAGGGGTGTCGTGATATCTTTCGTGGGTGGGATTTGTTTCTTTGTACTGATCGTACTCTGACATTTTCATAACAACATCAAAAATCTCGTCAGTTTCCGTATTACGGAATCTATATGTTGGCATCGCAAAACTCCTTAATAATTCTATTTAGCAATCCAAATAGGTCGATTTCGATTTTTCCATGCAAACATACGAGTCTTATCGCCGAGGTAATAGTTCTTATATGACTGAATTGAGTTGCCAGGAACTTTGTAAGTATCAGGCATGGCAGGAGTTGGTTCGGTAAATGGACCTTTGGGAATATTTTTAGGAAATTCGTTTTTGAGTAACTGCATTAAACCAATAGATTCGACTTTATGGGTTTTACCATAACGATATGTATATTCCATACAAAGACACTCTAGCATCTCAGCAAGCCACATATAATTTAATTCTGATTGTCTAACCCAGATTGCACTAGGATGATTAATGTGAGTAGCAGAATACAGGATACTATCTCTAGAATCCTCCAATTTCCAGAATTTCTGAAGTCGCCCAGTTTTGCTCTGGCGAGTAAGTTGAGTGCCATCAAGAACACGATGAGCAGTAGAAAGAAGCTGAGCATATTCCAAAATCATTTTGACGCAGTGTTTATCGACATGCATTTCTGCACATTTGCGAGGATCATTATCAAGGTAAAAAATATTCACGAGTTTCTCATTCTTTCAGTTAAGTAATCAACAGCAGACTTTTTATTATACTCTTTTTCTGCTTTTTTGTCAAGCACTGGTTTTACCATAGGTTTATGTCCAAAGACTTTCCAATGTCCGTTTTGCATAATAGCCATAGTGCCATCAGAAATTCCACGACGCTGTTGCATATTACCATAATTTGCCTGGTATTCTTTGTAAGACATTGCAATTAATTCAGCCTGAATTATCTTTTGGTGATAGTTAGGATCAATATACTCGTGAATCTCAACTTTATCTCGAAGAGAATCGGTGAGTTGAATCATAAGCTGTCTTTTTAGAGAATCTTTATATGCAGTATGATCGACAGAATTCCACAGATCATCATCTCGAACAACTACTTGCGCTCTTATTGTTGGAATCATTTTAGTTTAGATAAATTTGGATTTAATGTAAGATTAATATAATCAATAAAAATTGAAATTTAATGCTATACTAACTCGATCATCAGAAGATTTATTTTGTTCAACCATATGCGATAAATTAGATCTAAAAATAATCAAATCGCATTCAACTGGACTTACCCAATACGATTTACAATTTGGAATTTCAAAACTTTTTGATGGTAATGGATACATATCAGTATAAGATTCAGCGCTTCTAAAAACAATATTTCCAGAATTTTTTGGAGTTTTAACATAATATACAGCACTAAAGTGATTATTTGGATGTGTGTGATACTCTTGATAACTGTTTGGATGAGCCAAATTTAACCATGCGTCAGAGCAATTTATATTTTCAGAGGTAACGCCAAAAGATTTGGAAAACCCAACAACTTCTTTTGTTATTCTTTCGATCAAATCAACAAATAATGTATCATTTTTTAAACTATACGAATCCAATGTATTATATGTATCACATCTCCAATCAGTTACAGGATTGACAGTTTTCTCCAATTCAATAACTTTTTCGTAGAAGAATTTATTTTTTGATTTGTAAAAACTTAAATTAGTTTTATAAATCATCTCAGAAAATATAATTATATTTGGCATGTCAAAAATCAAAAACAAAATTTATTACAATTCTTGTTGTATTATTCCTTGGTGGACTACTTGCATGAAATTGATTTGAATCAAAAACAATAGCAGAATTTTGTTTTGGCGTAATTCTTCTTTCAATTGTCAAGTTATCGAAAGTTGTATTATATCTCTCATTAAACATAAATGTATCACCATCAGAATCGTTTACATAATATAATAGTGTTTTAGATGTATTCGAATAAGAATCAACATGAGGTATATTATAATTATCCAGTTTAAATGTTCTGTTTTGAAGTAACAAATTACATTTTATTCTTTTTATTTTATATGTTCCTCCATAATTATTAGCCATAAACCCCAATATTTGGGATAAATTATCGTAAGAATCAGATGTAATATTTGTATTATCTACTATACTGTGACAAAATTGATAATTATCTACAACAGAATTATCCATAAAGATCGCCTCGGGATTATTATCATTGGATGTTTTTGGAAAATAATACCATGGAAAATCTGAACTAGAAATTAGTTCTAATAACAAATTATGGTGTTCTGGTTTCAAAATATTTTCAAAATATCTCATAAAAATTTTTCTCTAAGAGCAAACAATGTTGAATCTAAAATACGAATAGAATCTGTGGCATTTACATGAAGAATGCCATGACCACCTGCTTCAATATACGGAGCAATACATCCAATAGAATCGTCAATCAAAATACTGGTAGATCCAGCAAATTTTGCCTTACCAATTTTATCATGAACGAAATTTGCCTTGTAAGGAATATTCCACTTGTCCAACCATTTAAGTTTCTGAGATTTTGCCTCATACGCTTGATTTGTGTCATGAGTTCCCATTGAAGTAAGAATCTCAATATTAATTCCTTGTAATCTTGACACATGGTTCAATAATTCTTGAGCATTAGGCATAAAGTCTAATTTCTCAAAAATTTTGTGTTCCATCACAGCAGAACGAAATTTCTTTCGATCTTCTTTCAATGGGTCATATTGTAGATATTCCTTGTTAAAATCAGCAAGGACGCCATCCATGTCTAAGTATAGTGTAATCATTTTTTCTTTACATATTTTGTCATATCGGGAGGTTTCCATCCCTCAGGTTTCAAAATCTTTCCATCTTCTCTTCGGCGAACTTTACCAGTAGCTGGATCTACCTTCGCCATATTAGTTTGAACAACTTCGTTCCATGCTCCATGAATATCATACCCTTTCATGTGACAGAAACCAAGGATAACCCAAATCATATCCATACAAGCATCAAGTGCTTCTACTTCGTCGTTGTTGTTAATTGCTTCAATAAATTCTTTGTACTCTTCAGTAATCAAAGTGCCATAAAGATTAACATTGTCTTGGCTTGGTTTTTGATCGCAAGCAATCAAGAAACACTGAACATCAATTGGCATTGTCATTATTTGTTCCTTTCAGTGTCATAATAATGTTTGCTATGTGGCATATTATCATATTCCTCAAGACCATTAATTGTAACATTACCACCATTAACATTTACTGTTGAAGAAGAACCACCATTAGGTACAGTAGTAGTCCAGATAAACCCTGTACCAGCACCACCAGAGCCAACAGAAACACCAACACCAGTGTTAATAGTTACTTTGCCAGTTGGAAACTGCTCAGGAATATCTTCTTGTATAGTATCTTCTTCATGCGGAACAATATCAAGATACCCATCAAACACAAAACCACAACCCTTTAGGAACATCTCGAAGTCTTCAATAACTTCCATAAGAGAAGATCCATCAACTGTCATGTTGTATGTTTTTGTAAGCGGAGCATCTTTGTAGAGACTCGCATAATGATTGCAGGAAAATGTAATTTTAGTACTCACGCTTCTCTCCTTCTTTGGTAAATAATTTTTCAATTTTCATTTCATCAGACCAACTCTTCAGATATTCGTTTTCTTTATCACAAAGAGCCAACGCTTCATCGGTTGAAACGACTCGATGAGAGAAAATAGTTTCTCCAAGGAATTCCTGTGAGAACTCCTTTGCTTCTTCTAGTGTAACAGTATCAAGCGCATACTCAGGATGAGTTATAGGTGCTTGAACCATGTAGGATACACGATGCTGAGCAATACAATCAACTTTCACCCAAACTTTATCAGATTTTGTCAAAGTCCAACTCCCATCTCCGTTGTCTTTCCAAACAATGTCATCACCAATTTTCCAACCAGCACCTTCCATAACTTCATCAGGAAATTCAATGAAAAACTCTCCGTCTTTCTCTTGCACTTCCAATGTCCATGTTTTATTCATAAGTCAACTCCATCCAATTTGTGTCTTCAGGCATAATTTCCATAACTACACCATTTTCGGTAGCCTTGTTAATCATATCACCAAGAACACTACCACCATACATATTAGTTCCGTAGATATCTTTATGACAATAATACACAGATCCAGAAGAACCCTCGAAGGAATATACATTTCCCTCAAGGGTAACTTTGGTAATACCACTGTTCAGTTTCCAAGAATCTGAACCAGCATATCCACCATACCAGCAAGCAAAAACCTTATACAGATTTTTATCGCCAATTTTAACAACGACCCACTTATCTGGACGATAATCCATATTACACCTCAATAAATTTCAATTCAAAACGATCGGCTCTGTCTTCGTAGTTAATATAACCACGAGGATTACAGGAAACACGAGTTGTGCCAATCATGTAGTCAAAATCTTCATGAGTATGACCATGAGTCCACAATTTAATCATCGGATGATCCATCATAAACTGGTTTAGATCCGAACTATATCCACCATTCATTAATGTTTCATCAGCATAGCGAGGGTGAGTCGATGCTTTACTTGGAGCATGATGACCAACCACAATCATTTTCATTTGCGGATCGTATGACTTTTCAATCAAACGAAGCATTTTCTTGTGTTCGGCAACAGCATCCTGTGGAGTAAACGCACCAGTTCTAGTAGAAAACTCTGCTTGAAAAGTTGGTTTACCATCTTCGCCAAGTTTATGAACACCATTCTCGTCATAGATTGGAACAAACTTCTTGTAGGTCACCTGATTTTTTTCATTATAGACACAACGGAAGTCGTTCATCATTCCACGAATATGTTGTAGAGTAACATCGTCCTCATTATTCATGTCAGTCCACAATGTTCCACCGACAAAGCGATATTCGCCATGATAGTCCCAAACTTGATTATCAAGAATCTGCAAATTAGGAAATTTCAACTCTCGTTTGAGAATTTTAACAGTTTCATTGAATTCGCCATGATAGTGCTCATGATTACCCATGACATAGACGACATGAGGAAATTTGTTACAGACATCCCAGAAGAAGTCGGTGATTCTTTCCTTTTTGTGAGATAGGTAGTCTTGATCGGGAGAATCCAGGTCGCGAGCAACACAGATATCGCCTGATAGAATTAGAACTTCGGCACCTTGTGTGTTTTCCAACACAATTGGTCCAAACTCCAAGTGTAGATCTGATGCAAGGGCAATTTTCATATTATTTCCGTAGTTTTCAAGTATAATTCAATTATACCCGATTTTTGAATTAATGTCAAGCAGTTTTAAATTTAAAATTTCCTGAAACGCTAATTCTATATTCATCACTAGTGTAAAATGGATCAACCTGATGTATCATTTTTGCAGGAAAAATAACTGCACAATTTTCAGACTCAGTATCAAGATTAATAATATGAGAAGTAATCCCACCTAAAGAGTTTGTGTATTGGAAACTAAATGATCCTGCAGAAGAGATAGAACCTGAACCAAGTTTTGGAAACATTGCCTGTTCGTGGGCGTATCTATATGGTATTTTAATCCAAAGAGCAAAACTTAAAATACCACTATGATTGTGTGGTGGATTAAATTCATATTTTTCCTGAAAGTTTACCCAAGCATTGTCCAAATAAATTGGACAATCTTTTGATACGATAGACAATTCTTTCATAATATTGAATTGTCTATCGTATTCAGCAACAAATGGCAAGAAAAGACTCTCTAGATAATCTTTACTTTCAATTAAATCATATTCGTGTTGAATATGACCTGCCAGTTTATGTTGCGCAGGGGTTGCCAAATCAAAATTGCGCTGTATTTTACGAATTTCCTGTTTAATTGGCGCAAGCTGATCCTCTGTAAATTGGGCGCTCAGAAATCCAATATTCTTAAAGTTTACAAGATTATAATCTTGAGTCATAACATTCTCATTAATCCAACACTGTCGATGGTCACAAGAAGCAGGTAGTTAGCCAACATGCCAAACGATTTCCTAGTATAACTAGCCCAAGCATACATGGAACAGCCACTAATCCAAATAGGATACATAATGAGTAAGGGAGGGTTGGGGACTGTGAGAGCCATCGTGATGCTACAGCCAATACTAATAGCCCAAGCGACAAGCTCGACAACAAAGCGAAAGTTGTTACTTCTAAAATCATCTTTAATCCATATCCAAGTATTTTCAAATATATCCAGCATTATCGACCTCGCCCAGCATTTCTACGAGTATTGATATTACGAACAGCAGTCTTGACCAGCTTTTTAGCGAATTTCTCATTACCAAACTTCTTGGTCATTTCCTTAATTGCTTTCTTCTTCTCAGCTTTGGCAGCTCGAGCCTGTTTTAGAGCAGACAGCTTAGGTTCACTCTCAATTACTTCAATCGCTTCGCTCGCTTCGCTGGATTTTTCTTGATCTGGGTTTTTTCGAACTTCTTCGCTTTCCATATAAAGAGTAATTCCTTCTTTTTTCTCGGTATTCATAGTTTTCCCCATTTTACTTTTAACCAAATTCGTTCATGCACATAGTGCACAGCAGTCAATATAATATGTATTGCTACAGCAGCACTTAACCCTGTCCAAAAAGCAGTTATCGCCAGTGCAATCAATCTATAAGTCACAGCTCTTACTACAGTTCGTTTTTTCGTTTCCATTTAATCCTTTTGTAGACACCCGACACCCCAATTATACCATATTTCGGTCTTGCAAGTCAAATTTATTTTCTTGTATAGGGATTATCGGGATTGTGAAGCGGATACCTCAGCGGAAAGTCGTTCCGATACTCAATTTTCGTGCTGGAAGCGTCAATTATAGTGGTGTTGGTCGTGGTACAGGCTGACAAACTCGCAAAAATCATAAAAAATGCTAAAAATTTCATGAAAACCATCTCCCTGAGCCATAGACACCGAATTTTCGCATAAAAATAGTGAAAATTAAGCCAAAAATTAGTTGAAAACCAAGTAATGCCATTATAATGTAGAAAAATATCACTACTCACCTCCAAAGTAACCAATAAGCAGGTTCATTGCCTTAATATACTTCATATTATTAACCACATCATCGGGATGTAACCAATAACCATCTGGATTCAGCTCATCCTTGGGATTCTCCTTCCACTTATCCAACTCTGACTGTAGATAATCCCTAGAGTCGATTAGTGAGTTTAGAGTTATGCCATGGGCAACCTCATATGGAATGGTCAATCCCCCTGTAGGGAATAGGTGTTCGTTCTCAGTTTTTATCAGTTTATTCACTTTACGCTCCAAAAGTATCCGCAATCCAATATACAACGAACAATACCGCACTAGCCGAGAGTAAAATGACGAATACACCAAGGGCAAACTTCAAAAGCCATAGTATTACATCCATACAAAAGCATAGTGCAAGGATTACAAGAAGGGAAAATAGTATGTTCATAGTATAATTATACCGTATTATCGTATTAATGTCAAGGGGTTTACCTGTCGGGGTTTACAGTAAATTTTTGCAGGGCGCATTTTTTGTATGTGTCCGATCGGAATCGTCTGAGGTATGGAGTTGCAATCGAGATGTGAACAATAAAGTTTCCTTTTAACTTGTCATCGCCCAACTACCCTAAAGGGGACCCGACACCTAAAGTCAAAATTACAGCCCTCACATACCAATACTTGACATTAATTCAGATATCAGCTATACTATCCCTTCAGCTTTGTAAATGTACGATATCGTGTATCAAAGCGTATTCTGTTCTTTAACATTACGGCATCTTTACCACTCTTACCATAGGGAACATATCCATACATCCATTCCTTATTTGGACTCAGAATGTAGGTATGATTCTTTTGTGGAACAGTCCAATTGCTGGTTGTCTCACGGAACACTGCCATATCACTCATATGTATCCTCAATTGATGTATAGTGAGCCATCTGCTTCGACTCGGTAATTTAATGGTGTATCCTCAGGCCATGTGGACACTTGCAATAGGACATCTGCCTTCACCACTTGGATATAGGAACAGTCCTCGGGGCATATGAGCACTGATGCATAGACGACCTTTGCCTTACGGATATCGCGACGGAACTGCTTCATTGACATTATTCGGACTCCAATTGGAAGGCGATCGTGGAGTTGATTTTACGGTCAGAAGCGCCCATTACATACAAAGCGAGAGCCATCTGAGCCAATTGGTCTAGGTAACCAATAGTAATGTCGATCTTACGGCGATTCGCAATTCGGTCCACTTTCTTAGCCATTTTAGTTAGGATTTCTGCTTTAGTCATTTTAGTGCCTTTCAGTTCAACTCGGTATAATAACTATTATACCCCGAAACCCGAATTAAAGTAAAGGGAAATTTACTATGTTATTAGGGAGAAATTTACTTTGTTTTCGCTTGACTTTAATTCATTTTTGGTGTCTGCCTGGAGCCGAATTTTTGCCAAGTTTTTCCACAGCTGTCGTAGCAAGTCTGTTAAGGTCAACACAGCGACTCACTTTACACCGAGTGCGATCACTACTCAGCAAGCCCAGTCCCAAAGCGGAATAGTCTCGATCTCATCCCAGTCATATCGCATCACTGTACCGATATGGTGATTTGGTCTTGGTCTTAGGCGATATTCCTGGACCGACTCATAGGTTTCCATCCATACAGTATACTCATGGCTAGTTCTCACTGGAAAGAGAGCGAATTTACGCTTCCTTCGTATATCACCTTCCCTTGGTTCTTTCTTAACTGTTTTCCACTTCATCGCATATCTCCGTAATCATAATAGACTTTCAGTTCATTTCCCTGATAATCCCTTACCTTGATATAGTTCTTTGCCATGTAGTTTAGAAATTTCTCTATAAACCAGCTGGGTACATTATGTGTAAATTCTACCCTTGGTGCCTTGGTTTTTACAATCGTTGATTCACTATTATAGGTAATCATGGACAAATCTTCGCTACATCCTCAGCGGATTTCCCTGCCTTTACCATTTCAATACGGCAGTTCTGTCGCATATCCTGTGCCTTCCAAGCCATAAGCCCCATACCAAACAATATTAACATAAAGCAGATTCCCACTATTTTTTCATCGTGACTCATTTCTTTCTCTCCATAATGTAATTGCTTTCTCTAGTTGGGTTATCTGCTCTAACCGAATTTGATCCATAATATTAAACATATCAGTATCCATATTGGACTTGGTCATCTTCCAGAGAATATCCCTATGCTTTTGTAGCGTATCTATAACAACATCGTATTCTTGTTCTTCGCTCATGCCTTATCCCCTTATGAAGCAATACAGAATTATCAGTACAATTAGGATTATTGGCGCCCAGTCTTTCAGCGTCATTGGACTTGTGCTTCGATCAGGGATTTTTGGTGGAGTTGGTCTTAACATTATTTTCCGTCGTCTTTCTGATACATTTCTAGTTGCTCCACCCTTGCCTTCAGGTCATCCACATGCATTGTGAGGTCTTTGATTGCTCTCAGGAGAAGTGTTTGTAGGTCGACTTCATAGGTGTAGTTGCGTTGCTTGGCAAATTCAGCTTGCTTCTCCAGTGTCGATTCTGTATATCCCTTGTCTGACATCATTTCTGCTGCCTTGGACATTGCCTTCTTGCTTGAATAACCTGTCATTCGCTTGCTCCCATTGTAAAGGCAACGATCAGTGCGATTGCCAGTAACCAAAAGACCAGTAAAAATCCCATCAATCCCATGACTTTTTACCTCCCCAAAGTTCATTGAAGTTGTAACCAGCGTGGTATGCTTCAATGTCCTGTGGATTTGTAGCTTCGATTCTTGGACCTGAGTCGCCACCTACACCACCACGATGCGGATCGCGAGGACGGGAATACCAGCTGTCGGCAGAGCCACGATCAAAGAATGACCCATGGGATTTGTCATACATCTCGGTAGCTTCCACGGCATCCTTATAGGTCATAGGTGCTTCAACAAATTTGCTTATCATAAAATTCCTTTCAATTAAGCAGTCAACATGTAAGTAGCGAGGTCTTTCCAGTCTTTGTTAGAAGCACGGATTTTAGACACAGCGATCAGAGTGCGGAGGGAAATTTCCTTCACCTCGTCTTTGATCTCGCGAATCAGAGCAAGCGCATCAGACTTGATAGATGATTCATACTCAGGGAGAAACTCGTCAGACTGAGCAATAAATTCCATGCGGTCAAGTTTCTGATCGGTAGTCATGCTCAAGTCAATCATCATTGAACGACTACGAATCGCTTGGTCGATACCATCCTGACCCATGTTAGAAATAAACACAACACGACCTGTGAATTCAAAGCTGCGTGGTAAATCATCGTCACGCATGTCGGCATTCCAAGAGATAATACGCTTACCGTATGAGTCGAGTGCACCCTTCAGAATGTTCAGGGCAACTGGATCTTTGAGAACAGAGTCACAGTCGTCAAACACGATGATAGAGTTGTTGTTCTCGAACAGTGTACGATACAAACCCTTAGCAGTCGAATAACCCTTCACCATCGTGAAGCACTTGCGAGTGTTAATCACTGTACCGACTTGAAAGTCAGCCAGATTGGATATATCGGTATAGCCATTAGCAATCAATGTCTTGGTCACGGTAAAAGTTTTACCCAAGCCACCCTCGCCAGTGATCACGGCAGATGGTTGTACGCCAGTAGCAACCATGTTTACAAGTTTCTCAACGAAGCCGAATCGTTCGTTGATGCCGAATTTCTCGTCACGCTCAGTTTGAATAGCCACATCAGCAGCGACGATTTGATCATAGGTCAATTTCATACCAGTTTCCTGAGCATATCTCCACTCGATGTGAGATTTTTTAGAAGTTTTGAAGGGTTTAGCATTACCGATCTGGCACACATACTTACCAGAAGTTTTATCAAATTTCACAGAGGTACGGATAGTAGCAGACATTTCATTTCCTTTTTTATTCATCATAGATTAATTATACCATACATGTGAATTAAAGTAAAGCATTATTTTAGATACCCCTACGACCTGTAGGGTTATTCATGGCTGTAACACCACTGTACATGATTGCAGCACCCACCAGACCGATCACTACCAAGGGTAGTAGCTGTGCATCTGTGGCATTGTCCAACCCTCCAGCGACTCCAAAAAGAACCAACAAACCGACTATTGCACGAATAGAACCACGCATATTCATTCTCCTATTAAATACCAGATTTACGGGGAAACCCAGCTGCAAAGCCACTGGTACCTGTGGAAGCCACTTTGGTGGTCTTACCACGCATGTACTGCTTTGGTGCCTTGCGAGCTTTGATGACCTCTACAGAGCCACCAGAGCGGATGAATTGGCTCACTGCCAACTCGGTTTCAGCACGAAGCTGGGATTTGGTTTTTGCTATAATCATTTTTCTTCCTTTTTTCAAGTTTACAAGTAATTATACACCGAATTTGAATTAATGTAAAGCACTATTTTCATACCCCTGCTGGTGGTAGGGTTATTTGGTTTTTGAGTGTGTTTGGTACTTTTTGGCATTTTCTTGTACAGTGACCCACTCAAGATTGTCTGGGTGAAAATTTCCATGGTCGTGGTCAATGTGGTTTACCTGATACATAGAAGTAATCAAATTTTTGACTGTTTCATGAGTCTGATCCCAAACTTCTTTTGATACACCATTTGGTTTCGGAAACTTATGATACGCTTCACAAACAAGTCGATGCACATAGAAAGATTTTATCTTTCCTCTGTACATCAAACCAACTTTTGGATAGGGAGATTTGCGAGCTATTGCTTCTGTTAATGGTTTAAACACTGTCTGTTTGTCAGACCAGATTTTACCATTTCGCGCAATCCAGTATCCATCAATTACTTCTCCGTTGTATACTACTTGTTTGTAGTTTTCCATTACGCAGCTTTCATCATGATTGTTGGAAATTGTGGCAGGGGGAAAATCTTTTCAAGTAAGGATGGTCCTGCCTGTACCATCTTCACGAATCCAGATGTGTCCTTCTTTGCTTTACCCTTGGCATACAAACCAACGATCACTCCCTGCGGATCTAGGAATCGCAGGTCAGACTCATCGCCATTGAACACTGGGAGACCATTATAATTTTCAGGCATGGGCTGTGTTTTCTTCAAGCCGAAAACAGTTGCCACATTGTAACCCTGCTCAATTGCTTTGGCTACATCCGCATCGTTGTCATCGGCAGCAGAGAAAGTCAGGTGGTAGTTCGGAATGTGTTTTACCTTGCGACCGAGGATCTTTGTGTAGTCGTAGAATTGGACATTTGGGAACATTTGGAAAATGTTTTGACCAGTGCCCAACACATCATACTTCTCGAAGGACAAATCGCTGGTACCATTCAGACGGAACACTGGAATCAACCCTTGCTTTTCTGATTGACGAATCGCCAGCTTGATATCGTTGATCAACTGAACAAAGAATTCTTTGCGATCGTTGAAGAACAACTGTGTCTTACGGATTCTTGCTTTTTGAATCACATTAGTTTTTTCGCCTTTCTTGAACATACCACCACGACCAGCAGTGTTCAAACAAGCAGAGGTGCAACCAGCTGTTCGTTTGGGGCAGGTTTCATGACCAGACAAATCGGCAGGTGCGAGGTGTAGAATGTAGGTGTTATATCCTTGTTTCTGACCCTTCAAAATCTTTGGGTTACCAGTGCTCAATAATTTCATAATATGTCCTTTTCTCAATCGATACAGTAATTATACAAGATTCCTGAATTAAAGTAAAGGGAAAACCCTTCACTTCGTAGGGTTACTTGATGTATCCATATGGAACACCAACCAAAAAGCAGAGGTAGTCGGCATCGCCATCACTACCCTCAGCTTCATGAATCCAGCGGATGGCTGTCTCACGATCGGCAGCACCTGTGTCTAACAGGTCAGCAACCCTTGCTTCAAAGGCAACGATCGCTTCTTCCTGCATACGCTTTTCTTCAGCGAACACTACCTCAGCTTGTTTGCTGAGATTATCCAACTCAGCTTCCAAGTCCTGCTCGGTCATTGAGTCATAATCCATCCAGCGTGGACGCACACCATGTACATCTTTGTAGAAGTCATAGTGAGTTGCAGCCAATTGGTCACGACGACTCATTTGATCCCAGCTTTGCATAATATTTTCCTTTTCAATCACAATATAGTAATTATACCATACCTGTGAATTAAAGTAAAGCACTTTTTATCGTCTGTAAGTCGTTGATTTTAAATGAGAAAAAACCCACAAAAGTGGGCTGTAGGACTAAAATCACATCTGTAGCGAGTTTATAGGGTTATCCCTTTGGATTCTCCAGTTTGTTGAGTCTGAGTGATGCATCTCTGTCGTTGGCTATAACCCTGCTCTCTAACATTGTGATTCGTTTTTGTAGCGCAATTGTTCGAACGAAGGCAAGTACCAGTGCGATCACTACCAATGTGAATGTGATTCCCCAACCAGCAAGTATGCCGTAAGTCATGAGCCACAGATTATCAATCGTCTGTGTTATCAGGTTCATTGTCTGTGTCACCTAAGTCCTCTGCTTCCTTTGTTGGTATCGCATGTCCTGTGTTCTTATACAGGAATTCAAGCGGATCTGGTTGTTGATTATTTGACTGCATATGTATGCTTGTGCTTCAACGATTTCTTCAGAATCTTAAAGTAGAATTTGCGTTCTTTCTCTTTCTCGCTTCTGATGATTGCCTTGTACATCTTCTTGATTAGTTTTTTAACTTTCATCTTTTGTTGTCCATACGGCATTGTCGGCAACGAACTGGTTGCCCTCCAGTGAAGTTGGGATGACATTATAATCATCCCAGTTTCTATCTCTCATCGCAGGATCACTTCTACCCTTCGATGCAAATTTACCCACCTCTGATATAATCCATCTGCTCTGTTCAGCAACAGGACTATCGCTCTTTAGAAATTCGCTTTGCTTTTTTGACTTCTCAGCTTTTTGTTCAGGTGTATAGGTGCGATGGTTACCACAACTGCGAGAGCAGTAGTTACCCTTCTTCCTGTGGAGTGTACCACAGTGAGGGCATTCCTTTTCTCTATACTGTCCCATCCTCGAATACCGCTACGATATTTTCTTCGTCAATAATAACACGCTGAGCATCGTCGATCTTTACGACTTGTGCTTTTGCCCACTCAAGTAGAATAACATCACCTACTTTTACGAGTTCTACTTGTGGTCCCACTGCTAGTACTGTTCCTCGCTTTGACTCCCTTGTCGAGTTTGCTCCCTCGAGGATGATTCCGCTCTCGGTTGTTTGTTCCTGCTTTAGTTCTGCTACCAGTACTTTTTTCTTTAGTGGTGTCACTGTCGTCATATGCTTGCGCCTTATTAAATTGTTGTTCAGTTATTTCTGTGTACTCAGCAGATTCAATCCAGTAGATTGTCTTCTGAAAATTCATCATTGATTTTAGTTGGTATCCACGACAGTAGATGTTGTGTTTAAAGCCACCAACCCATTTTACTTCGATCCGATAGTAGCCATCCATTCCTGTGCCTCACTTTCGGTGTTGAAGAAAGGACTGACAGTTCTGTTCTGTGGATCTTTCCAAAAATATGTATAAGAAGTCATTCCTGGATCTCTACATTTAACCAACTCAAGTTTCTCTTCTGCTGTAATTCTATCTTCTGTTGTAAAAGTTGTCATCTTTTTCTTTCCAAAAATAGCATCAAACCTGTCAGCATACTCTTCTTGGCTAATGCTGAATGGTCTTGGTTTTGAACCTTTTCCACCATCACTCATCTATTTCAATCCCATCAATTACTAATTTCTTAACACCATCTTCTTCGATAACTTCCATACTTACAGCATCAGGAAATGCGTCAATTGCCTTCAACAATTGTTCAGTATCTTCGAAGGGAACAGTGATCGCTGCCATTAGAATGCAACTGTTGTATAATCTTCTTTACCAACACCACACTCAGGACAAACGAAATCCTCAGGTAGTTCATCCCAATTACCTTCTAGTTCTTCATCGTGGACATGGCCACAAACAATACATACATGTTCCATTATAAACTCTCCATTACTTGTTGATATGCTTCTGCGTGACGCTTTTCTACTTTCTTTAAAGCAGCGAATCGTTTCTCTGCCTTCTCTAAAACATGAGCAAAGGCAACAGCATGTTCCTCACTCTCTTTGATTTGTTCACTAAACTCTTTTTGAGCAAACTCATTCTTATCTAGGCGAGCATGAATTTCAAACTTTGGATACATTTCTGTATACTCATATGTCTCACCAGCAATAGCCAACTCGAGACATTGTTTTGTTGATGGGCGACCAACTACCAACTCAAGATGACCCCATGCATGTTTGATCTCTTGGTCTGCTGTTGCTTCGAAGTGTTGGGCAACTTCTTCAAACCCTTCTTCGCGAGCAATCTTTGCGAAGTAGCGATACTTAATGTGTGCCATTGACTCACCAGCCAACGCACTCTGCAGATTTTCCATTGTTACTGACATTTGTTTTCCTTTCATATCAATCTTCCTCAGAGCATGCTGTGTTCTTGCAATGGGTAATAACTTTTATCAAACCAACAAGAATAACTACTAATACTATTGCGTAGGGAATAATTTCTGACCACATTTCACACTCCTATAATATAACATTATACACTAGACAGCAGCTGTTGTCAACTGCCTTTCTTTGTAATACTTGTACATCTTTACGAAAGATGCAAATCTAATTGGTTCATGCTCAAAATTTGGTAGTTTACCATTGAAATGTTTGAGCATGTCATTATACATTTGTTCAACTTCTTGATCTGTCATGCGTATCGATACCCATTGTCATCTGCCCATTTTTTTGCATCGGCAATTGATGTGAAGTATGGAGGACCAACTCTTTCTGATGGTCTGTAAATCAATACCCAATAATATATCGGTGTTGGGATCGCTGGATCTTTGAAAGTAACGAGTTTGATGTTTGCTTGTGCCATTATTTTCTACAGTTACATGGTAGTCTACCTTGACGACAATCGCCAGAGCAGGGATTACTGTTGTTTAATTTCAGTGAAATGGCAACCAAAACAATACCTACTAATATTATTCCGATAGCCATTTTAACAGATCTTCCTCTTTATGAAATCCAATTAATCTTTTGACTTCTTTCTCATTATCATCGACCATTACCATTGTTGGCACAGATCTAATTCCGAAGTGTGTTGATAGAAAAACATTGTCATCAATATTAACTTCTTCGATTTTAGTAGTTATCTTGTCTTTAGCATCCTCAATGATTCTTGTCATCATTTTGCATGGAGCGCACCACTCTGCATAAAATTTCAATACTTTCATAACATAACCTCTTATAATTAAGCGTAAGTTGCTTGAACTTCTGGACCAACACTGTGAGATAATTGACCATCAGCATCATACACTTTAACATGTTTACCATGTTCCATGTGTAATTGCTGAGCAACTTTTAATGCTTCTTCTAATGTTGATAAAAAGAAGTGAGTCATTTTCAACTCACCATTTTCCCATGAGTGCATGGAAACTTTGTGGTGTTTAGGAACTGCCATTTAATTCTCCTTGAATTGTTTGTACCAAATTTTCTTGGTTTTATTTGTATAATGTGTCATCGAGATTTGATTCGTTTTCACATTCAGCATAGGATATTTATAAGCGAATTCTAAACCCTCAGCAATATCCAGACTGTTGGTTGCATCACGAATACCCATTGCCTGCCATGGTATTTCTGTACTACCAATCAATGGAACACCCTGACTGATCAAATCAGCACCAACAATATTAAATGTCTCAGAGAAGTTACATTGCATACCCAAGTCCATCTGCCCACATAACTCCAAGAATTGCTCTCTTGGTGTCCATGTATGGTTGATCAGTCTATGACCTTGATCATATAGATGTTCAAAAACACTCTTTAGATTGTTTACAGCTGCATGTCCCTGCATCTCAATGCGACCAGCATTAACATGTAGTCGTAGTTTCTTACCAATCTTATCGGCAAATTCGATAGCAGCGAATGCTTGTAGTAGATGGTTCTTCAATGGACGAATAGCACCGAAACAACCAATGTCGATGTATTCTTTATTCTTGTCTATTTTCTTTGTTTTGTACTGTTGTGGATAGAAGTTTGGTAGGTACATAACCCTATAATCCCAAATTCTTCCTGGATGTTTTATTTGTAGATAGTTCTTTACTTCGCGCATCATTCTTGGCGCATTAACACCAATGTATAGATTTTTGAAGCAAGAATATTCGGCGATCCAGTCCATCGCCATGCCTTCGCCAGACATGAAAGGCATCTCTGAATGTAAGCGGATAATCCACTTGACATCAGCGTGTAGTTTCTGTAGGATTTGAAATTTCTGAGGAACAACCCATAGTGCTTCAATGATAACATGGGTTGGTTTGAACAGTGTAACTTCTCTATCAATGTAGTTGTTGTCAGGAACAACTACTAATTTTGATTCAATGCCCATATCATTGAGCATATCGCTCATAAACGAAGCAGAGTTATATAATCCTGTGCTGAGTCCGATGTGATTATCGCGATCAACATTATAATCTTCTTTTCGTTTTAGTATAAAAAGTACACGAGCCATGCTAAAGTCCAGTAATTATGAAGAGTGGTTTACCCTTGTATTTATACTGTTAAAATATTTCGAAATTATTATTGGTGCCCTCGATCTGATTCGAACAGATCACCTACTGATTACTAATCAGTTGCTCTACCAAATGAGCTACGAGGGCGAGTAAAGTATTTAGTGTACCATTAAGATAGTGTTATCATGCCTATTTGTCAAAAATGTAGCTAGCACTGACGAGCGAATGGCAAGTTATATCAGACAGTGTCAGTCGCACCCTTACTGTCGAGTAGTCTATGCGTCCATAGACGCTACCTTGATAACACTAACTTAATGGTACTCGGTACCAGAATCGAACTGGTCTTCCTGCCGTGAAAGGGCAGTGTCCTAACCGATAGACGAACCGAGCATAATGGAGCGGGATAAGAGAATCGAACTCTTGACCGA
>TBL_comb47_HYPODRAFT_10003081_pt1 | contig 20071 bp, 18 predicted proteins | sample TroBogypolimnion_40_FD_10682 | JGI IMG/M metagenome (IMG submission 10682) | reverse complement strand
GGTTGGGTGGGGAACGGTTCCGGCGGTGGCAGCGGCAGTGGTGGCGGCGGCTTCGGCCCCGTTACCCTGTCTCCTGCCCCGCCGGTCGCCGACAATATGGTTGTCATCCAATACTTTGCCACCAGTCGGCGGGGTGCAAAGTTTCTCCCTCGTGAGTAGGCGGCCCTAGGCTTGTGCCGCGCACGGATCGAAGGCAAGATGCAACCATGTCCCGTTTCGTTTTTTTTCTCGCGCTGACTTTGCTCGCGGTCGGCGGGACGGCGGCGCGGGCCAAAATCCTGTGGAGCGAGCCGGCCTCGCGCGTCATTCACTCGGCCACGGCGGGAACGGACATTTTGAACGGCGCGGTCAAGCGCGATGACACGGCGAGCGATGTCTTATATTTCAAATTTCATGTGGACCCGCTTTCGGATGTGGCCAATGAACCATACTTCGCGCTCTTTCAATTAAACACGGGCGAAACGAATCATCTGGCATTGGGTAACGCACTGGAGGCGTGGGGCTATTCCGCCGCTTTCGCCGCCGAAACCGGGCCAGAAAATAAAACCAACGTCGCGGATGCCTGCGAATTCAATTTGAAATCGGCGCATCCCGAAGGTTCGGAGTTGGGCGGTTTCCGGCCGTATGAATTGCCCAGCCACAACCATGACCGCACGATTGTTTTCCGCGTGCAATATATTCCCGGCGGACTGGATCTGGTCACCGTCTGGTTGGACCCCGATCTCACGCATGGCGCCACGGTGGAAAGTCAGCCGGAAAATATCATCACCAAATTTCCCGCCGACGCGTCCTTCGACCAAATTCGCCTGCGTCACGACGGCGGCGGCAACGGCTGGATTTTCAGCGAAATGGCGGTGGCAACGTCGTTCAACGATTTTGTCGTCGTCCGGTTTTGGCAGACGTGGTGGTTTCGTAGTCTGGCGGCCGTTCTGGTTTTGGCCCTCGTCGGCACGACCGTGCGCGTGGTGGAAAAACGTAAATACCTGATTCGCCTGCATCATGCCGAGCAGGAGCGCGCGCTCGAACGCGAACGCGCGCGCATCGCGCAGGATTTGCACGATGAACTCGGCTCGCTGCTGACGCGCATCTCGCTGCTCGGCGGCTTGCTGCGCACGGATAAAGACAATCCGGCGCAGGTCGAGGCGACGTCCGAAAAAATTTCCGGCGTGGCCGATCAAACCGTCCGCGCGCTCGAAGAAATTGTCTGGGCCGTGCGCCCCGGCAGCGACACGCTGCAAAGCCTCGTGGATTACATCGCGCATTTTTCGGTCGAGCTGTTCGAGGGTCATCCCACGCGCTGCCGACTGGATTTACCGACGGAGCTGCCGGCACGCACGCTGCATCCGGACGTGCGGCACAATATTTTTCTGATCGTCAAGGAAGCGTTGAACAATGTGTTAAAACATGCCGGCGCCAGTTCGGTGCAGGTCCAAGTGCAAGTGGATGGCGACAACCTGAAAATACTCATCGCGGACAACGGCCGCGGTTTCGCCGCTGGCGCGGATGTCGCGAACGCCGAGCGCAACGGTTTGGAAAACATGCGCCGCCGCGCCGCCGCCGTCGGCGGGCGTTTGGAATTGACCAGTACCTCCGGTGGCGGCTTGCGCGTGGAATTTAATGTGCATCTTCCGGGTTGAGCCGGCGGGCGTAACGGCGTAACTTGCTTTTAGTTTCCCATCACCATGCAAATCAAAGTAGCCATTGTAGATGACGACGAGGGCATCCGGGCCAGCCTGTCGGCGTTAATCCGGCGCTCGCCGAACTTCGAACTCGTTGGCGATTTTGCCAACGGCGAAACCGCGCTCAAGGAAATCCCCAAGCTTCTGCCCGACGTGGTGCTGATGGACATCAACTTACCCGGCATGAAAGGTTACGAATGCGTGCGCCAACTCAAGCACGCGCATCCGACCGTGCAATTTCTGATGCTGACGGTGTACGAAGACAGCGACTCGCTGTTCAATTCCCTGCGCGCCGGCGCGAGTGGCTATCTGCTCAAACGCACGGCGGCCGCGCGGTTGCTCGAAGCCATTCGCGATGTGTTCGCGGGCGGTTCGCCGATGACGCCGCAGCTGGCGCGGCGCGTGGTCCAATTTTTTTCCAAACCCGCCGGCGAATCCACGCCGCTGGCCAAGCTGACACCGGCGGAACGGGAATTTCTCGACCAACTGGCGAACGGCTATGCCTACAAGGAAATTGCCGACCGCATGAACATCAGCATTGATACTGTGCGCAGCTATGTGCGGACGGTTTATGAAAAACTGCACGTCCATTCGCGCACCGAGGCGGTGGTGAAATATCTGCGCGGCTGAGGCGGGCGGTGCTCACGGCACCACTTCCACTTCGTAAAACTTTTGTCCCGCCGGCGGCGCATTGCCGGTATCTTGAAACGTAGTAGTTAAACCACTGGCCGGAATCGCGCCGCTGACCGGCAAAAATCCCTGCGCGAGATTGGTGGTGGCCAAGACCTGATAATTCAACCCCGGCGTGCTGCTCCAGACGACGGTCGGAAAATTTCCGGATATTCCCGCAATGACCAGCGGTGGCGGCAAGATCACATTTTGCACGGCGCTGAGCACGATGCCGCTGAGGGCGTTGGAATAAATCAATTGGATAACGTTTGTGCCAGAGGTGGTGCCGGGCGAGTTGCTGCTCCAATTGTAAAGCAGTGACCGCATTCCTGTGCAGCCGGCGACGGAACCGACGGGCCGAAAAATCAAGGCGGACGCCGGTTGCAGCGCGCCATTGATGGTGAGGTGAAACAGACTGGCATCATTCGTATTCAGCGTCGGTGTGTAACAAAACTGCAGAAGAAATGTGGTGTTGCTGCCCAGCGAAATCACACTGCCAGCATTCGCCGGACTGGAAAAATAAACCTGCGGCGGAGCGGAGGTGGTTTGGAATTGCAAATGATATGACGCGACCAGCGTTTTTCCGGCGATGGCGTCAAAAGCCGAATTGCTCACCGTTACAGAGATGTTGGTCAGCGCGGCAAATCCGCTACCGGTCGGCGTGAAAGTCAGTGTATCGCCGGGGGCGGACCACGCGAACGTGCCGGTCGTGGCAGGGCTAGTGGTGAAGGCTGATTGAACGCTCTGAGTATTCATTGCTTTACTGAAGCGCAAAATGATCGGCGCGAGCGACGCGACGTTGGTAGCGGCGTGGACGGGAAAATTGCTGATGATCACCGGGTCGAGCGGCAAGAGTTGGGATTGGGCGATGAAAAGTTTCGCGCCGGCAGCGGGTACTGGTATGGCGGGCGTTTGTGAGCCGGTCGCCACGGTGCAGGTTTCGTTGGTATTCAACAAATTGACCAGCACCGTGCCGGCGAGGTACGTCACGGGGCGATTGGGGAGAGTCTGGCTGGTGGCGGCGGTGTTAAAAATCGCCAGTATTTCCTGACGGTTCAGCACGCGCGAATAGGCGAGCAAACCCGACCCGCTGGCATTGCTCCAGCGATTCACATGCGACCCCAGCGTCAACGCGGGATAAAGTCGGCGAAAATTATTTAACCGGGCGACCCATTGAAACAGCGGATGCGTCATATTGAAATTATCCGTGCCAGGAGCCGCCAACTGCATGACCGTGCCGCCGGGACCATCCTTGAATCGGCCGGCGAACATATCCTCGCGGTCGTTAGGATCGGTCGTGCCATCAAATCCCTGTTCGGTGCCGTAATACAAGCAGGGAATGCCGCGCGCCGTGTAAAGAAAAACGAGCGCCTGCTGGAGCGCATTGTTGTTGTTGTTGGCTTCGCTGGTGCTCAAGAAGCGCGGGTTGTCGTGGTTGTCGAGAAACGTGACCAGTTGCAAGCGGGTTGCCGGATCATATTGGGAATCCACGGCGGCATAATGGTCCTCAATTTGAGCAGTATTTCCGCTGGCCGTGGCAAAGACGTTGTTGATGGCAAAATACAACGGGTAGTCCACGACGGAATCAAACGTGAACGGTCCGCCCGCGGCGCTGCCGGTGTAAGGTGCGACGACGCTTTCCGAGCCGTTGTAAACTTCGCCGAAAATGAAAAAATTCGGCTTCCCGTTGGTCGCGGCATTGGCATGGATGGCGGGACAAAAAGTTTGCCAGCAGCCCATATCCACTTCCATCGCGGTGTCCACCCGGTAGCCATCGAAACCGATCTGGTTGATCCAGTACTCATAAATGGCAGCCATGTTGGAGCGGACATATGGCGTTTCGGTTTTGAAATCGTTGAGTCCGGACAGCCAGCCCAAGACCGTCTGGTTGCTGATATTGTAGTTGCCAATATTGCCGTAATTGTGAAACAGGTTGGTCAGTGCCGGATTGGCCGGCGTGAGGTTGAATGGAGCCGGATACGTTTTCGAACTGTTGGCAAAACTGAGCGAGTAACCGGTCGGATAATTAAAATTGGAACCGCTGCTTTTGACGAGGTCGCCGGCGTGGTTTACCACGATGTCATCAATTACCAACAAGCCGCGCGCGTGCGCCGCCTGCACCAAGTGCTGAAGATTGGAAATGGAGCCCCAATGCGGGGCCACTTGATAAAAATCCCACGCGGAATAACCGTGAAACTGGCCTTCAGTGTTGAGCACGATGGGTGAAATCCAAATGGCGGTTGCGCCGAGCGACTGGAGGTAGTCGAGTTTTTGTTCAATGCCGGCAAGATCTCCGCCATGCACGCCGGTCGGATTGCTGGGCGCGTAGGTGCTCTCGGCGTTGTCGTTGCTGCTGTCGCCGTCAAAAAAACGGTCGGTGATGAGTTGATAAATACTTTGTGCGCGCCAGAAGGCATTGGAATGATTCTGGGCCATCCCGGTGGCAGCACGCATCAATGTTGCTGCAATCAGAACCAATATCCTCGGCCAATAAATTTGAATATTTTTCACGTGAACTTAATCAGCCTTACGCGAGACGGCAGAAAATTCAGAGCCATTAGGCGAGTCGACAGACAAAATCATAACGTAGTTTATCAGATTTTTCATTTGCTCCTCGCCGCATAAACGTGCGGTCTGATCTCAGACGAATGCTGTTGCCGCTGGCGTTAGAAAACTGATTTAATTTCCCACCATAACTAAACAAAAGCCATCGTACCATGTGGACGCTGCTCCGTGAATTTTTTAAGTTTGCCCGCCAAGAGAAGAAATGGTGGCTGATTCCGCTCGTTGTTTTGCTGCTGTTGTTAGGCGTAATTATTATTTTCACCGCCAGTTCCGGCATTTCGTGGGCAATGTACCCATTCCTTTGAAATGTCTGCGCCGCGTAACATCCTCGGCCTTTCCGCATTTTATCACGACTCCGCCGCCGCGTTGGTCACGGACGGCAAAATCATCGCCGCTGCGCAGGAAGAGCGGTTCACGCGTCGAAAAAATGATTCCGAATTTCCGGCCAACTCCGTTTCCTTTTGCTTAGGTTACGGCGGTCTGAAAATTCATCAGCTTGACGCTGTGGTCTTTTACGACAAGCCCATGCTGAAATTCACGCGGCTGCTGGAAACCTACCTCGCCGTCGCACCCGGTGGCTTCAAAACATTTCCCACGACCCTCGCCAACTGGCTCGGCGGCAAGCTGGACTTGCGCAAAACCATCCGCGCTGAACTGCCCGGACTGCGCGGGGATTGCGAAATTCTTTTCACCGAACATCACCAATCACACGCCGCGAGCGCGTTTTATCCGTCACCTTTTGACGCGGCGGCGATTTTGACGATTGACGGCGTCGGCGAATGGGCCACCACCACTGTGGGGCACGGGCGCGGTAATCAAATTAACCTGCAACAGGAAATCCGCTTTCCGCATTCGCTCGGTTTGTTGTATTCCGCGTTCACGGATTATTGTGGCTTTCGCATCAACTCCGGTGAATACAAGCTCATGGGGCTCGCTCCTTACGGTGAACCGAAATTTGCCGACGCCATCCGCCGCGAATTGATTGACGTGAAGCCCGATGGATCGTTCCGGCTGAATCTGGATTATTTCAATTTTCTGCGCGGCACGACGATGACGAATGAAAAATTTTATTCCCTCTTCGGCGGTGCCCCGCGCGGGCCGGAAGAAAAAATCGAGCGCCGACATATGGACGTGGCGCGTTCGATTCAACTCGTTACGGAAGAAATTATTCTTAAGCTCGCGCGGCATGCAAAAACTCTTACCGGCTCGAAAAATTTGTGTATGGCGGGTGGCGTGGCGTTGAACTGCGTGGTCAATGGCTTGGTTTTACGCGAAAAGATTTTTGACCACATCTGGATTCAACCAGCCGCCGGCGACGCAGGCGGTGCGCTTGGCGCGGCCCTCGCCGCGTGGCATGGGCACCAAGACGCGCCGCCGCGCACAGCGGAATTGCCGGACGCGATGCAGTCGTCACTGCTTGGCCCGGAATTTTCGGATGCTGAGATTGAAACCGTTTTGAGAGCACATGGTGCGGTGTTTCAAAAACTGGAGCGACCGATGCTGCTGGATTTCACCAGTGAATTATTGCAAGCCGAAAAAGTAATTGGTTGGTTTCAGGGCCGGATGGAATTTGGCCCACGCGCACTCGGCAGCCGCAGCATCATCGGCGATGCGCGTTCTCCGAAAATGCAGTCAGTAATGAATTTGAAAGTGAAATTTCGCGAGTCTTTCCGGCCGTTCGCGCCCATTGTGCGCCGCGAGCGCGTGGCGGATTATTTTGAAATCGATGCCGACTCGCCTTACATGCTCCTGGTCGCGCCGGTGAAAAGTGAATTACGCAAACCTCTGCCGACGAACCTCGCCGGCATTGATCTGCTGCAAGCAGAGCGGTCGACGCTCCCGGCGGTGACGCATGTGGATTATTCGGCGCGGGTCCAGACGGTGGCGCGGGACGGCAATCCGCTGCTCTATGATTTGCTCGCGCGGTTTGAGGCGGCAACCGGCTGCGCGGTGCTGGTGAACACTTCTTTCAATGTGCGCGGGGAGCCGATTGTCTGCACGCCGGACGACGCTTACCGCTGTTTCATGAATACGGAAATGGATTTTCTGATTCTCGGCAGCTTTGTGATCGAGCGTGCGGTGCAGCCCCACCAAAATATGGCGCGCCGCGTCGCTCCCCAGAGAGATTGAAATGAAACTGAACCTCAAAGACGAACCGAAAGAATGGCGTAAGTCCGCGCTGGTGCTTCTGGTCGCGCTGGCCATTTTTAATTCGCTGCTGCGCTGGCGGCAGCATCTGCGGTCACAGACTTGGTTGATGATTTTGGCGGTGCTTGGGGTGGTTGCCGTCATGACGGTGGCCAAACCGAAAATATTTCGGCCGTATCATTTGTTTTCGATGCGGCTGGGTTTTGCGATCAGCAAAGGGCTGGGGCGGGTTTTCTTGACGCTCTTTTTTCTTTTTATTCTCACACCGGTCGGCTGGATTTTGCGGATCGCGGGAAAAGATTTGTTGCAATTGAAGTGCCTGGAAAAAGTTGAAACATATTGGCAACCGATAAAAAAATGCGGTCCGTTGGACCGACTCTTTTAACTTTGAAAAAAAATTGGAATACGAAAGGACCTGTCGTCCGACCGCTTGCGACGGGGGACTCGGTGCCGCCTTTGTCGCCAACGAAACGACGATTATTTCGCATCCTTTTAGCACTAGTATTGCCGGCGGGTTTGCTTGGCGGGTTGGAAATCGGTTTGCGGTTGGCAGATTACGGCTATAATCCTGGCTTCTTCAAAAAAATCCAGCGTGCGGGCAAGGAGTATTTCATCAGCAACGAGAATTTCACGTATCGTTTTTTTCCACCGCAACTCGCGCGCTGGCCGGATCCGTTTATTTTCCCCGCGCATAAAGCAACCGACACATTCCGCGTCTTCGTATTTGGTGAATCAGCCGCGATGGGCGACCCGCAACCCGCCTTCGGCGCCAGCCGATATTTGGAAATGCAGTTGCGAGAAAAATATCCCGGCAAAAAAATTGAGATGATTAATCTTGGCATTACCGCCATCAACTCGCACGTCATTCTGCCCATCGCTTGGGAGTGCGCGAAGCACGAGGGGGATTGTTGGATTATTTACATGGGCAATAACGAAATGGTGGGCCCGTTTGGCGCGGCGACAGTTTTTGGCGCGCAGGCGTTGCCACGCCGGTTGGCGCAATGGAATATTGCATTGCAAACGACGCGTACGGGGCAACTGCTGGTGGCTGGGCTGCGCCAACTCAGCCCGCAAAATAAAAATGCCTCATGGGGCGGCATGGAAATGTTTCTGGAAAATCGCATTGCTCCGTGCGATCCCCGCAAAGAAATGGTTTATCAAAACTTTGAGCGCAACTTGCGCGACATCGTGTCGCTGGGGGTAAATTCCGGGGCGAAAGTGATTCTGAACACCATGTCCGTGAACTTGAAAGACTGCCCGCCTTTCAGTTCGTTTCTAAACACTAATCTGCCTGCTGCTGACCGATCCCAGGTTGATGCCGCGTTCGCGCGAGCGAAAGTGCGGCAGGCGGAAGGAGACTTGCTGGCGGCCACGGCAGAATTTGCGCAGGTGGTGAAACTGGATACGCAAAATGCAGAGGCGCATTTCCGGCTGGCCCAATGTGAATTGGCGCTGACCAATCCGGCGGCGGCTGACGAATTTCAGAAGGCTTGCGACACTGATGCGCTGCCGTTTCGTTCGGATTCGCGTATCAATCGCAGTATCCGGCGTGTGGCGCAGGAATTTTCGACTGCCGGGGTGCGTTTGTGTGATGCGGAAAAGGAATTGGCGCTGACCAGTCCGACGCATAATGCCGGGGACGAGATCTTTTTTGAGCATGTTCATTTTAATTTCGATGGCAATTATCAGTTGGGAAAAATATGGGCGGAAGCGGTGATGCAAGTGTTTCCGTCGCGCGCAACGAACGTGTTGTCACAAGCCGAATGCGAGCAGCAGTTGGGACTTTCTATTTGGAATCGGCAGTTTGTGTTGCAGTCCATTATCCGTCGCATGGGGGTGCCGCCGTTGAACAGCCAATTCAACAATGAAACGCGCCACGCCAAGGTGTGCGCAGCCGAAACCCAGTTATTGCAGTCCGAGACGCAAGCCGGTGCAATTAACAAGGTGCGGACTGATTTCACGGTAGCACTTACGCGAGCACCAAATGATAATTATTTGTACGAGGGGTTAGCCAACTTTTTGGAGGCCACGAAAGACATTCCCGGCGCCATTGACGCATATCGAAGGGCGAGTGAATTGACGCCGGCGCATTTCTATGCCGAATTCCAACGGGGGCGTTTGTTCCGGGTTCTGGGGCGATTCGGCGATTCACAAACCTGTTTGGAAGTAGCGGCACAGCTTCGCCCTAGCTTGCCCGAAGGTTGGTTTGAACTGGCCTCTACATTGTCCGCCCAAAAAAAATATTCTGCGGCATTGGATTGTTTGGTGCGTGCTGAAAAATTGCGGCCGCAGAATGCTTCGTATGTCTATTCGGTCGGACAAATGCTGGCCAAACTGGAGCGGCAGACGGAAGCCGTGGAAAATTACCGGCGCGCCATAAAGTTGGATCCCGGCTATTGGCAGGTGCATTTCGAACTGGCCGATGAACTGGTCGCATGCAACCAATTTACTGAAGCGATGGCGGAATATAACGCTGTTATTCAGCTTAATCCCAAACATGTGCCTAGCTATTTGAATCTCGGAGTGATATTGGTCCGCATTAACCGGTTAGATGAGGCTATTCAATGCTTTCAGACGGCCGTCGATATCGAACCGGAAAATCACCAGGCGAACGAATATCTTACCTCGGCGCAATCGCACAAGCGTCAAGCACGCTGACTTTGCGCCGCTCCTTGCTCACCGCACAAAGATGCGATTGTGACTCCCGCTGCGTGCGTTAGAGTGAGGATGTAACCAATACTGATTCCAGCATAGGCGGATTAACTGTCTATTGCTTGAAGAGCTAATTAAACTGATATGAAACCTCAACTCAAAAAAACCCTAGCGTTATCAGGACTATTCGCCGCGTCAGTGGCCGTCTCTCACGCGCAATACTACCTCGCAGGTGACTTCCAGGGATGGAATCCCAGTGGCAACCCAATGACCGCTGGACCAAATGCCAACGAGTACAGTTACACGTTGACGGGAACACCGGGTGGTTATGCCAATGTCAAAGTAACCGATGGTACTTGGAACAACACCTGGCCGAGCGGAAACATGCTGGTCAAGTACGATACTACCGGATCAGCCACCGTCCATTTCTGGCCCGGCACTTTCAGTGATGGTTGGAAGCCGACCGCCAATCGCGTAGGTTATGATGACCCGGATAATGATTTAGGCTGGGGGATTGCCGGTGATTTTAATGGTTGGGATGGAAGCCAAAGCCCAATGACGTCTCTGGGTAATGGGCTATATACCAACACGGTCACACCCGCCGCGGCTAGTTCTCATGCGTTTAAGTTTCAATCCCCCGCGGGCAATTGGAGCAATATTAACTTTGGTGGTGATTTCGGCAATGGGGGAGCGAACGCTGGGTTTCTCACTCTCGGACCATCCCAAACCTTACCCGTTCAATTAGATTTGCCGAACGGCCGTTGGCTTATTCCATCTCCGCCGCCGCCGACGAATTTTGTGACCTTTCAAATAGATATGTCCGCGCAGGTTTTGCTAAAGAATTTCACCAATGGCGATCCCAACGCTTCGATTACTGTATCAGGTGATTTCGAGGGTTGGGATAATGGGCTTAAATTAACCAACAACCCTACTTTGAGCGGCAGCGCCTCAAATGTGTATAGCTGCGTGGCGCCGGTTGTTTCCTATTTGCCGGGTAATGTCAATTATAAGTTCCGCATGAATAGTGGCTGGGAAAGCCCGGCTTCTACCGCTGGCGGAAATCGGCAGGCGACAATTACTAGCGGCATGCAAGTTCTTCCACTTGTCTATTATAATGACAACAGCACTTATGATTTAGTTGCAACCCCGGTAACGGTTGCTTTTACATTGTATATGCCGAATGGAACAGTGGACAAGAATGGTTACGCGTTTGATAATACCAGTGATTCGCTCTGGATTAATGGCGACTTTATTAATAATTGGAACAGCGGCACTTGGCCGGGACCCTCCGCTTCCTTTTCTGCGGCTCAACAAATGGTTGAAGTAGGCACCTCGGATTATTATACCAACTCATTTGTCATCCCCGCAGGAAACTCGATCTATCTAAGTTATAAATATTCGATAGATTCAACAGATGACGAAAATGGCTTTGCGACCAATCATGTCCGCGAGATTCGTACTTACGGAACCACTTACACTATGCCCGTGGATAGCTGGAGTTGGAGTGTAGTGAAGCCAGGCATTGGTTATCCAAATGCTGGCATCACGAGCACGAACGTTGTTGAGCCTGACTATGGCTTTTTGAATATTCAGCCCAAAGTGGGCGACAGCTTTCCCATCAACTGGCTCGGGCGGCCGGGAGTTGTTTTGCTTAACACAGCCAGTTTGACGAGCGGCAATTGGCAAACCAACAATAGTACTGATGGTAATCAGTCGGCCAACTGGCCCAGTTCTGGCAGCGCACAATTCTTCAAATTGTTGAAGAAAAAATAAGATTGAAACCGTACGCATCCCGGCCGGGATTTTGGTCACTTCCAGAAGACCGGTCGGGAAATAAACGGCAAAGGGCAACCGATCAACAGATTCATAAATATGATTTATCGACGCAAACCATTTCGCAGCGGCTTTACCTTGATTGAACTGCTGGTCGTTATCGCCATCATCGCAATTTTGGCAGCCATGCTTTTGCCAGCTTTGAGCAAAGCTAAGCAAAAAGCGATAACCATCAGTTGCATGAATAACTACAAGCAACTGGGGCTGGCGTGGTTCATGTATGCTGGTGATAATGCTGAACGACTTGTTTCGAATTCGGATAAAAATGCTGCCCAGCCTCAAAACTGGACCTGTCCAGGCGTTAATTTAGATTGGAATGCCAACCAAGCTGATTTTGATTCTTCCATTAGCATCACCATTGACAAGACGGTTATGGGGCAGCATTACGTTGCTCAGATGGGACCTTATGTTGCCAAAAGTGTTAAGATTTTTGCTTGCCCTGCAGATAGATATGTTGCCCCCGCCCAATCTACTTTGGCCGGTCAGTATCAAATGTCTTCCCGGGTTCGTTCTTGTGCCATGAACGGGGCTATGGGTGACGGCTCCAAGTGGTTTGCGCCAGGTAACGGTGGTAACTGGTCATCATTTTACAACGTTAAAAAGTCAACCGATATGCATACTCCAGGTCCGAGCGACTGTTGGGTATTAACCGATGAGCATCCTGACAGCAACGACGATGCAACTTTTTTTGTTAATCCAGCGAATGCCAATGGTAGTGGCACTGCATTTACCGAAGTTCCTGGCGCTTTTCATGGCAATGGTGCGGGTATGGTTTTTGCGGATGGTCATACCGAAGTACATATTTGGAAAGGAACCATTGCCCAAACTTCAGTAAAATACGTGCCTTGGCAAAATGTCACTATCCCTGCCTCTGACACCGCGAGCAAAAATGATCTTACTTGGTTTGCCCAGCACACTCCACAAAACTGATTGATTGATCTGCTAATATTCGGAATAAAGAGAACCGACATGGCTTGGTTTTTAAGGATAAAATATTGATGATTCCTCTATTAATAAATCGGAGTATTGTAATATTTGTTATTTTTTTGCTGGTGAATTCCAGGGGCCAAGCGGTTTCTGCCAGTAGTCTAATTACTTTTCGTCCATCACCTGACTGGTTGCGCACTGGCACAATTTACGAAATATTTCCTCGTAACTTCTCTGCGGCTGGAAATCTGGCCGGCATTACTGCCAAGTTGGACGAACTGCATACCTTGGGTGTGAATATCCTCTGGACGATGCCCGTACATCCGATTGGCGAAAAGTATCGCAAAGGGGATTTTGGCAGTCCTTATTCCATTCGGGATTATTATTCCATTGATCCAAATTACGGCACGCTTCAAGATTTCAAAACGCTGGTGACAGCTGCCCATCGGCGCGGAATGAAGGTCATCATGGATTTGGTTGCCAACCATACTGCATGGGACAGTGTGATGATGACCAACAAAGAATTTTATAGGCAAGATACTGCCGGTCATGTTATTTCTCCGGTGCCTGACTGGACTGACGTTGCCGGACTCAACTATACGAATTCTGCATTGCGCAAGTATATGATCACGATGCTCAAGTATTGGATCAAGGAATGCGACATCGATGGTTTTCGCTGCGACGCTGCCCCCATGGTGCCGACTGATTTCTGGGAACAGGTCCGTACCGAACTAACCAGGGTGAAATCAAACATTATGCTTTTGGATGAGGGCGAGACGCCGGAGTTGCTCGCCAAGGCGTTTGACATTGATTACTCATGGAAATTGATGTGGAGCCTCAACGATGTGTTGGTTCACAATGCCTCGGCCCGTAAAATCCGCAGTTCTTGGGAAGAAAGTCGCGCGGCAAATCCGAAAGGGGCGCTGCGGCTGAGAATTTCCGATGACCACGATGAAACCCGGGCTGTTACTCGATACGGGATGAGTGGCGCTTTGGCCGCATCGGCGTTGATGTTCACGTTGGATGGCGTACCATTAATTTACAACGGCATGGAAGTGGGGGACGCGACGGAATCTGCCGACCCGGCGTTGTTTGACAAGTTTAACATTTGCTGGCATCCGCATCAAAGTGAGCGTCCCGATTTTCGTAACATCTATCACGATCTCATCCAACTGCGCAGGCAATGCCATGCTTTCACCTCGGAAAATCTCCAATGGATTCAGAATTCTGCGGAAGATACACTGGTCACTTTTAAACGCGCAGATGACAAAGATGAATTCTTGGTTGCCATTAACTTCTGTAATCGGCCGGTGATGGGCAAGCTGGAAATGACTAATCCCAACGGTTTTCTGCCAATAACTATTGGGACAGTGCAGAATTCAAAAAAAATCTCTTTGCCCGTAGTGGAATTGAACGGCTTTGAATGGCGCATTTTTCATCGCCCTGTAAATACGATGGCGCAAAAATAATTGGTATTCTAGTTGGTAGATTGAGACATCCTTTTTCAAATGGGCATCACGCAAAAACCACGGCTGAGCTTCTGGCAAATCTGGAACATGAGTTTCGGCTTCTTGGGAATCCAATTTGGTTGGGGTTTGCAGATGGCGAATATGAGTTCAATATACAGCTATTTGGGCGCCGATGCCGACTCGTTGGCAATTTTGTGGCTGGCGGCTCCCGTTACTGGCGTGATTATTCAGCCCTTGATTGGGCAAGCCAGCGACCGGATGTGGACGCGACTGGGCCGCCGGCGGCCTTTTATTTTAGCGGGAGCCATTCTTGCTTCGCTGGCGTTAATTCTAATGCCCAATTGTCCAACGGTTTGGATGGCGGCGGGACTCTTGTGGATATTGGACGGAACCATCAATGCTTCGATGCAACCATTCCGGGCCTTGGTTGCCGATAATTTGCCGGAGGAACAAAACGCCCAAGGTTTTGCCATCCAATCTTTGTTTATTGGCTTGGGCGGAACCGTTGCATCGGCTTTGCCTTGGATGATGACTAATTGGTTTGGCGTTGGATCCAATGGTAATTCTTCTGGGCATATTCCGCAATCGGTTCGGATTTCGTTTTATATTGGTGCGGCAGCTTTCGTGGGGGCCGTGCTTTGGACTGTTTTTTCCACGAAGGAATATCCGCCCTCGGATGTAGAATTGACTACTATTCGCTCCCGCAAGTTTGATTGGACACTTGGTTTGGGCGATATTTTTGTGCTCCTTTTTCAGTTGCCGCGGCGGATGTGGGAGTTGGGCTTGGTGCAGTTTTTTACTTGGATTGGAATGTTTTCGATGTGGGTGTACTTTTCGCCTGCCGTGGCCAAAAATATCTTTCATGCTCTGCCTAATTCCCCGGAAATGGAAGCAGCCGGATCTTGGGCAGGTTTTTGTTTCGCCGCATATAATGTCGTCTGTTTCATTTTTTCATTCGTGCTTTTATGGGGAACTAAATACACCGGTCCAAAAATGATGCATGTATTTTGTCTGGCGGTGGGGGCAATTGGATTGGCTTCGGTGCCGCTCGCCTCGGATAAATATCATTTGTTATTTGCGATGACCGCAATCGGGATTGCTTGGGCGAGCATTTTATCCATGCCTTACGCAATGCTTGCGCCGTCCTTGCCCAGAGAAAAAGTCGGGGTCATGATGGGGATGTTCAATTTATTTATCGTTCTACCGCAAATTGCCGCCTCCAGTCTGCTGGGATACCTTCTGAAAACTTATTTGCACAGCGATCCGGCAAACGCTCTAGTTTTAGGCGGAGCCAGTATGGGATTGGCCGCTTTGTTGACGTTATTGGTGGTGAGTTTCAAAGCTGGTACTACGACCCCATTGGCTTCATCAGTTGTAGGCGGACACTGACCGCAAGAATCCATTCGACTGTTTTATACCGATTTGTTAAAACATTGGGTATGAAAGTTCTGTTCTTGAATGGTCCGAACTTAAATCTCCTCGGCACCCGGCAACCGGAAATATACGGACACCTCACCTTGCAGGACATCGAAGCGCAAGTTCGTTCCCACGCAAAAACCCTGAACGTGGAAATTGACTTTCGGCAGTCCAATTTGGAAGGCGAACTTGTGGGGTGGATTCAGGAGGCCAAAGGAAAATTCGCAGCTATTGTGCTGAATGCTGCGGCTTATACCCACACTAGTGTAGCTTTGCGCGATGCAATTTCAGCGGTGGGGTTGCCGACCGTTGAGATTCACCTTTCCAATATTCATGCGCGCGAAGAGTTTCGTCATAAATCCCTGATCGCATCAGTCTGCCGAGGACAAATCTGTGGTTTTGGTGTGAAATCTTATATTTTAGGCTTAAATGCCGTAGTTGACGTTAAATAATTTCGTAAGCTGGTTCTATTTTGTTTTTAATTGGTGGATAAGTTTCGATTTATAGGACTTGACCTTCCGGTTGAATTTTATAAAATGAAATTTGGAATACGGATGCGCTTGAAATTTGAGATTATTAAGTCAATTTTCTAGCGACATCAGCCAAAATCTCACAACTCTTTAACGAAAACGCATCGTGGACTTAAAAGATATCAAGGCCATCATTGATTTGATGAAGAAAAACTCCATTACGGAGTTCGAACTGGAGCAGGAGAATTCAAAATTGCGTCTCAAGCGTGGATTAAACGGTGGTTCGCCGACAATCTCTTCCTCTGATGAAATTTTGGTTCCGGCATTGACGCCAGTGCCTCAGCAAATGGCTGCATTAGTTCCGGCACCAACCTCGGTCCCGCCCGCCGCCACCGGTGAAATTGACATCAAATCGCCGATGATCGGAACCTTTTATCGTTCTCCGTCCCCGGAATCTGCTTCTTATGTGGATATTGGCACGGAAGTCAGTCCCGATACGGTGGTTTGCATCATTGAAGCGATGAAGGTGATGAATGAAATCAAGTCCGAAGTCAAAGGGGTAGTCACCCAAATCCTTCTGGAAAACGGCAAGCCGGTTGAATTTGGTCAGCCGCTTTTCAAAGTTCGTCCGACATAAATCGGTTTTAATCCATTCAATCATGTTTGAAAAAGTTTTGGTAGCCAACCGCGGAGAAATTGCGGTACGGATTATTCGGGCTTGCAAAGAACTGAATATTCGCACGGTTGCGGTCTATTCAGAAATTGATGCAAATTCAATGCACGTTCAGATGGCGGACGAAGCCATTTGTATCGGCAAAGCGGCTTCGTCCGAAAGCTACCTGCGGATTGACCGCATCATCAGCGCGGCCGAAATCGCCGATGTGGACGCAATTCATCCGGGCTATGGTTTTTTGTCGGAAAATGCTCACTTTGCGGAAGTCTGCGAAAGTTGCAACATCCGTTTCATCGGCCCCAGTCCGCGGGCGATGAATGCGCTGGGTGACAAGGCTGTTAGTCGGGCCTTGGCCAAACGCGCGGGCGTTGAAACTCCTCCCGGTTCCGAAGGCGTGGTGGACAAGGAACAGGATGCACTTGCTGTGGCCAAACGCATCGGCTATCCCGTGATGATCAAAGCCGTGGCCGGCGGTGGTGGTCGCGGCATGCGCATTGCCCATAATGATATTTCGCTTGTCAAAGGCTATCACACCGCGCGCACCGAGGCGGAAAAATGCTTTGGCAATTCAGGGGTTTACATAGAAAAATTCATTGAGAACCCGCACCATATCGAGATTCAGATTCTCGGCGATAACAAAGGCAAAATTATTCATTTGGGTGAACGCGATTGCTCAGTGCAGCGTCGCAACCAAAAGCTGATCGAAGAATCGCCGTCGCCGCTGCTGGATAATAAATTTCGCAAACTGCGCGAAAAAATCGGTAAGGCGGCCATCCGCATCGCCGAAGCAGCGCGTTACACGAACGCCGGCACCGTGGAATTCATCGTGGATGACAACGGCAACTTTTATTTCCTCGAAGTCAACAAGCGCCTCCAAGTGGAACACCCGGTTACCGAGGAAGTCACCGGCATTGATCTGGTCCGTGCGCAGTTGGAAATTGCCATGGGTGAGCCGCTGAAATATTCGCAGAGCGATATCGTGTTCAAGGGCCACGCCATCGAGTGTCGTATTAATGCCGAAGATCCCTTTGATGATTTTCGTCCCAGCCCCGGTCGCATTGAGATGTATTATCAACCTGGTGGTCGCGGGGTTCGGGTGGATACCCACGCTTATGCGGGCTATACGATTCCGCCGACCTACGATTCGATGATTGGCAAATTGATCGTCACCGGCAAGGACCGCCGCGAGGCGATGGACCGCATGAATCGCGCGCTGAATGAGTTCATGATTACCGGGGTCAAGACCACGATGACTTTCCAGCAGGCCATCATGCAGGACCCGAATTTCCGGCGCGGCGTGTATTCCACCAATTTTGTGGAGCAGCTCCTTGGTGGTGCCCGGCGCGAGTTAATCGAGGAAAAAAGCTGACGCGACACAGTCGGTTTCAATTCTTTATTTTTGTTCGCATCCTTTCCCGAATTCCGGGAAAGGATTTTTTGTTTTGCCGGGTGAATGGCGCTTGCAAACAGGCGATAATTGTGGGTTGACAACCTCTGTAGTTTTGCTAGAAAAAACGGACTCGTTCAAAGAATGAACAGTAGGTGTCAGTCCGACAGATTGTCCGTGAACCAAAAATTGAAACGACATTCAGCGATCCTGCCAGTGCAATCCTCCCACTCGGTTTTTTGAGCGTTCTAAAATCATATGAGCCAAGCCAGATTATTCGTCGGCAACCTGTCGTTCCAGACGGGCGAAAACGACCTCCAAGACTACTTCTCCCAAGCGGGCGTGGTGGTTTCCGCCAACCTGATGATTGACAAAATGTCCGGTCGCTCCCGGGGATTTGCCTTCGTTGAATACGGCACGCCGGAAGAGGCGCAGAAGGCCATCGAGCAATTCCATGACAAGGAATTCCAGGGTCGCAAGATCACCGTCAACGTCGCCCGCCCGCGCGAAGAACGTCCGCCGCGTGGCGACCGTTTCAGCGGTGGCGATCGCCGCGACCGGGGTGACCGGGGCGAACGTCGCGAGCGTTATTGAACCCGCAGCTGATTTCAACACCGGAACGGTCACCCGCCGTTCCGGTTTTTTTCTGGCCCGATTCGATTTTGTTGCCGGATTAAATTTGACAGTCATCCTCTGCGGCATATCTTGGACGGCAAACATATGGCTGAAATTCCACCGCCCAACCCCCCGGCGATTCCGACCGGTGCTGTGCCGCCGCCGAAAAAAGAAACCGGCAAAGTGCAGCCCAAGAAGGAAACCGTCCGCATCAATCTTCCGCCCAAGCCGACTGCCGCGCCGACCATCAAGTTGCCGACGCTGCCGCCTGGTGGTCCGACCGGTGCGCCGAGCGCTGCGCCCATCGCTCCGCCGGCCGCCGCTGCCCCGGCTTTGAAAACTGCCGCCGCCGCTGCTGCCGCTGCCGCTCCGGCCAAAGCACCCGCGCCGACCACGGCCGCCCCGCGTCCGGCAGGAGCCTCGCCGCGTCCCGCCGCTGCTGCGCCGGCAGGTGTGGCCGCCATCAAGACGGTGGACAAGGTGCTGATTTTCTCCGCTGCCGTTGCCAGCCTCGCGGCCGTGGGCGTGGGCGTGTGGGTCTTTCTCAATTTAAAAAACTTCGTCGAAACTTTTGCCAGCTAATATTTATGGCCTCTCCTTTAATTGTAACTTTCACTTCCGCCAACTTTGAAGCCGAAGCGCTCAAATCCGCCACGCCGGTGTTGGTAGATTTCTGGGCCGAATGGTGCGGTCCGTGCAAAATGATTGCGCCCGTGCTCGACGAACTCGCCACCGAGTTTCAGGGCAAGGTGAAAATCGGCAAGGTCAACATTGACGAATATCAGGACCTCGCCGCGCAATTCCGCGTCACCGCGATCCCGACGTTGCTGGTCATCAAAAACGGCCAGGTGGTCGAGCAGATGGTTGGCGCCAAGAGCAAACGCGATCTGAAGGCCAGCCTCGAGCGCGCCGCCGCGTAATTTGGTTTTTTCTGCGCACGGCAGAGCGGATTTATTTCCGCTTTGCCGTTTTGCTTTTTCCGGTAACTTCCTCGTATGACATTGTCCGCAATTTTGGCCGACGACGCGCTGCGCCACCGCGAATTCCCCGTTTCCCAGAACAAGATTTTTCTTGGCCACGCCGGGGTTTGTCCCTTGCCGCACCGCGTCGCGCAGGCGATGCATGATTGCGCCACCGGCGGCACTTTGGGGGATCAGGAAGCGTTTGTGATGCATCGTCTCGCCGAGGCGCGGCAGCTCGGTGCGCGGCTGTTGAATTGTGCGGCGGATGAAGTCGCGCTCGTCGGCCCGACTTCGCTTGCGTTGAGTCTGGTGGCCGCGGGGCTGAAATTTCGCAAAGGCGACAACGTCCTGATTTATCACGACGATTATCCGTCCAATGTTTATCCGTGGATGGCGTTGGCGGCGCAGGGCGTAAAGGTCCGCCTGATGAATATCCGCCATCTCGGCGTCGTTCGGCCGGTGGATGTGATGGGGCAGGTGGATGAAGACACGAAACTTGTCGCGCTGGCTTCCAACCATTTCATCGGCGGGTACCGGCTGGAGCACGAAGCCATCGGCGCATTTTTGCGCGAGCGCGGCATCCTGTTTTGCCTCGACGCCATTCAG